>Ga0208297_1000491_pt1 | contig 76408 bp, 66 predicted proteins | sample LMS_cellobiose_e_FD_187367 | JGI IMG/M metagenome (GOLD analysis project Ga0208297, IMG submission 187367) | Rumen-fistulated moose microbial communities from Alaska, USA - LMS_cellobiose_enrichment (SPAdes) (version 2) | ecosystem: Host-associated > Mammals > Digestive system > Stomach > Rumen...
GCAGAACCCGGGCGGCTTCGCTGCTTCGATGTCTTGCGACATCTCGCTGACGCTCCGCCGCGGCGCCTGCCGGCGCCATCGCGTCCTCCGGCCGCTCCAACAGCGGAATGATTATTATGACCCCGCCGCCCGCCCCCTCCGATACGGTTTCGGGGTTATTGCTGTGTTGGGCGCTGCCACGGAAGTGGCTGAGGCAGAGGAGGTTGGATGGAAGGGAAGTGTCGGAAATCGGGCACTTCGGGTAGGCTTATTTCCCTGGTAAGCAATAACTTACGTGGCAGCGGTCATGCGCACGGGTTCCCGACCCGCTGCTTCGTTATGCCTGCCCTGCTGCTTCGTTATGCCCGCCCTGTTTGGGTATCTGCCGCTAGCGGGGGCGGGGCTGCCGCCGGGGGGGAGGGTGTTCCTTTCGGTCCATTGATGGGACCGAGGGGAACGAAAATGGGCGTTTTTGACGCCCTCGGTCCAGCGATTGGACCGAAGGGAACGCTGAAGCTGGTGGAAACCCTTGGAGTCATGTATTTGCAGGGGCGGAGGCTCTGGAGAGTGCTGGAGGGAGCAAGTAGGGGTGCAAATGCGTAGGGGGGAGGAATGGCAAAGAGAAGCGGAAAAAGCAATTTTTCTGAGTAGCCCTTTTTTGGGATATCTCAGGAAAATTGCTTTTTCCGCGAATAGATTCCTTCGGTTCGCTCGGGATGGCGGCGGAGGGAGGATTACTGGACGGCAATCTGTTTGACGGGGCTGGGCTTTTCGACCTTCTCGAGTTTGGGGAGATGGACGGTCAGGACGCCGTGCTCGACTTTGGCTTCAATCTTTTCCGCATCGACATCGTCGGGGAGCAGGAGCATCTGCTGGAATTTCTCATAGGAGAATTCGCGGCGGAGGTAGCGGCCGTGGTGTTTGTCTTCCTTGTTCTCGGCTTTCTTCTCCATCTCTATGCAGAGGTTGTTCTCTTCGTCGATATGGACGTGGAAGTCGTCCTTCGTGTGGCCCGGGGCGGCGATTTCCACCTCGTAGGCTTTGTCGTTTTCAAGTACATTGATGGCCGGAGCGGTGTAGGTCGGTCTTTCCATCCAGCTATTGTCGAAGAAATCGTTGAAAATCTCAGGCAGCCAGGTGTTCGTGGTTCTTCTGACAGGTAACATAATTCTACGTCTTTAAAGGTTCCGGTTTCGGGCTGTACTGCAAGGCCTTATTCCCGGGGTCCCTTGCGGGGCCGCTATCTGAAATTGCAAACCCGGGACCACCCCGTCAAAATGGACATTCTGTCACCTCCCCCTGCCACTTTGTCGCGATACTGCTATAGATTCCTTCGCTGCGCTCGGAATGACAGGAAGCTGCGCTCGGGATGACAGCGGGTCGGGCACGACGATGGAGAAGCGGAAAAAGCAATTTTTCTGAGTAGCCCTTTTCGGGATATCTCAGGAAAATTGCTTTTTCTGCGAATAGATTCCTTCGCTGCGCTCGGAATGACAGGGGAGCTTCGCTCGGAATGACAGGGGAGCGGATCAGAGGGTGCTGAGGAACTGGCGGATGGCGTCGACGGCGTAGCCGTCATCGGCGTCGCCGGTCGCGGCGAGGATCGCGGAGGCCTTGGTGAGGGCCGTGCGGATCCTGGCCTTGTCGATCTGGGCGGCGCACTTCTGCGCGACACCGGCGGCGGCGTTCGCGGCGGCGTACGCGATGCTCTTGTCAGCGTTGTCCAGGTAGGGGACGATCGCGTCGAAGCTCTCCGGGGTCGGGATCGCGGCGAACTTGTTCACGATCGAGACGAGGGTCTTGCTGTCCTTCGTCAGGCCGGCGGCCTCGACGTACTGGGCGAGCTTCTGGCCATCGGGCTGGCGGGAGGCGGCGACGAGGTCGAGGGCCTTGGTCAGGGCGGCGGCGTTGCCCTTGCCGCCTTCCTTGAGGAGGAGCGGCGCGGCCGCGGCGTTGGACATCGACATCAGGGCGTCGAGGGCGCTCTTGCTGCCGTTTTCATAGGCGGCGGCGAGGTCTTTCACGGCGTTCTCCGTGTCCGTGCCGGCGAGGGCGGGATAGAAGCGGTCCTTGTTCTTCGCGGCGCCGAGGTAGGTGTTGATCAGCGCGTAGCGCTCCGGGGCGCCGGATTTCGCGAGGGCCCGCGCAAAGGCGGCCTGGAGGGGCTTCACGGCAGCTTCATCCGCACCGTCGAGCATCTTCGCGAGCTGGCCCGCCTGGTCGGAGCGAACGACGCCGGCGAGCGCGTTCCGGGCGGCGGAGGCCACTGCGGCGTCCTGCGAGCCGGCGAGCTTCAGGATATCCGGGGCAAGCGCATGGATGCGGCGCTCGGCGGCGAGTTTCATCAGCGGAATCAGATCCTGGCCGGAAGCGTCCTTGAACGCGTTTTTCAGCGTCCCGCGGACATCGCCGTTGAAGCGCTGCAGCGCGGCGTAGGCGGCTTCGGCGCGGGGACCGTTCAGCATCGAGACGAGCTGCTCTGCCGCTGCGGCACCGCCGATCTTGCCGGCCGCCTCGACGGCGTTCAGGCCGGTCTGGCCGGGCGCGTCAAGCTGGCTCAGGATGAAATCGGCTTCGGAGTCGGCCTTGTGGAGGCCGAGCCAGTAGATGATTTCCGCCTTCGCGTCATCGGAAAGGGTCGGGTAGGCGGCTTCGAGCTGGCGGTAGAAGACCGGGCCGGCGAAGGCGTCCGCGGTCCGCAGGGCGGTCACGCGGTAGGCCGGGTCGTCGGACTTCAGCGCCTTTACGACGCCGACCGGGTTGGCTTTCTTCCAGAGCTTCTCCACCTTCTTGTCGTTCTTGGACTTATAGATCGGAACCCTTTCCTTTTCGGGGGAGAGGAGGCGGAGCTGGGCTTGGAGGAACTGCTTGTTCGTCGGATCCGCCGTAGCGGCGACGGCCTGCTGGAAGCCGGTCTTGACGGCGTTCCGCAGGTTGATTTCAGCGGTCTTGTCGGAGGCGAAGTTGGCAAGCGCGCTCAGCGCGTATTCCGCCGGGCTGTTGGCGCCCTTGTCGGCGCTCTGGAGCATCGCGGCGAGGGTCAGGACGGAGCCGGGGGCGGCCTGGGCGAGCTGCGTCACGGCGGCGTTGAGCTCTGCGGAGGTCTGGACCGGCATCTGCGACAGGATTCTCTGGACGTCGGCGCCCGGCTGCGCGAAGGCGAGCGGGAGCGATACGACAAAGGTCAGAAGGATATAGGCGAGTCTTTTCATTTCCGTAAGCGATTAAAGGTATTTGTCCCAATGGTTGCGCATCGGCTGGTCGATGAGCAGGTTTGCGGCGTCGTCGTTCACGAAGCGCTGGGTCGCGGGGTTGAACTCCAGGTTGCGGCCGAGGCGCAGGGCGCAGACGCCCATGTTCACGATGGTCGCGCTGTGGAAGCCGTTGACCTCGTTCAGGGCGAAGTTCTTGCGGGTCCGGATGCAGTCGATGAAGTCGGTGTTCTGCGGGGCCGGGTCCGGGAGGGAGTTGATGACGTCCATCACGTTCGGGATGGTGCACTGGAAGCCCTTGTAGACCCTGCCGTTCGGGCCTTCGATGTAGGGGACGTTGCCGGGGGATTCGGCGCCTTCGCCTTCGAGGATGATCTTGCAGCCGTCCGCGTAGGTGTAGGTGATGCTGCGCCAGGTGCCGATGGCGTCCGGGTGCTGCTGGGGGGCGTCGATTTCCACCTTGACGGGGAATTCATCGTCCTTGCCCAGGATGTACTGGACCGGGTCGATGTAGTGCTGGCCCATGTCGCCGAGGCCGCCGCCGTCGTAGTCCCAGTAGCCGCGGAAGGTCTGGTGGCAGCGGTGGGGGTTGTACGGCTTGTAGGGGGCGGGCCCGAGCCACATGTCGTAGTCGAAATAGGACGGGACCGGCTCCGGGATCAGGTCCGTCTTGCCGACCCAGTAGAACTTCCAGGCGAAACCGGTCGCGCCGGAGATGCGGACGGTCAGCGGCCATCCGAGCAGGCCGCTGTCCACGAGCTTCTTCAGCGGCTCGACGGTCGTTCCGAGGCCGTAGAAGGTATCCTTGAAGCGGAACCAGGTATTGAGCCGGAAGACGCGGCCGTTGCGCTTGACGGCCTCCATCACGCGCTTGCCTTCCCCGATCGTGCGGGTCATCGGCTTCTCGCACCAGATATCCTTGCCGGCGCGGGCGGCCTCGCAGGCCATGATGGCGTGCCAGTGGGGCGGGGTCGCGATGTGGACGACGTCCACATTCGGGTCGTGGATGAGCTCCCGCCAGTCGTGGTAGGTCGCCATGGTTCCGAATCCGCGCTGTGCGGCCTGGTCGACGGCGCCCTGGAGGTGCTGCTGGTCAACGTCGCACAATGCCACGAGCCTGCAGGAACTGTCGGAGGTGAAATGGTAGGAGGACCTGCCGATGCCGCCGGTGCCGATGATGCCCTTGGTCAGCTGGTCGCTCGGAGCGATGAAATCGTTCGGACCGCCCATCTTGCCGAAGACTTTCCGCGGGAGGATGGTTGCGGCGGCGATTCCGACGCCTGTCTTTTTCAAAAACGATCTTCTGCTTTCGTCCATTGTGATATGAATTTGTTGGTTAGTTTTTCCAAAATCGCATATACACAAAGATACTAAATTATTTTCGATTGGTTCGTGATATTGTAAATCCTGTTGGCGGAAAGACAGTATTTGATTTCAAAGCAGCTGTATTCCTCCCGGCCGCCGATTCTCCGGTGGCCGGTCGCGTACTCCGGGTTGAATCCCAGCATGATCGCCTCCGAGAGCATCAGGGAACTGATCCGCGCCCGGCAGAGCCGCGCCAGCAGTTCGTAGTTTTTCTCCAGGGCGCCCTGGACCCGGCGGTGGGTCGCGCGGGAGACCCGGACCCGGCGGTTGTTGTAGTCGTTCTTGCACTTGCTGCAGCAGAATTTCCGGTCCTGCCGCCCGTAGGGAAGCGCCGCCCCGCATTCCAGACAGGTCCCTGCCAGCGCCTTTTCATCCAGTTTGTATTCCATGGCCATCCTTTTTTTAACCTTGCAGGTGAAGATGCGAAGGCCGTCCGAGGATTCCAAGGACCGAAAAAAAGAATACCGAGAAAGATAAGATTGCCGCCGTCGAAAAGAATCCGGCCGGGACGCAAACATTTCCTCGCCTCCGAAGGAAACGGGCATCCCGGACGGCGGGAAACCTGCCCATTTCGAAAAATACGTGTATTTCCCGGTTTTCTTTTTTTCGGCCTGCACGCCGCCCGGCGGCTTTTCCCTTCCTTTGCGATGGCTCCGCCTCCGGGAAGACCGGATGGAGCGGAGAATTGTATAACGCTTAAACATCGAACTATGGAACAACTGAACAAGCTCGAACTGCGCGGGAACGTGGGATTCTCCCGCGTCCAGGTTTTCAATTCCCGGAAGGTCGCGCGCTTTTCCGTCGCGACCAACTATGCCTACAAGGACCGGGACGGCATGCCCGTCATCGAGACGACCTGGCACAACGTCAGCGCCTGGGAGGGCCGCGACATCGTGGACCCGGACCTGATCCGGAAAGGGACGAAAGTCCACGTCATCGGACGCCTGCGGGCCCAGAACTACACGGACAAGGACGGCCAGGAAAGGGATACCTTCGAGGTGCTCGCCACCAAGGTGGAACTCCTCGAGGACCTCGACCAGCCCCAGAACGACTTTTAATCCCGTCTGCGATGAAACGCCCGTTCCTTCTCCTCGCGCTGGTCCTCGCCGTCGCGTCCTGCGGGACGCAGAAGCGCATCCGCGCCCTGCGCAGTGAACCCGTCGGCACGCTGCTGACCCTGCCGCAGGAAGAAACCCCGCAGGAGCTGTCCCTGGACACGCCCCGGCGCGACACCCTCGTCGTCCACGACGACGAAGGACGGGAGCTGCTGATCATGCGCGCGACCCGGGACGAGGACGGGGAGATGGTGGCGACGGACGTGATCGACGCGGCGTATGTGACCGCGCGCTTCCGCAACGTCGCCGAGCGCCACGGAAAGGTGGACCTCCGCTTCCAGGTCATCGTGCCCGCGCGGATGCAGGATTCCCGCTGGCAGCTCCGCCTGCGCCCGGAGATGATCCTCGCGGGCGAGCGCACGCCGCTGGATTCCATCATCATCTCCGGGAGCGCGTACCGGAAGGCGCAGCTGCGGGGCTACGAGCAGTATGAACGCTTCCTGCGCTCCATCATGCGCGACTCCTCCCTGTTCCTGCGGGAACGGGAGCTGGAGATCTTCCTGGAGCGGAACCTCCCGCAGCTGTACCGCCTGAAGGGGGATACGTCGCGCGTCTCCGACGCGGAGTTCGCCTCCCTGTACGGCGTGACGGAGCAGGATGCCGTGCTCCATTACACCAACCGGGCCCGCGTCCGCGCGAACCTGCGGAAGCTCGAATCCCGGGAGCGGATGTTCGCCCGCTATGTCAAGGCGCCCCTCGTGACCGAGGGCCTGCGGCTCGACACGGTCATCACCTCGCCGGACGGGGATTTCATCTATGAATACCTCCAGACGGTGAACACGCAGCCACAGATGAAGAGTGTCGAAATCAGCCTGCAGGGCGACATCTGGTCGCAGGAAGCCCGCCTGTACCGCATCCCGGAAGGGGAGCCGCTGACCTTTTACATCAGCTCCCTGAGCGCGTTCGCGGACGAGCGCCTCCGCTACATGACCCGCATCGTCGAGCGCCAGGTGCGTTCGGACGCGGTCTGCCGGATCGATTTCAAGGTCGCGAGCGCCGAGGTGGACGCGGGTTTCGGCGGGAACGGCGGGGAAATCGCGCGGATCAAGCGCCACCTCGCCGCCCTGCTGGACAACGAGGAATTCGACATGGATTCCATCACCGTCACGGCCTCCTGCTCGCCGGAAGGGGAGTATGGCTACAACACCCGCCTCTCGCGCGGGCGCAGCGAGTCCGTCTCCCGTTATTTCCAGCGCTACATCGCCTCCTACCGCGATTCCCTGCGCCTGTACGGGGGAATGGCCCTCGGGCTGGGGACGGAGGACCGGGGCGCCGCGGCCCCCCTGCAGGACATCCATTTCATCTCCCGCTCCGAGCCGGAGAACTGGACGATGTTCCGCTCCCTGGTCGCGCAGGACCCGGCCCTCTCGGAGGCGGACCGGGAGGACATCGCGCGCTGGATGCGCGAGGAAAACCCGGACCGCCGCGAGGCGGGCCTGCGCAGCCGGGCGTATTACCCCCACCTCCTGGCGGAGGTCTATCCCCGCCTGCGCACCGTCCGCTTCGATTTCTTCCTCCACCGGAAAGGGATGGTCAAGGACACGGTCCATACGACCGTCCTGGACACCGCCTACATGCGCGGCGTCCGCTCCATCCTCGACCGCGACTACCGGACCGCCGCTGCGATCCTGCGCCCCTACGGCGATTTCAACGCCGCCGTGGCCCTGTGCGCCCTCGATTACAACGCCTCTGCGATGGACATCCTCCAGCGCCTGGAACGCAGCGACAAGGTCGAATACATGTTCGCCATCCTCTATTCCCGCCTGGGGAAGGATGCGGAGGCGGTCGAACACTACCTCAATTCGTGCCGCCTGAACCCCGCCTTCGTCCACCGCGGGAACCTGGATCCCGAAATATCCGCGCTGATCAAGGCCTACGGACTGAACAAAGAATAACTGAAACCCGAAATCACCATGAAGAACTTCTCCCTGTGCGCCCTCGCCGCCGGCGCCCTCCTTTTCGCGGCATCCTGCAACAAGATCGAATCCGCCCCGGCGCCCGCGCCGCAGGACACGCAGCCCTGCACGGTCACCTTCTCCGTCTACGACGCCGCAACCAAGGCGACGACAACCAATGACGCAAAGATCAACAGCCTGCAGGTCTTCGTCTTCCTCGGCGACAACCTCGACGTCTACGGCTCCTCGGCGACCTCGTCCGTCAGCCTCGAATGCACGCCGGGCTCCCGCAACATCGTCGTCATCGCCAACGGTCCCGACCTCCACACGGTCACGACGAAGACGGCCCTGCTCGCGACGACGTCCCTGATGGCCAACTCGAGCGTCACCTCGATGGAGATGATCGGCACCAAGACGGTGACGCTCTCCGCCTCGAACAAGACCGTCAGCGTCCCGGTCTCGCGCCTCGGCGCCCGCGTCGTGGTCTCTTCCATTAAGAAGAACTTCACTTCCGCGGCCCTGCAGGCCCTGACATTCAAGGTCAAGCGGATCTACCTGGTCAACGTGGCCGGTGACTGCAAGTACGGCGGGGGCTCCTATACGCCGACCGTCTGGTTCAACAGGATGAAGCACGACGCCGAGCAGTCGGCGATGACCCTCGACAGCCCGGACGCGACCGTCAGTGCCGGAACCAAGTACAGCACCGTCCATACCTTCTATGCGTGGCCGAATCCGACGTCCGCCGACTCCGAGGCGGCGACCTGGAGCGCGCGCCACACGCGCCTCGTCATCGAGGCGCAGCTCGGCGGCGATACCTTCTATTATCCCATCACCCTTCCCGCGCTGGAAAGCAACAAGTCCTACAACATCGACGAGGTCAGCATCACCCGCCCGGGTTCGTCCAGCCCGGACGTCCCGGTGTCTTTCCTGGACTGCTCGTTCAGCGTGACCGTGACCGGCTGGACGAATGTCGCCCTGACGGAAGGGACCACCATCTGACGCCATGCGCAGCGGATGGATCCTCTTCCTCCTGCCGGCCGTCCTGCCGGGCTCCTGCAGCCCCGCGGGACTGCCGGCGGAGGAACCCGTCCGGCCCGATACGGTCCGGATGGAAATAACCCTGGAAACGGGAGCGCTCCATACCCGGGCGGATGCGGACGAGACCGTGGACAACGTAAAGATCTTCGTCTTCGATCCCCGGGAACAGCTCTCCGACAGCTATGATTCCGCGACGACGGACCTGGGCTGCGTGGAAGTCCTGGCGCGCAAGCCGGTCTCCATCTATGCGCTGGTGAACGCGCCCGGGGACTTCTCCGCCGTCAAGACCAAGTCGCAGCTGCTTCAGATGCGCTCATCGATTACGGACAACACGCCCTCGCGGATGGTGATGGTCGGACACGTCGATACGACCGTCACCGCGCCCGGACCGATCGTGATTCCCGTGCGCCGCATCGCCGCGAAAATCCTCGTGGAGGAGATCTACGGCTATTTCCGGGGGTGCGGGAACACGACCGACGACGCCCACCAGATCAACAGCATGCAGATCTACACGGGCTCCGCGGACTGGCCCTACGCTCTGGATGAAGGGACGCCGGGCGGCTTCGTGGACCATACGGCGGCCATGCACATCGGCTACAGGTACATGCACAACATGTACTGGACGACGCGCACGCTGGACGGGCGGACGTACTATTATTACGGTCCCGCCGCGGTCTATACCTATCCGAACCACGAAACGGAAAAGAGCCGGCGGACCCGGCTGGTGCTCCTGATCAACGGACAACGGACGGAAGACCTCGGGAACAACCACTACCTGCAGCACGACTGCTACCACTTCATCTCCTTCCTGCTGCCGCCGCTCGACGCGAACACCCTGTACCGGATCCCCCGCCTGACCGTCTATATGCCGCCCTATGACTACAGCCCGGCCTACGCTTCGCGCGAGTTGCGCCCCGCAGTCCGGGCCCGGGTGGAGAGCTACGACATGCAGACGGGGGAAATGAAAGGACATTTTACGCTGGAGGAACCCGCCTATGTGGAAGAAATCGCTCATTAGCCTGCTGCTGGCAGGCGGCCTGGTCTCCTGCACCGTCAAGGAGGACCGGGCGGGCTGCCCCTGCCGCCTGTCCGTCCTGATCGAGGACGGGCGGCAGGAGAAGGCGCCGGTGACCTACGCGGTCGGCGGCGCGGAGCCCGTCCTCGAGGAACGCTTCTCCGCCGGCGCGCTCCTCCGGGCGGACGACTGCGAGATCCCGAAGGGACTCTGGGATTCGTATGCGTATTCCGGGCTCTCGACGGGGCGGCTGGAGGGGACTGTCGTGCGCATCCCGGCGGGACTGCCGTCGGATCCGCTCTACGCCGGCGCCGCGCCGCTGGACGCGACGGGGGAGGAGGCGACCTCCCGGATCGGGCTGCACAAGCAGTACGCCGCCGTGACGCTGGACCTGCGGGAATACCTCCCCACGGCGGAGGGGCTGCAGCTGTTCGCCTCCGGGAATGTCTGCGGGCTGGACCTGGCCCGGCTTGCGCCGGTGGAGGGGACTTTCGCGTGCGCCCTGGAGCCGGTGGAGGACCGGGTGTTCCGCTTCCTCGCGCCGCGGCAGCGGGACGACTCGCTGGAACTGCAGGTACGGACCGGCGGGGAACTGGACCACACGCTTCCGCTCGGGAAGGCGATGGCGGCGGCGGGATATGACTGGACGGCGCCGGATTTGGCGGACATCACCCTCGCGCTGACGCTCATTTCGCTGGATTTCGGCGTCGAGGTGGTTGGCTGGGATGAAATAGCGGTGGAATAGCTTGGTTTTTTTGAGGGAATGCCTTATATTTGTTACAATCAGCTTTGTGACTATTTTTAACACTAACCCATAACGTATCATGACAAGCAGAAGACAATTCCTCAAGACCGCCTCCGTCGTTACCGCCGGTGCGCTGGTTACTCCTAGTGCCCTTGCTTCCGGCAAGGCTTCCCCGCTCGCTGCCGCCGCTCCCGCGTCCGGCAAGCGTATCGGCCTCCAGACCTATTCCCTCGGCGTCGAGCTGCTGAAAGACCTTCCGAACGGCCTGAAGCGCCTGGCCGCCGCCGGTTACAACGAGTTCGAGCTCTTCGGCTACAACGAGCAGGCCGCCGGATTCGGCGCCGGTGGACGTGACGGAGCCGTGACCATCAAGGCGGCCGACTACAAGAAGGCCTGCGACGATGCCGGCATCAAGATCCTCAGCTCCCACCTGTCCCCGTCGATCCGTGAGTACAAGTCCGAGAACTTCGCCCAGTTCGACGAGTTCTGGAAGAAGGCCGCCGACCTCCACGCTTCGATCGGTATCAAGTACATGGTCCAGCCGTCCCTGCCGTCGATCAAGAACGACGAGGATGCGAAGGTTGTCTGCGAGGTCTTCAACCGTGCCGGTGAGATCTGCAACAACGTAGGCATCAAGTGGGGCTACCACAACCACAGCAATGAGTTCGTCCGCGTCCCGAAGGCCGGCGAAGAGGCTCCCGCCTCGAACGACCCGATGGCCCGCATGCGCGCCCGCGGCGAGTATATCGAGCAGCTCTTCCTCGACAACACCGATCCGGACAAGGTCTTCTTCGAACTGGACGTTTACTGGGCCGTGATGGGCCAGCAGGATCCCTGCGAGTGGCTCCGCAACAACCCGAAGCGCTTCCGCCTCCTCCACATCAAGGACCGCTGGATCATCGGCGATTCCGGTATGATGAACTTCCCGAACATCTTCAAGGCCGGTTACGACATCGGTATCGACGGCTGGTTCGTCGAGGTCGAGAATGGCTCCAAGAAGGGTTATACCCAGTTTGACGCCGTCTGCGAGAGCGCGAAGTACCTGTCGAAGGCTTCCTTCGTATAATCGTATTTTTGATGATTGATGCGAGGCCGGCCCGGTGGACCGGCCTCCTTTTCTATGAAAGAGACAACCCGCCGCTACACGTTCGGGAAATTCTTCCGGGACTGGATGCTGGTCATCGCGATGGTGACAGGCGCCCTGGCTTATCTGGTCTACCACTGGATTCCTGCGCTGCATCCTGCGGGGCCGGCGCTGGAGCGGATCTGCAAGACCGTCCAGCCGGTCCTGCTCTTCCTGATGCTGTTCCTGAGTTACTGCCGGATCGAGCCGCAGCAGATGAAACCCCACCGCTGGATGGCCTGGCTGCTGCTGATCCAGTGCCTGTCGTTCGCCGGGTTGGCCGGCGTGCTGATCGCACGGCCGGATGCCGGACTGCGCATCGGACTGGAGTCGGCGATGCTCTGCATGATATGCCCGACGGCGACGGCCTGTGCCGTCGTGACGGGGAAGCTGGGCGGCAACATGGCCGGCGTGGTGACCTATACGGTCCTGATCAACCTGCTGGTCGCGCTGCTCGTCCCGCTCGTCGTCCCGCTGATCCACCCCATGGCGGGCCTTTCCTTCCTGAGCGCCTTTTCGCGAATCCTCGCGAAGGTGTTCCCGCTGCTGATCCTGCCCTGCCTGCTGGCATGGATCGTCCGCTACCTCTTCCCGCGGCTTCACGCCCTGCTGATCCGCTACACGGACCTGCCGTTCTATCTGTGGTCCGTGTCCCTGACGCTGGCGATCCTGATGAGCGTCCGCGCCCTGGTCGGCAGCGGTCAGCGCGCCTGGATCCTGCTGGAAATCGCCGCCGCGTCCCTGCTCTGCTGCGTCCTGCAGTTCTGGGCCGGCAAGCGCATCGGGTCCCGCTACGGCTGCCGCATCAGCGCAGGACAGGCGCTGGGGCAGAAGAATACGGTCTTTTCGATCTGGATGGCTTATACCTTCATGGACCCGGTGGTTTCCGTGGCGGGCGGCTTCTATACGATCTGGCACAACGCCTTCAACAGCTGGCAGCTGTACCGCCGGCGCCTGGAACTGGACGCCGGGAAGGCGACTAACGAGTAGCGTCTTCCTCGCGGGCTTTCCGCTCCGCGGTCTCGTGGATCAGGTCCCCGTAGCCCGTGAGGGCGGCGAAAGGCGCGAACTGCGCCGCCCGGTCCGCCCGGCTCATCGGCGGGTGGGTTTTGGAACGGTGGTGGGGGAGCGAGAGGATGTCCCCGTATTTTTTCAGGATGTCGTCCATCGTTATGCCTTGTGCCCTCCGATCTGTTTGTTGCGTTCGATGGTCGTCGCCCCCTCTTCGAAGTTGACGCCCTTCAGGATGGCGTTCTTGCCGAATCTCCGGCGGATTTCCAGGATGGTCTCCTGCTGCCGGCGTTCCCGCTCCAGTGCCGCCTCGTCGGTGAACAGGTCCATCTGGCGGCCCTCCGCCAGGTCTTCCGGGACGACGTTGCAGAGGGTGACGTTGAGGCGGCGGATGAGCAGGCCCTTGTCCGCCACGGCGTCGAAGAGTTCCATCGCAGCCTCCGCGATCAGGGCCGTCGACGAGGTCTTGCGGCCGAAATTCCGGGAACCGTGGGCCGGTTTGGGGGCCGGCCGCCCGTACCAGTCCTTGACGACGGGGCCCTTGTAGCGTTTCCTCCGCTCCGGATCGGTCACGTTCGTCGTGTCGTAGTGGATGTCCAGCACGATCTGGTCCGCGAGCAGCCGTTTCTCCACGAGGTCCAGGACCAGCAGTTCGACCATTTCCCGGACGATGATGCGCCCCTTGGCGCAGCTGTACGGCTCGGCAAGGACCTGGCCGGAACTCAGGCTGCTGCTCGCAGGCCGGTACCGCTTGATGTCCGCCATCGTACAGGGCTCCCAGCCCCAGGCGTGGTCAATCAGCAGCTCCGCGGCCACGCCGAAGGACTTGTAGAAGAATTCCTCCCAGGCGGGTTCCAGGGAGCAGCGGGCGATTTCGCCCATCGTCCGGATGCCGGCCTGCTCGAGCCGGCGCGCCGTCCCGTGGCCGATGCGCCAGAAGTCCGTGATGGGCGTGTGGTCCCAGAGGAGCCGGCGGTAGTCCATTTCGTCGATCTGGGAGACCCGGACGCCGTCCTTGTCCGGCGCGCTGTGCTTCGCGACGATGTCCATCGCCACCTTGGCGAGGTACAGGTTCGTCCCGATGCCGGCCGTGGCCGTGATGCCGGTCGTCGCGAGGATGTCCCGGATCAGGCGCATCGTCAGCGTGTGGGCATCGCAGCGGTAGAGCCGCAGGTAGTCGGTCGCGTCGATGAAGACTTCGTCGACGGAGTAGACGTGGATGTCATCCGCGGAGATGTATTTCAGGTAGATGTCGTAGATTTGGCGGCTGACCTCTATGTAGCGGGCCATCCGCGGCGGCGCGGTGATGTATTCGAGGGGCTCGCGGCGGCCCCGGTTGATCTCCTTCACGCGCTGCACGACCTCGAAAAGGCGCGCCCGCCCGCCGATGCCGAACGCTTTCAGCGCGGGGGAGACCGCCAGGCAGATGGTCTTCTCCGTCCGGCTGGCGTCGGCGACGACCAGATAGGCCTGCAGCGGGTCCAGTCCGCGGTCCACGCACTCCACGGACGCATAAAAGGACTTCAGGTCGATGGCGAGGTAGGTCCGGTTCTCCACTACAGGGCGGCGGTCACGTTGTCGTAGTATTTCTTCGAGACGGGGATGCCGTCCTTCTTCTCGGTGCCGAGGTCGGCGAAATAGAGTCCGTTCACGTCCTTGCGGACCATCCGGATGTGGACCGGATTGACGATGTAGCTGCGGTGCGTGCGCACGAAGCCCGCGCGCTCGCAGAGCGGCTCGATGTTCTTCATCGAATTCCGGATCTGGAACTGTTTCTCGATCCCGTTCTCCTGGTAGTGGATGATGATGTAGTTCTCGTTGGCCTCGATATAGAGGATGGAGGCGGCGGAGGTGATGAACTTCAGCTGGTGGCGGCTGTCGTAGAACTTGAGCCGGGCTCCTTCGTCCGCCGGTTCGGCGGTCGCGGCTTCCTTGAAGACCGAGACCAGGGTCATGATGGCGACCGGGATCAGCAGCACGGCGAGCATTGCGTAGAGGGTCTTGGCCAGGAAGGGGAAGTATCCGCCCTTGTCCATCAGCGCCAGGTAGAGGGCGCCGAAGACGGAGATGGCCACGATTTCCAGGACACACCAGACGCTGTAGTTCAGCAGGTTCATGTCGAGCCGGTTCCGCATCAGGTAGAAAACCAGGCGCGTGAGGGTCAGGACCACGAGGATGATGGCTTCCAGGATCGAGACGTTGAAGTAGAACAGGTTTTCTTTCCCCAGCGCCGCTTCGCCGGCGTGGAGGATCTCCTGCATCGGGCGCGGTTCGTACATCATCGCGCAGACCAGGAAGCACGCCATCATCACGAGCACGTAGATCAGGTTCGGGAAGAAGCGCTTATAGGACTTCAGGTAGGTTCCCATCGGTTTTAGTCACATTTTTCGTTGTGACAAATATAATACTTTTCCGATTTTGTCACAATATCCCAAGGGTTTCGTCACAAAAACCGGCTTTTTATCACATAGAGGCCTCTCTGGTGGCGATTGCTTCCGCGTCGCGCAGCCCCGCGCTACCTTTGCTTCCGAAAACTGAAAACCGAACTGTGATGAAAGCTCCCGAATGGATCCGACTGGACAATGCGTCCATCATATACCCCTCCTGCAAGACCAGGAAATATGCGACCCTTTACCGGATGGCCGTCGCGCTCGACGAGCCGGTCAATTCCACCCTGCTCGATGCGGCGCTGCAGACGACGGCAAGGCGTTTTCCGGGTCTGTGCTATACGCTCGACAAGGGCGTCTTCTGGTGGTTCCTGCGCCGCCTGGAGAACGCGCCCGTGTCCGGACCGGTCCCGGCCCACCGTCCCTTCAACTTCCGCCGCAACGGCGGCTATATGTTCAAGGTCGGCGCCGGCGGGAACCGCATCACCCTCGACATGTTCCATGTCCTCACGGACGGTACCGGGGGAATGACCTTCCTGCTGACCCTGACCGCCGAATACCTGAAGCTCCGCTACGGCAGCGACATCCCTGCCGGGAAGTGGATCCTCGACACGGCGCAGGAGCCGCAGGCCGCGGAGCTGGAAGACAGCTTCGACGCCTTCTCCGGCCTGCGGGGCAGCCTCGACCGGGAGCAGCGCGCCTACCACGTGCGCGGCACCGTCCTCGGCCGGAGCGAGCTCAACGACATCAAGATGAGTTTCCCCTCCGCGGCCGTCCGCGCCCGGGCGGATGCTTTCGGCGTCACGGTCACGGAATTCCTCGCCGCCGTGCTGATCCATTCCCTCCAACAGGTGCGTGAAGCGGATCCGCGCCCCCGCAAGCGCGCGAGCCTCAAGCTCGAGATTCCCGTCAACCTGCGGCCCATTTTCGGCAGCGCCACGCTCCGCAATTTCTCCTCCTACGTCCACGTCGGCACCGACGTCGCCAACGGCCCCATGACCTTCCCGGAGATCCTCGCGGAGGTGAAGCAGCAGAAGCGCCTTTTCGTGAACGCCCGCCGCCTCACGACCCGCATCGCGGCCAACGTCGCGCTGGAGGACAACCTCGCCATCCGCTGCCTGCCCATCTTCATCAAGCGCCCCGCCATCAACATCATCAACCGGCTGAAAGGGGAGAACTACTGCTCGCAGGTCCTCTCCAACCTCGGGAACATCGTGCTCCCGGAGGCGATGGCCGCGCACGTCCGCGACGTCGATTTCATGCTCGGCCGCACGCGCCAGCGCTCCGGCTCCGTCGCCTGCCTGAGCTACGGCGGCCGCCTGAACCTCCACTTCTCGCGCCGCATCGCGGAGCGGGACTTCGAGGACGCGTTCCTCCGGCAGATGGCCTCGCTGGGGCTGGAGGCCGCCGTGGAGCACCTGACGCCTTCCCATGCGCCCGGGGAGGCGGAAAAAAACCGGCCGATGCGCTGGGCAAAGGTCGGCCTGTTTCAACCGTATTTTGCAATCTGAGCCGTTATGCTGATCGCACTGTTCCTCTTTATTCTTTCTTCTTTTTTCCGTCCTTGTCCTGGTAAAGGAAACGCCGGATCTTGTGGGTCGCGGTCTTGTTGAAGGGCTCCTTCATGATTTCCACGTCCTTGATCCGCAGGAAGCTGCTGACCTTGGAGTTGACGTAATCCATGATCTCCTTCTTCTTCTGCTCGAGCGTTTCGATGAAGCGGTCCTGGCCTTCGAGGTCCCAGTTGATCTTGTCGTCGTTGAACTGGACGAGGGCGACCAGCTGGCCGGCGCGGCTGACAACGAGCGACTCGTTCACGTCGCTGATGTTGTTGATCACGCTCTCGATCTCCTCGGGGTAGATGTTTTCGCCGGAGGCGCCGATGATCACGTTGCCTGAGCGGCCCTGGATATAGACACGGCCCTTCTTGTCCATCTTCGCGAGGTCGCCCGTGCGGAGCCATCCGTCCGGGGTCATCACGGCCTGCGTCCGCTGGTAGTCCTTGTAGTAGCCGAGCATCACGTTCGGGCCCTTGACCTGGAGCTCGCCGATGCCGGTCTCCGGGTCCGCATCCGCGAGACGGACGCTGACCTCGTAGGAGGACGTGCCGGTCGAGCCGATGTGGGTCTTCTTCGGACCGGCGTCGCAGATCAGCGGGGCCGTCTCCGTCAGGCCGTAGCCGATGGCGTACGGGAAACGGCATTTCTTCAGGAAACGCTCGACCTCGACGTCCAGCTTCGCGCCGCCGACGCCGAAGAAACGGATCCGGCCGCCGAACTGCTTCATCAGCTTGCCGCCCACGAGCCAGTGGAGCAGCAGCGGGAAGTGCTCGTCGAGGTAGCTCAGGAAACGGCTGCCGCGGATGGTCGGGATGACCTTGTTCTTGATGACTTTCTCGATGATCAGCGGGACGGAGAGCATCGCGGTCGGGCGGACCTGCCGCAGGGCCGACATCAGGACCGTCGGGGTCGGGGGCTTCTGGATGTAATAGACGGCGGCGCCGACGGCGAAGGGGTAGATCATGCCGATGCCCATCTCGTAGGTATGGGCGAGGGGGAGGATCGACAGGAAGACGTCCTTGCGGTAGACTTTGTGGGCGTACCAGGACTCGAGGACGTTCGCGCAGAAGTTGCGGTGGCTGAGCATCACGCCCTTGGCGTTGCCGGTCGTGCCGGAGGTATAGATGATGGCGGCGATGTCCATCGGTTCCGGGTGCTTGATCGTGCCGTCGCAGGTGTATTTCGTCTCGTCGGTCTTGATCAGGGAGAAATCGGCGAGGTCGATGACGAGGTACATCCGCTCCATCGCCTCCGGGCTGACTTTCGGCAGCTGTTTCCGGGAGACGAACAGGACTTTTGCGTCGGAATGCTGGAGGATGTTCTCGACTTCGTTGGGGGAGAGTTCGGGCAGCATCGGGACGGAGATCCGGCCGTAGGCGGTCGTCGCGAAGAACGCGACGGCCCAGTTCGGCTGGTTCTCCGACAGGATCGCGATCTTGTCGGTCTCGCAGATCCCGAAGGTCGAAAGCATTCCGGAAATCTGCTCGCATTTCTCGCGGAAACCGGCATAGGTATAGGCGCAGCCGCCGTCCACGTAGTCGGAAACGGGGCGGTTGGCGTATTTCGCGGTGGCGTACTCGAATAAGTCCAGGAGCGTCTTGAATCGGTGTCTCATCGGCAGTCGGTTTCGGATTAAGGCGGAGCGCAAAGATACGTAAATTAACCGACAGTTTTGTCGAAAAATGCGTATCTTGGAGCAGAAATGTAAATCCGATTGCTATGGACAGGATTGTGCGGCTGGCCGCGGTGGCGGCGGTATTGCTGGGATTGGGCCTGCGCGCGGGCGCGCAGCCGGGATATGTGCCTTCGCAGGAGAACCTCGCGGCGCGGGAGGCCTTTGAGGAGGAGCGCTTCGGCGTGTTTATCCACTGGGGCATCTATTCGATGCTGGGGGACGGGGAATGGGTGATGAACAACAAGAGCCTGAACTACCTCGAGTACCAGCGGCTTGCGGCGGGCTTCGATCCGTCGAAGTTCGACGCCGACGTCTGGGTGCGCGCGATCAAGGACGCCGGGGCGAAATATATCACGATCACTTCGCGCCACCACGACGGTTTCTCGATGTGGAATTCGAAGGCGAGCGGCTACAACGTAGCGAAAGCGACGCCGTTCCGGCGGGACGTCCTCGCCGAGCTCGCGAAGGCCTGCCGCAGGCACGGCATCAAGCTCCATTTCTACTACTCCCACCTCGACTGGGGCCGGACGGACTTCTGGCCGCGCGGCCGGACCGGCGGCGCGCTCGGGCGTCCGGACGGGCAGGACGGTGACTGGGACCGCTACCTGCAGTTCATGAACGACCAGCTCACGGAGCTGCTGACCCGCTACGGCCCGATCGGCGCGATCTGGTTCGACGGCGTCTGGGACTGGCCCCACGAGCGGGAGGCGATGCCGGAGCGCTGGAACCTCTATGAGCAGTACGCCCTGATCCACCGCCTCCAGCCCGGCTGCCTCGTCGGCAACAACCACCACTTGCTCCCGTTCCCCGGCGAGGATATCCAGATTTTCGAGCGGGACATTCCCGGCTACAACGAATACGGGATGTCCGGCCAGGAGATCTCGCGCCTGCCGCTCGAGACCTGCCAGACGATGAACGGCAGCTGGGGTTACAACATCAATGACCGGAATTACAAGTCCGCGGACGAACTGATCCGCTACCTGGTCCGTACGGCCGCGAAGGGGGCGAACCTGCTGCTGAACATCGGCCCGCGCCCGGACGGCACGATCCCCGACGAGGCGCTGGAGCGCTTCAAGGCGATGGGCGCGTGGATGCGCCGCTACGGCGAGTCCATCTACGGGACGCAGGCCGGCGCGGTCCCGGCGGCTGACTGGGGCGTCACGACCCAGCGGGGGAATACCCTCTATGTCCATGTCCTGAAGCAGGAGAACCGCGTCTTCCTGCCGGTCAGCGAGACGGTCGTCGAGTCCGCCGCGCACCTGCCGAGCGGCGCGCCGGTCGCGTTCACGCCGATCGGCGACGGGATCCTGCTCGAAGTGCCGTGCGACGGGAATGTGGACGAGCTGGTGGCCGTCCGGCTGCTCGTGCCGGCGGCGGGGCTGAAGCTTTCCCGCGAGGCGCAGTCCTTCCAGTTCCTGTACGAGAACATGTCGCTGGCGGACCGGGAGACCTATGCACCGGAATACTGGGCTGAGAATGTCCGGAAGACGCTCGAGGTGCGCGACCGGATGGGCTGGGACATCCCGGAGCGGGAGTTCCGCCATTTCGTGCTGCCGCTGCGCGTCAACAACGAGGACCTCGACGATTTCCGGACGCTGTACGCGGATACCCTCTGTGCGCGGGTCCGGGGGATGAGCCTCGCCGAGGCGGCCCTCGAGATCAACCACTGGTGCCACGAGCAGGCGACCTACCAGCCGTCTGACGCGCGGACCTCGGCGCCGACGGCGACGATGGCGCGCGGCCTCGGCCGCTGCGGCGAGGAGTCCGTGCTGACCGTCGCCGCGCTGCGCGCCGCAGGCATCCCGGCGCGCCAGGTCTATACCCCGCGCTGGGCCCACACGGACGACAACCACGCCTGGGTTGAGGCTTACGTGGACGGGAAATGGCATTTCATGGGCGCGTGCGAGCCGGCGCCGGTCCTCGACATGGCCTGGTTCAACGCCCCGGTCTCCCGGGCGCTGCTGCTCCACACGAAGGTCTTCGGCGATTACGACGGGCCGGAGGAGGTCATCAGCCGGACCGCCGCCTATACGGAAATCAACGTGACGGACAACTATGTCCCGGTCCGGGAGTCCCGGGTCCGGGTCGTCGATACCGACGGCCGCCCGGTCGAAGGCGCGGACGTCGAATTCAAGATCTACAACTATGCGGAATTCTATACCGTGTCGCGGGTGAAGAGCGACCGCGGCGGCGAGGCTTCGCTGCGGACCGGCTGCGGCGACCTGCTCGCCTGGGCTTCCAAGGGCGACCGCTTCGGCGTCGCGAAGACCGGGGAGGGGACCGTGACGCTCGTGCTGGACCGCCGCTCCGGGGAGCGCTTCGCGCTGGACTTCGACATCGTCCCGCCGGCGGAGCGTCCGCTCCCGGCCGCGGCGACCGCGGCGCAGATTGCTGAGAACGACCGGCGCCTCGCGGCCGAGGATGCGCTCCGGGAGTCCCGCGACCGGGGGAACCCGGCCGTCGCGCAGATCCGCCGGGCCCATCCCGGCGCCGAGCCGAAGATCCGGGCGATCCTGAACTCCCTCTCCGAAAAAGACCGCGGGGATGTGACCCTGGCGGTCCTGGAGGACGCCCTGGCCCACTGCGGGGCGGAATTCCGCCCGTACGTCGACGGGCCGCGGATCGAGAACGAGGCGCTCCTGCCGTATTTCGGGGTGATCGGGCGCGGCCTGCGGCTGCGCAGCCCCGCGGAGGCTGCCGCCTGGGTCACGGAGCACATCCGGCTGGACGAGACCGGCAATCCCCAGCGGCTGCGGATCCCGCCGGCGGCCGTCTGGGCCGGCCGCGCGGCCGACCGGCTCTCCCGCGGCGTCTTCTTCGTCGCGCTCTGCAGGACCTTCGGGTTCGAGGCGCGGATCGATCCGGTCACGGGCCGGACGCAGTACCGCGAGAACGGCGTCTGGGTCAACGAGTATTTCGGCGAGCCGGGCGAGCGCATCCTGCCGCAGGGCACGCTCCGCGTCCGGTATACGCCGGTGCGGTATCTCGACGATCCGGAGACGGAACGCCATTTTACGCTCTCCCGCGTGGAGGACGGGACGGCCCGTCTGCTCTCTTATTCGGGGACCGTCAGCCGGCTTTTCCCGCTGCAGGCGGAAGAAGGGTATTACCTGCTGACCTCCGGGACCCGGATGGCGGACGGCAGCGTCCTGTCCCATCTGGAATTCTTCCCGGTCGAAGCGGGAAAGGAGACGGAGGTCGAACTCGTGATGCGCACGGCGCACGGCGGCGTCTCCGTCATCGGCGCGATGGACGCGGAGCAGCGTTTCCTGCCGGAGAAAGAGACCGCCGAGGTCTCGCTCCTCTCGCGCACGGGACGGGGCTATTTCCTCGTCGCCGCGCTGGGCGGAAAGGATGAGCCGACTTCCCACGCCGTCCGGCAGCTGGAGGCCGTCCGGGATTACCTGAACGCCTGGGGCCGGCCGGTCGTCGTAACCGGAAACGCCCGCCCGAAGGGCCTGCAGAACGCCATTTTCGGAGCGGATACGGACGGAAAGATTGCGAAGATGCTGGCGGAAGGCTGCCACAGCGATGCATCGATGCTGCCCGTCGTCGCGCTCTGCGACAGTTTCGGGCGCATCGTCTATTTCAGCCAGGGTTACAATACCTCGCTCGGAGAGGACTTGAAGAGGGTCATCGACGAACTGTGATACTCCGGCGCGCCGCACACCGCCGCGATTGCATCGATATTCCATTCCCGGATCCCGCAGCCGGCCAGGATGACAATCCGGCCGGCGGCCTGCCGGACGATTTCCGCGAGGCGGAAGCGTCCCGCGTAGGCGTCGGCTTCGTGGCCGGAGGTCAGCAGCCGGTCGCAGCCGAGGGCGATGAGCTCCTCGAGGGCCTCCGCCGGGTCGGCGCAGACGTCGAAGGCGCGGTGGAAGGTGACGCTCAGCGGCCGTGCGGCGGCGATCAGCGTCCGCATCGCCGCGCCGTCGACCCGGCCCTGCCGGTCGAGGGCGCCGACCACGACGCCGTTCGCGCCCGCCTCCTTGCAGACGCCGATGGAACGGACCATTTCCACTATCTCGGCCGCGCTGTAGGTAAAGTCGCCCGGGCGCGGACGGACGAGGATGTTGACCGGGATGCGGCAGCGCTCCACGGCCGCACGGATGTCCGCTTCCGCGGGCGTCAGGCCGCCGCAGGGGAGGTCGCGGCAGAGTTCGATGCGGGAGGCGCCGCCCGCCTGTGCGGCGAGTGCGGCTTCCGGGGACGTGCAGCAGGCTTCGAGGAACCTAGGCATTCGCTTTCCGCTTCTGCGGGTCCTTGAACAGGATCATGAAGAGGACGGCGACCACGAGCGCGTAGGCGGCGAAGATGTACCAGGCCTTCGCCCAGCTCGGGGACGCGGCGTTGAAGACGACGGCGTCCACGACCTCGCCGGCCGCGAGCGTGCCGATCGAGGCGCCGAGGCCGTTGGTCATCAGCATGAAGAGGCCCTGCGCGCTGGAGCGGATGTCGGGACCGACGTTCTGGTCGACGTACAGGGAACCGGAGATGTTGAAGAAGTCGAAGGCGACGCCGTAGACGATGCAGCTCAGGATGAAGAGCAGCACGCCGGGCATGTCGGGGGCGCCGAGACCGAAGAAGCCGAAGCGGAGGACCCAGGCGAACATCGCGATCAGCATCACTTTCTTGATGCCGAAGCGCTTCATGAAGAAGGGGATCAGCAGGATGCAGAGGGTCTCGGAGGCCTGGGAGATCGCCAGCAGGGCGTTGGAGTTCTTGACGGCGAAGGTGTCGGCGAAGGCGGGATTCTCACCGAAGGAGCCCAGGAAGGTGTTGGCGTAGCCGTTCGTGATCTGGAGGGCGGAGCCCAGGAGCATCGAGAAGATGAAGAAGATCGCGAACTGGCCGTTCTTGAAGAGGGTGAAGGCCTTCAGGCCGAGGGCTTCGACGAGGGACGCGGCCTTGCCTTCCTTGCGGACCGGGCAGGCCGGCATCGACAGGGAGTAGGCCGCCATCACGAGGGAGAGGATGCCGGAGGCGAGGAGCTGGGTATAGGAGTCCTGCATCCGGACGCCGCCGAAGGAGAGGAAGTTCGTCAGCAGCATGCTGCAGATGAAGCCGACGGTGCCCCAGACGCGGATCGAGGGGAATTCCGTGACCGGGTCGAGGCCTTCGCGCCCGAGGGCGTTGTAGGCGACCGAGTTGCTCAGGGCGATGGTCGGCATGAAGAAGGCGATGCTGAGGCTGTAGAGGGTAAACAGCGGCCCGAAGGCGATTCCCGCCGCGTTGGCGTTGCAGTAGGCACCGGCGCCGATCATGAACAGGCCCGCGCAGGCGTGGCAGAGCGCGAGGACCTTCTGCGCCTCGATGCGCCGGTCCGCCAGGATGCCCATCAGGGTCGGCATGAAGATCGAGACGATGCCCTGCATCGCAAAGAACCACTTGATCTGGCTGCCGAGGCCGATGTTGCCCAGGTATCTGCCGAGGGAAGTCAGATAGGCGCCCCAGACGGCGAATTCGAGGAAATTGAGGAGGATCAGCCGGAGGCGGAGTTGGGAATTCTTCATAGGGTCGTGTTTTAGCAGAGACAAAAATAAGCGATTTTCACCGGATTTCACTATCTTTGAAGCCAATAATTCCGTAACCGATGAAATTCGCCCTTACCGCTACCGATCCCGGTTCCGCCGCCCGTGCAGGAGTCATTTCCACGGCCCACGGCGAGATCCGGACCCCGGTTTTCATGCCGGTGGGGACGGTCGGCTCCGTCAAGGGCGTCTACCACAGGGACCTGAAGGAGGACGTCCGGGCGGAAATCATCCTCGGAAACACGTACCACCTCTATCTGCGGCCGGGGCTGGACCTGCTGCGGCAGGCCGGCGGCCTCCACCGCTTCGAGTCCTGGGACCGCCCGATCCTGACGGACAGCGGCGGCTTCCAGGTCTTCTCCCTCGCCCCGATCCGGAAAATCACCCCGGAAGGCTGCACCTTCCGCAGCCACATCGACGGCTCGAAGCACTGCTTCACCCCGGAGAACAACGTCGACACCCAGCGCATCATCGGCGCCGACATCATGATGGCCCTCGACGAGTGCTGCCCCGGCGACGCGGACTACAAGTACGCCGAGAAGTCCCTGCGCCTGACGCAGGGCTGGCTGGAACGCTTCGCCCGGCGGTTCCGCGAGACGGAACCGCTCTACGGCTACGACCAGACTTTCTTCCCGATCCTGCAGGGCTGCGTCTATCCCGACCTGCGCCGGCAGGCGGCGGAGCACGCGGTCTCCCTCGACGCGGAAGGCTATGCGATCGGCGGCCTGGCCGTCGGCGAGCCGACGGAGAAGATGTACGAGATGCTCGAGCTGGTCTGCCCGCTGCTGCCCGCCGGCCGGCCGCGCTACCTGATGGGCGTCGGAACGCCGGCAAACCTGCTGGAGGGCATTGCGCGCGGCGTGGACATGTTCGACTGCGTGATGCCGACCCGCAACGGCCGCAACGGGATGCTCTTTACCTGGAACGGCGTGATGAACATGCGCAACGCCCGCTGGGCGGACGATTTCTCGGAACTCGACCCGGACGGCACCTCTTTTGTTGACCATACCTATACCAAGGCCTACCTCAGGCACCTTTTCGTCGCCGGGGAGATGTTCGCCGCGATGATCGCGAGCGAGCACAACCTCGCCTTCTACCTCGACCTCGTGCGGCAGAGCCGCGCCCACATCGCGGCCGGCGACTTCGCCGCCTGGAAGGAAGATGCGGTAAAACGGGTCTCCCGGCGGCTTTAAATGCAGGATACGATGGAAGTCAAGAAAATAGACAAGTACATATTCAAGAAGTTCATCCTGACCTTCATCATCGCCATCCTGCTTATCATCGGGATCGTGATCATCTTCGACATCAGCGAGAAGATCGAGCAGTTCGTGACGAACCAGGCCCCGCTGCGCGCCATCGTCTTCGACTACTACGTCAACTTCGTCCCGTACTTCATGAACATGTTCAGCCCGCTTTTCGTGTTCCTCACGGTGATTTTCTTCACCTCGAAGATGGCGGCGAATTCCGAAATCATCGCCATCCTCTCCTCGGGCGTCAGCTACCACCGGATGATGGTCCCGTACCTCGCGGGGGCGGCGGTCATCGCGGCCCTGTCCCTCGGCCTGAACCTCTTCATCATCCCGCGTGCCAACCGCGACCGCGTCGCGTTCGAGAACCAGTACGTCAAGACGCGCAGCGCCTACGTCAAGGACGTCCACTACCAGATCGCCCCCGGCCAGTTCGTCTATGTCGAGTCCTTCAGCCAGTGGAACAACACGGCCTACCGGCTGACCCTGGAGAGCGTCGAGAACAACAAGCTCAAGAGCAAGCTGACCTGCGAGTCCGCGATCTGGGACAGCACCTCCGGCGCCTGGACCCTCCGCCAGTACTTCATCCGCGACTACATCGACGGGATGCAGGACCGCGTCCGCAGCGGCCCGGTCCGCGACACCGTGATCGACCTCGACATCGCCGACTTCTACCGCAACTCGAAGACCGTCGAAACCCTGCCCCACAAGGCCCTGAACCAGCTGATCGCGACCCAGAAGATGCGCGGCGACTCAAACGTGATGTACGCCCAGATCGAGAAGAACAACCGCTTCTCGCTGCCGTTCTCCGCCTTCATCCTGACGATCATGGGCGTGTCCCTGTCGTCCCGCAAGCGGCGCGGCGGCATCGGCTGGAACATCGCCATCGGCATCGGCCTCAGTTTCTCCTACATCCTCTTCATGAAATTCAGCCAGATGTTCGTCTACACGGGCAGCCTGTCCGCGACGGTCGCGCTCTGGATCCCGAACGTGCTGTTCACCATCGTGACGGCCGTCCTGTATAAACTTGCACCGAAATAAACCCCTTTCCCATGAAAGTCCGCATCGTCAACCGCTCCCGCTGGGACGTCCCTTCCTACGCGACCGAATTCTCCGCCGGCGTGGACCTGCGCGCGAACATCGAGGCCCCGCTGACCCTGCGCCCCCTTGAGCGCGCGATGGTTCCGACAGGCCTGTACATGGCCATCCCGGCCGGCTTCGAAGGCCAGGTGCGCCCGCGCAGCGGCCTCGCCGCCAAGCACGGCGTCACGGTCCTGAACACGCCCGGCACGATCGACGCCGACTACCGCGGCGAGATCCGCGTGATCCTCGTCAACCTCTCCTCCGAGCCCTTCGAAATCGCGCCCGGCGAGCGCATCGCCCAGATGGTCTTTGCCCGTCACGAGGTCGCGCAGTTCGAGCCGGTCGAGGCCCTCGACGAGACGGAGCGGGGGAGCGGCGGCTTCGGTTCCACCGGAAAACAGTAACCCTATGGATATCGCACTCATTTATGAAAAATACCTCGCCTGCGGCGGCTGCGTCACGACGGACAGCCGTGCGGTCCGGGGCGGGGAACTTTTTGTCGCTCTGAAGGGCGAGAACTTCGACGGCAACCGCTTCGTCCCGCAGGCGCTTGAAGCGGGGGCGGCCTGGGCGGTCGCGTCCCGCGACGCCGGTCTCGGCGGGGATCCGCGCGTCATCGAGGTGGAAGACACCTACCAGGCGCTCAAGGCCCTGGCGAACCACCACCGGCGCCAGCTGTCGATCCCGGTGATCGGCCTGACCGGCACGAACGGCAAGACGACGACCAAGGAACTCATCCGCGCGGCCCTGTCCGCCGGATTCCGGGTCTGCGCGACCGAGGGCAACCTCAACAACGACATCGGCGTGCCGCTGAGCCTGCTGAAGATCCGCCCGGAGACGGAGATCGCCGTCATCGAGATGGGTGCGAACCATCCGGACGACATCGAGAAGCTCGTCAGTATCGTCGAGCCGGACGCCGGCCTCATTACGAACGTCGGCCGGGCCCACCTGCTGGGCTTCGGCAGTTTCGAGGGCGTCAAGCGCGCCAAGGGTCAGCTGTATGACTACCTGGCGGCGCACGGGGGGACCGTGTTCCTCAATGAGGACAACCCCGACCTGCGGGAGATGGCCGCGGCGCGCGCCGGGCTTTCGATCGTGCCGTACGGGGTCGGATATGACGGCGTCAAGCTGCTGCCGGCGGATGCGGAGAATCCGTTCCTCGCGCTGGAGTACGAGGGGTTGAAGCTGCAGACCAGCCTCGTGGGGGCGTACAACGCCGACAATGTGCTGGCAGCGCTCTGCATCGCCCGCCACTACGGCGTCCCGGTGCCGGATGCGGTCGCGGCGATCGCCGCCTATGTCCCGTCGAACAACCGCTCCCAGCGGGTCCGCACGGAGCGGAACACGCTGATCGTGGACGCCTACAACGCGAATCCTTCGAGTATGGCCGCCGCGCTGCGGAACTTCGCGCAGCTCCGGGCGCCCGGGAAGATCGCCCTGCTCGGCGACATGCTGGAGCTCGGGGAGGAATCCCGCGCCGAGCACGCCCGCATCGTCGACATGCTCGTGGCGGAGGGCCTGGACGCACGGCTCGTCGGCGCCGAGTTCGCTGCCGTCGCGGACGGGCGTTTCCCGACCTTCGCGAGTTCCGAAGCCCTCGCGGAGGAGCTCAAGGCCCGTCCGGTCTCCGGTGCGACCCTCCTTGTCAAGGGCTCACGGGGTATCGCGATGGAAAAAGTCATACCGGTACTGTAGTTTCAGCTCGTACTTCTCCTTCCGGTCCGACCGCAGGGCAGAGACCCGCAGGCAGAGCCGCGACCGGCCCCGCCGGACGGTGCCCGTGAGGGCGACCGCGGCGCCGCGGCCGTAGTAGGCCGGGACGTTGAAGTTGCCCGGCGCGTCGCGTTCGTAGCAGTAGATCCGGTCGTCCCATTCCCGGACGTGGAACAGCGTCCCGCGCAGGTAGAACGCATATTTCTCCTCCTTGTAGCCGCCTTCGGCGTAGGCGAGGCCCGCGGTCTTCCGGCCGCGGACGGCATCCGCGCGCAGCGTGGCCTGCCAGGGGCCGGCGGTCCGGACGAGGTCCGCCCGGACCTCGCCGCGCCAGGGCGCCGCCTCCGCCGGCTTCCAGCGCAGCTGGGCCCGCGTCGCGAGGCTCCAGCCCTCCGCCGGCACGAAGGCGGACTGCGCCCGCAGCTTCACGGTCGTGACGCCTTTCTTCCGGACGTATTCGGCGCTCAGGAAATGGGCTTTGTGGCGGAAGCCCAGGGCCGCGCCGGTCTGGTCCCGCTGCACCGCCGCCCGCGCCGCCAGCTCGACCTGGTAGTCGAAATGGTGGATGGCGCCCGCGACGGCGCGCCCGCCGTCCGCCGCGAGGCAGGTCTCCCCGAACCAGTCGGTCCCGCGGCGGGAGAAGCGGAAGTCGGCGGACGCGGCCGGCCCGCCCTGCGCGGAGCGGAGCAGCGAGAGCCCCGCCTGGCCGCTGCGGGACAAGCGGGAGACATTCAGCGCCGCGGCGCCGCCCGCCCGCAGGTCCCCGAGCGCGCTGAACGTCCAGCGCCCGAAGGTCGCGTCCAGCGCCGCCCCGCGCCGCGCGCTCTCCGGCAGGAAGGACCAGGTCGGGGCAATGCCGCCGCCCCGGCGGGCGAACGCCTCGATCGTCCCGTAGCCGGACAGCGTGAACCCGCTCCAGAGCAGCAGCCCCTGCCCGAAACGGGCGTAATAATCCCCGACGACAAGGCGCCAGGGGCGGGCTTTCCCTTCGAGCGTCAGGTTCCCGGAGAGGCCGTCGCGCCAGGTCAGGGACGCCGCGGCCCGAGCGCTTCCGGCGCGCAGCTTCGCCCCCGTCTTCCCGCCGGCGGCGGTCTGCACCAGCGCTTCCGCGCTCCATTCCCGCGTCCGCGACGAGGCCCCCGGCGCCGCCCGCGAGTCCAGCGACACGTACGGACGGATCCGCTCCACGACCTCCGGGGTGAAGCCGTCAACGCGCGCCAGCTCCGCCCAGGACCGCACGTCCCCGAGCCGTGCCTGGTAGTCTTCCAGTGACGCGACCTGGAACGGCGTCAGCAGCCCGCTCGCCAGCAGGCGGCTGCGCGGGTCCGTGTTGAGGCGGAGCGGCCGGGCGCCCAGGCTCTCCGCGCGTTCCATTTCCGTTTCCGAGAGTTCCTCCGGGGCGGAGGCCCCGGACAGCGCCAGCAGGGCGCTTTCCGCCGGCTGGGCGCCGGCGAGGGCGGGCACGAGCAGCCCCACCCAGAAAATCCGTTTGAGTTTCATAGTTCATCGCTTAAGTCAACCGCAATTTAGGAATAATTTCGTACATTTGGAATTACAAAACACCACGCGAGAATAACACGGAACCCATGGACAAAGTAGAAGTATTCGGAAAGACCTTCGTTCCCTTCATCAAGTACGAAGACCTGATGAAAGACATTGACAACGTTGCAGCGCGCCTGAACCGCGATTACGGCGGGGGAGCGGACGTCCCGATCCTCCTCTGCGTCCTGAACGGCGCGATGATGTTCACCTCCGAGGTGATGAAGCGCCTTTCCTTCCCCTGCGAGCTGATGTCCATCAAGATCAAGTCCTACTCCGGCGAGCATTCGACCGGCGTGATCCAGGAGACCCTCGGCCTGACCGGCAGCGTCGAAGGCCGCCGCGTCATCATCCTCGAGGACATCGTCGACACCGGCCGCACGATGCTCTACCTGACCGACCTGCTGAAGGACAAGCACGCGAAGGACGTCCGCATCTGCACGATGCTCTTCAAGCCCGAAGCCTTCAAGTGCCCCGACCTGAAGATCGACTACGTCGGCCGCAGCATCGAAAACCGCTTCATCCTCGGCTTCGGCCTCGACTACGACGAGCGCGGCCGCGAGCTGCGGGACATCTACGTTTTAGATAAATAATTTAAAATCAGATAATTATGAAGTATTTCATCCTCTTCGGCCCTCCCGGTGCAGGCAAAGGCACCCAGGCCAGCGCGATGGTAGAGCGCTACAACCTCAAGCACATCTCAACCGGTGAACTCCTCCGCGCCGAAATCGCCGCCGGGACCGAACTCGGCCTGAAGGCCAAGTCCCTGATCGACGACGGCCAGCTCGTCCCCGACGAAGTCGTGGAAGGGATGATCGAGAACGTCTTCTCGAGCGTGAAGGGTGTCGACGGCTTCCTGCTCGACGGCTTCCCGCGGACCCTGGCCCAGGCCGAGGCGCTCGACGCGATGCTCGCGCGCAAGGGTGAGGCCGTGACCGCCGTGGTCGCGCTGATGATCCCCGATTCCCTGATCACCTGGCGCATCAAGCACCGCGCCGCGATCGAAGGCCGCGCCGACGACGCCAACGATGAAACCATCAAGCACCGCATCGCGACCTACCACGAAAAGACCGAACCCCTGATCGGCTTCTACAAGGCCCAGGGCAAATACCGCGAAATCGACGGCGACGGCGGATTCGGCGAAGACGGCCCCGAAGTCGTCCGCAAGCGCGTCTTCTCCCTCATGGACACCCTCTAGCCGCCCGCTCGAGCTGTTTTTCACATCCATTTGATTTTTAACCCATTCCAAAAAGGACTTATGCAATTTGCATAAGTCCTTTTTGTATATCGCTGGTATTCAGTGAGATGCGAAAAACGGCGCCGGGGTCAGAGGAGTTTTTTGATCAGGGGGAAGAGTTTGTAGGGCATGTAGCGGAAGGGGAGGTCGAGGCGGGCGGGGGACTGGATGACGGCGCGTTCGTGGCTGAAGGCCAGGAAGCTGCGCTCCGAGTGGTAGGAGCCCATGCCGGAGTTGCCGACGCCGCCGAAGGGGACCTTGCTGTTGGCGATGTGCATGATGGTGTCGTTGATGCAGGCGCCGCCGGAGGTCGTTTTCCCGAGGATGTCCCAGCCGTCGGCGCCCTTGCCGAAGTAGTAGAAGGCGAGGGGCTTTTCGTGGCTGTTGACGTAGTCCGTGACTTCCCTGCGGTCCGAGAAGGTCAGGACCGGGAAGATGGGGCCGAAGATCTCTTCCCGGAGGAGTTTCGCGTCGGGCTGCAGGCCCGTGACGAGGGTGGGCTCGATCCAGCGGGTCTGCGGGTCGCTGCGGCCGCCGGCGACGATGATGCCTTCGCTCAGGTAGCCCTGGAGGCGTTCGAAGGCCGCGTCGCGGACGATGTGGACATAGTGGGAGGAGTGCTGGGTGCCCTTGGGGTAGAGGTGGCGGAGCTGCTCGCGGAAGGCCTCGATGAAGGCGTCCCTGATGTCTTCGTGGAGGAAGAGGTAGTCCGGGGCGATGCAGGTCTGGCCGGCGTTGAGGCATTTGCCCCAGGCGATGCGGCGGGCGGCGGTCTTCAGGTCTGCGTCCTTGTCCACGATGCAGGGGCTCTTGCCGCCGAGTTCGAGGACGAGCGGGGTCAGGTATTTCGCCTGGGCGGCCATCACGGCCTTGCCGAGCTCCGGGCTGCCGGTGAAGAAGACGAGGTCCCAGCGCAGGTCGAAGAGCTGCGCGTTGACTTCGCGGTTGCCCTGGACGAGGGCGACGGCCTCCTCGGGGAAGGTGTCAGCGACCATTTGCTCCAGGGTCGCGGAGACGGCGGGGACGTAGGGGGAGGGCTTCAGGATGGCCGTGCAGCCGGCGGCGAGGGCGCCGACCAGCGGGTTGAGGAGCAGCTGGACCGGATAGTTCCACGGGGAGACGATCAGCGTGCAGCCGAGCGGCTCGCGGATCAGGTAGCTGGCGGAGGGGAGGACGGCCGGCGGGGTCGGCTTCCTGCGGCGGCGGGCCCATTTCGCGACGTGTCTGAGCGCGTCGCGGATTTCGCCGTAGACGAGGCCGATTTCGGTCATGTAGGCCTCTTCATAGGACTTGTGGAGGTCTTCCCAGAGCGCGTCGCAGAGGGGTTTCTCCCATTGGCGGAGGCCTGCGTCGAAACGGCGGAGCATGTCTTTGCGCCAGGCGACGGGGCGGGTTGCGCCGGTCGCGTAGAAGGCGCGCTGCTTTTCGTGGAGTTCCGCAATTCGCGCGGAGGGGGTATTCTGGAGAGCCATAGGTTTAGTTTTTTCTGCCGGTGAAGTGGTCCATGACGGTGTAGAGCTTGCAGATGTCGCCGAAGACGAAGTTGAAGATGCGCTGGGGGACGAGGCCCTGCATCAGGCGGATGAAGTGGGCAGGGAAGGGGATGCCCTTGTATTCCTTGTTGCGTTCGATGGCGCGGATGGATTTGGCGGCCACCTTTTCGGGCTCCTGGACCTTGAAGAAGGAGCGGATGCCGTCGAACATGCCCGTGTTGATGAAGTAGGGGGCGATGGTGGTTACGTGGACGGGGCTCTTTTCGCGCTGGAGCTCGATCGTGAGGGATTCCGACCAGCCGATGGCCGCCCACTTCGAGGAGGCGTAGAGGGCCATTTTCGGCAGAGCAAGCATGCCGGCCGAGGAAGTGATGTTGCAGATGTGGCCGCGGCCGCGTGCTTTCATTTCCTTCAGGGCGCGCAGGGTCACGAACATCGCACCCTTGGTGTTGATGTCGATCGTGCGGTTGATGTCCGCGTCCGTCTGGTCGGCGAAGCGCTTGTTGTTCGTGATGATGCTGGCGCAGTTGATCAGGATGTCGACGGCGCCGCAGTCGGCGAGGGTCGCGCGCCAGGCGGCGTCGACGGATTCCGGAGAGGAGATGTCCGCCCGGTAGCCGCTGACGGCGCCCAGGGCGCAGAATTCCTTCACGGTCGCGTCGATGGCAGCTTCGTTGATATCCCAAATAACGAGCCGGCGGGCGCCCTTCTCGAGGCAGATGCGGCCCATGATTTTCCCGATGCCGGAGCATCCCCCGGTAATCAGGACGGTGTTGTTCTCAATCTTCATGCTTGCGTGTTATTTTGCCGCACAAAAATAGGAAAACACCCGCCACACCCCTTCCCGGTTCGCCACATCTGTCCCAATCTCACCCCAGCTAGGCGGATTTCGCCAATCTGCGCCGTTGCGGGCCGGGACTATTTGTATTTCCGGACGCGGGCGTCGTCGATCGGGCCGGACCAGTTCAGGCCGAAGGCGAAGTCGTAGGCGTTGCCGTCGGCGTCGACGTGGCACTGCATGTCGCGTGGAACATCTTCGAACTGTTCTTCAACGGTCTTCATGTCCGCCGGGAGCTGCATTGGGAGCAGGCCGGAGGGCTCGACGGCGCCGCTGATGATGTCCAGGACGGCCTGGTTCTGGACGCCGAAGGAGAGCAGGATCGCGTCGGCGTAGGGCTCGATCTCGCGCATCACCATCGGGCGGGAGATGTTCACGACCGTGACGACGGGCTTGGAGCCCATCGCCTTGCGGGTGTCGCGGACGAGCTGCATGTGGGATTTGTTCGAGGTGGTGACGGTCTTGCCCTTGTAGCTGCGGTTCGTGAAGTCCTCGTACGGGTCGCCGCCGGCGATGCTGGTCTCGCGGGCATCGGCGGCCGTATAGTCCTCATACTGAAGGCTGATCGGGACGTAGCCGTTGCCGCCTTTCCCGCGGTCGGCGACGTCATAGCCGCTGCCGGAGGCCGGCGCGTTGATGAAGACGACGGCAAAGTCCGCCTGGCGCGGGTCGCTCACTTTCTCGAAGTAGCGGCTGACCATCGCCTCGTCGACCGGGTCGACCCAGCGGCCTGCGGAGGCCTGTCCGCCGAACATCGCGGCACGGCCGGGAACATAGTACTGGGGGATATAGACCTTCAGTTTCCGGGCGGCGGGGAGCACTTTTCCGTGGTTCTTCAGCAGGACGACGGACTTCTGCTGGGCCTTGTAGCCGGCCTCCATGAATTCGGGCTTGCCGACGATGCCGGCCGTCTCCGCCGGGTCGAGGTAGGGGTTCTCGAAGAGGCCGGTGCGGAAACTGTTCATCAGCAGGCGCACGGCGGACGCCTCGAAACGGGCGCGGGCGCTCGCTTCGCCGTATTTGTCAACCCACATCTGATAGGCCTCCAGGACGGGGCCCTTGTCGTTGTTGCCGCCGAACTGGTCCACGCCGGCTTCGATGACCCGGAAGTGGCGCTCGGCGACGGAGAGGGTCTCCATGCCCCAGCACTTGCCTTCGAATCCTTCGACGTGGAAGTAGTCGTTGGTGATGCCCCAGTCGGTGCAGACGACGCCTTCATAGCCGTATTTGTCGCGGAGCAGGTCCGTGATGATGTATTTGCTGTAGCTGTTGCCGACCTGGCCGCCGGAGGGATCCTGGTCCCAGGAGATCGTGTAGTACGGCATCACCGCGGAGGCCATGCCGGTCTTGCCGCGGAGCTTGAAGGCGCCTTCGGTGAAGGGGAGGAGGTGGGTTTCGAGCTTGCCGCCCGGATAGACGGCGTATTTGCCGTAGCTGTAGTGGGCGTCACGGCCGCCTTCCTCCGGGCCGCCGGAGGGCCAGTGCTTGATCATCGCGTTGACGGAATCGTAGCCCCAGCCGTCCTTGATCTCGGCGTCGCCCTCGGAGGTCTGGAAGCCGTCCACATAGGCGCGGGCCATATCGGTGTCGAGGTCCGGATCCTCGCCGAAAGTGCCGTTGAAGCGGCTCCAGCGGGGTTCCGTGGCGAGGTCGATCTGCGGGGAGAGGGCGGTCGCGATGCCGAGCGCGCGGTATTCCTGCGCGGCGATGCGGCCGAATTCCTCGACGAGCGCCGGATCGAAGGTCGCGGCCATGCCGAGCGAGGAGGGCCACATCGAGATGGTACCGCCGTTGCCGGCGTCAAACTCCGCCGTGGCCTGCGCGCCGTGGCGTGGGTCGGAGGAATTGTTGGCCGGGATGCCGTGGCCCTTGCCTTCGACGAAGGCCTGGACGTTGTTGTTCCAGCGGGCGGCGTCGGCAGGGGAGGAGACGCTGGTCATCAGGACGGCGCGCACGTTGTCCTCCGCGAGGAATTTGCGCTGGGCGTCGGTGATTTCCGGGCCGCGGATGGCCTGGTGGGCGCTGTAGAGCATCATGCCGGCGATTTCCTCGATCGAGAGCTGGGACGCGAGGTCCTTCGCGCGGACCAGCGGGTCCTTCCGCCAGTCCTCGTACGGGTCGACTTTCCCGTTGCGGTTCAGGTCCTTGAAGGCGTAGCCGCCCTTCGTGAGGATCTGTACGCCGGATTCCGGGCTGTAACCCAGGGTCTGTCCGTTCTTCTGGGTCACGACCTTGTAGCCGTCCCCGTCGCTTTCCTGCCATTTCTGGCCGCAGGAAGCCAGCAGCGCACACACTGCGGTGAGTAGTATCAGTTTTTTCATCATAGGATTCTTTAGCGGTTGCTGCAGCGGATCAGGTTCGTGACGCGCTCCGTCAGGGCGTGGCAGGACTGCAGGCGGCCCAGGTCCATATGGATGCGGAAACGCCAGTGGTGGTGGGGATCCGCCGGCTGGTTGATGCGCTCCTCGCGGTCGGCCTTGCGGACGTCGCCGTCCAGCGCCAGCCAGTCCTGCAGCGGGAAGATCGCGAGCATCGACGGGGCGCTGAGGAACTCCCAGAGCATTTCCCGGACCTGGTCCGGCGCCGGGTCTTCCGGACACTGCATCCGCAGCGTCTCCATATCGTGGCTCGAGGTCGCGCAGACGCTCAGGTAGCGCAGCGGGTTCGCGCAGTCCATCCCGCGCATCCGCAGCGACAGGATCGCCTCCCGTTCCATCACGCCGGGCACGCAGTCCGGCACCATTCCCAGGTCTTCGCCGCAGGCGAGCATTCCGGTCGCACCGAGCAGCTCCGGCAGCTTCCGCTCCGCGTTGCGGCGCCAGAATTCGTCGTGGCGGTGGTAGAAGAAGTCGTTGTAGAGTTCGCCGAAGCGCTCCTGCTGCCAGGCGGGCAGGTCCTTCGAGGCCGGCGCGATCAGCGGCTGGTACATCCCCGGATGGCGCGGATCCTCGTGGAAGAGGCCGTCGAGCGGCAGCTGCAGGTCGTGGATTTCCTCCGGCGAATAGGGGAGGGCCGGGTTGAAATGGCCCATCATTCCGCTGGAATACTCCTTGGGGATCTCCCAGATGCGGAAGAAGCCGAGGATGTGGTCGATGCGGAACGCGTCGAAGAACTGCGCCATCTTGCGCAGCCGCGCTTTCCACCAGGCGAAGTCATCCTTCGCCATCTCCTCCCAGTTGTAGGTCGGGAAGCCCCAGTTCTGGCCGTCGGCGCTGAAGAAATCCGGCGGGGCGCCCGTCGAGGAATCCAGGTTGAACAGCTCCGGATGCCAGTAGGCCTCGGCGCTGTCGGCGCTGACGCCGATCGGCAGGTCGCCTTTCAGGAAGACGCCTTTCGCGCGGGCGTACGCCACTTCCTCGCGCAGCTGCTTCTCCAGGTGGAACTGGACCCAGCGGTAGAATTCCGGCTTCGAGCGGTCGCGTTTCGCGCAGAAGACGGCGTATTCCTCCAGCCAGTATTCATTCTCTTTCAGGAAGCGCCGGAAGGCGGCGGAAGCCATGTCCTTGGCGCCGCGCGCCTCGAACGCCTGGCGCAGGTAGGCCATCTTGGCCTTGAAGACCTTCGGGTAATCCAGCTCCGGCAGGGCGTTCAGCGCGGCCTGCTGCTTCTTGAAGGCGGCGTCGGCCTTGATGCCGAGGTCCTGGAGGCGGATGTAGAGGGGATGGAGGGCGAACGTGGACACGGGGCTGTACGGATAGGAATCCTCCCAGCCGCCCTTGCGGGTCGTGTCGTTGATCGGGAGCAGCTGGAGGACGCACTGGCCGGTCTCGGCGGCCCAGTCGACCAGCGGCCGCAGGTCGCGGAACTCGCCGATGCCGAAGTCGTCCGGGGTCCGCAGCGAGAAGACCGGGATCGCGGTGCCGGCGCCGCGGAAGCCCGGGCGGTCGAAGATGGCGGCCTGGTGGGCGCGCGGGAACGGGCAGCCCGGAATCGGGCAGTCGATCCAGGCGTCGCGGATGGTCTTTGCGGACTTCGCGCTGTGGTGTTTCCATTCGGTCCGGACAATGAGCCCGTCGCGCATCACGACGTATGTATAGTCCTTCAGCGCGGCGGCGGGGCAGTCCTTGACGGTGACGCTCCAGACGGCGCCTTCGCCCCAGGTCATCGGGTATTTCCTGTCCTGCAGGACGAGTGCGAGGCTTTCGCCCCACGCGGTCCTGTATTCAATCTGAAATGTAATCTGCATGGTGGATATCGGGATTGTTTATTTGAATTCTACGACAAGGGCGGCCTTTCCGTCCACGGTCTGGGGCACGCTGAAATCGACGCGCTCCCCAGTCACGACGTTGCGCCCGGGCCCCTGCAGGCGGCCGGTGAACTCGGCGTAGTCCGCCCAGGGAACCTCGCGCGGCGCCTCGTTGTTGTTGAGGAAGACGAAGACCGCCTCGTCCTCCGTGTAGCGGAAATAGGCGTACGTGTTGCGGCCGCTGAAATGGAGCGTGGCGCCTTCCCGGATGGCGGCGGAAGTCTGCCGCCAGCGCAGCAGCGCCCGGAAATAGTCGTGGAGCGCCTGCTTCGTGGGATCCTGCGCCCAGTCCTCCGGGAACTCGACGCGCAGGCCGCCGTGGCCCTGGCTGCGGTCGCGCGAGACGACCATCAGCTCGTCGCCCGCGAAGATCTGCGGGTAGCCGCGCAGCGTCGCCATCAGCGCCATGACCAGCTTCATCTTCGCCGGATCCTCCCCGACCACGTCCCCGATGCGGTCCGTGTCGTGGTTGCCCGGGAAGATCATCATGTTCGACGGGTCGTGGAAGTACAGGTCGTTCGCGACCGAATCGTAGATCCGGGAGATGTCTCCGCGCGCCGAACCGATGCCGCTGCCGATCGCGGACATCAGGCAGAAGTCCATGATCGACGGCAGGTTGGAGTTGAATCCGTCCTTGTTGGGGTTGCCGGCCTGCCAGTAGGCGACCTGGGGGACGTTGTTCGACCAGACTTCGCCGACGATGTTGAGGTTCGGGTACTCCGCGAGCACCGCCGCGCACCACTGTGACATCGGCTCCTTTTCATTATAGGGATAGGTGTCGACCCGGAACCCGTCCAGGCCGGCCCATTCGGTCCACCAGACGGCCCAGTCCTGGAAATACCGCAGCAGGTAGGGGTTGTCGAGGTTCATGTCCGCCATCGAGCGGTCGAACCAGCCTTCCTCCATCCGCGTGCGGTCGATCTGCGAAGCGTACGGGTCGTTCAGCGTCGAGAAGATGTAATTCGACTGGGTATAGGACGGCCACTGGTGGATCCAGTCGGCGAACGGCAGGTCCGCCATCCACCAGTGGAGGCTCCCGCAGTGGTTCGTGACCACGTCCATGATCATCTTGATGCCGTGGGCGTGGGCGTCTTCCACCAGGTCCCGGTAGTCTTCGTTGGTGCCGAAGCGCGGGTCGATGCGGTAGTAGTCGGTGCAGGCGTAGCCGTGGTAGGACTGCCGCGGCTGGTCGTCTTCCAGCAGGGGCGTGTTCCAGATCGCGGTGAAGCCCAGGTCGGCGATGTAGCCGAGGTGGTCGCGGATGCCGCGGATGTCCCCGCCGTGGCGCCCGAAAAAGGCGTCCGGGGCCGCCGCTTCCCGCATGCCGGCCACGGTGTCATTCGAAGGGTCGCCGTTGGCGAAGCGGTCCGGCATGATCAGGTAGATCGCGTCGGCGCTCCCGAAACCCTGGCGGTCCGCGGAGCCCGCTTTCCGGGCGGCGAGCTCATAAGGCACGGCGAAGCACTCCTCGCCGCGGCTGAAAACGAGCTTGTAGTTGCCTGCGGCGGCATTTTTCGCGATGCTGACATCCACGAACAGGTAGTTGGGGCTCTCCGCCGGGTGGACGGCGGCGACCTTCACCCCCTTGCCGCCTTCGATGCGGACGTCGTAGGCGCCGATGCCTTCGCCCCGGACCAGGAGCTGCAGCGGGGTCTTCATCCCGACCCACCAGCAGGGCGGTTCGAGCGTGTCCAGGCGCTCCGGCTGCAGGGGGGCATCCGTCGCCTTCGGCGCGCAGGCCGCCAGCAGCAGGCCCGCGGCCAGACAGGTCATCAGCCGTTTCATGCTATTGCAGGATCAGGTACTGGTACGGATCGACGGCGATCTTCTCGCCGAGCGCGACGGTCTTGCCGCTCATCAGGTCCTTCACGGACTTGCCGGCCCAGGCGGCCGGGACCGGGACAATCTTGCGCTCCTGGCGGAGGTTGTCGACGACCAGGATGCGGTCGCCCTCGCAGCTGCGCTCGAAGAGGAGGACGTCGTCGTCCGGGAACGGGGTCACCGCGCCCCTGCGGATCGCGGGATGGGCCTTGAAGAGGGCGATGAGGTCGGTGTATTCCTTGTTCAGGGAGGAGTTGGCCTGCCAGTCGACCGGAACGAAACGGAAGAAGTTGATCGTGCCGGGGTAGCCGACTTCCTGCGAGTCATAGACGAGCATGCCGCCGTGGATGAAGGTCGCGGCTACGAAAGCGGCCATCGAGCCGCGCTCGCCGTGGAATTCCCGGATCGGGGACATCTTCGTGGACTCGTCGTGGTTGGTCGTGAAACGCAGCTTCACGCAGCCGGCGGGGACGCCGTCGTATTCCTCGGCGTCGGCCGCGAAGAGGTCGCTCACGCGGGCGGGGGCGCCCATGCTGCGGCGGTTGCCGTTATAGACCCTGCGGAGCTCTTCCATGTAGCTCCAGGCGTAATTCATCTCGAAGCCGGCGTCGAAATGGTCCTTCCGCTGGCCTTCGGCGAGCAGGAGCAGCTTGTGGCCGGGGATGGCGCGCAGCTGGCTGACGCAGTCCTTCCAGAATTCGAAGGGGACGAAGTCTGCCGCGTCGCAGCGGAAACCGTCGATGCCGATCTCGGTCACCCACCACTTCATCGCGTCGATCATCGCCTGGCACATCTCCGGGTTGTCGAAGTTGAAGTCGGCGACGTCTTCCCAGTCGGTGCCGGCGGGGTGGATGATCTCGCCGTCCTCGTTGTGGGTGTACCATTCCGGGTGCTCGGCGAGCCAGGCGTTGTCCCAGGAACTGTGGTTCGCGACCCAGTCCATGATGACGCTCATCCCGCGCCGGTGGCATTCGGCGATCGTGTTCTTGAAATCCTCGACCGTGCCGAACTCCGGATTCACGCCGCGGTAGTCCTTGACGCAGTAGGGCGAGCTCTTCGCCTTGGCGTCGCGGCCGATTTCGCAGACCGGCATGAACCAGACGACGTTGGCGCCGAGGGCCTTGACGGAATCGAGGTGCTGCGCGACGGCCTTGAAGGAATCCTTCGGGGCGAAGACGCGCGGGTTGATCTGGTACATCACGACGTCCTGCGGGTCGGGGACGGTATAACTGCTCTCGGCTTTAGTGCAGGAGAGGGCGAGGGCCGCGAGGGCCGCGGCGAGGAAAATGAATCTTTTCATGGGGCTATTTCTTTTTCTTTTCTTCGACGAGGGCGACGGCGAAGCAGCCGAGGACGAGCAGCACGCCGGCGATGACGAGCATATGGGCCTGGACGCCGCCGACGAGCTTCAGGACGACGCCGCCGAGGGCCGCCGCGACGATCTGCGGCAGGCAGATGGTGCAGTTGAAGAGGCCGAGGTAGCTGCCCATGTGGGAGCCGCTCAGGGCGTTGGTCAGCAGCGTGAACGGCAGCGCGAGCATCGCGGCCCAGGCGGCGCCGATCAGGAAGTACGAGACGAAGAGCAGGTACTGGTTATGGACGAAGGCGACGGAGATGAAGCCCGCGGCGCCCAGCAGGAGGCTGACCACATAGGCCAGCTTCAGGGATTTGAATTTCGGCAGCACGATGGCCCAGAGGATGGAGCCCACGGCCTGGACGGCGAAGATCACGCCCACCCAGTTGCCGGCGGCCTGGTAGCCTTCGGAGGCCGGGTCGGTCGTGCCCCAGCAGTTGGCGGCGACGGCGCCGTTCGAGTAGGTCCACATATACATGAAGGCCGCCCAGCAGAAGAACTGCACGAGGCCGACGGTCCAGAACGTCTTCGGGGCCTTCAGCAGGAGCTTGAAGAGACCCGGCTTCTCTTTTTCTTCCTCGGCCTGCTTCGCGGGGTCGATGCCGTGGAATTCGGCATACTCCTGCGGATCCATCTCCTTGACCTTCATGAAGGTGTACAGGACGCAGAGGATCAGGATCAGGGCGCCGCAGTAGAAGCTCCAGACCACGGAAGGCGGGATCACGCCCTTCGGGGCGGTGTTGGCGATGCCGATCCAGGTGAAGAAGATGGGGAAGAGGTAGCCTACGAGGCTGCCGGCGTTGCAGAGCAGGGACTGGATCGAGTAGGCCTCGGCCTTCTGCTCCTCGCCGACCATGTCACCGACCATCATCTTGAACGGCTGCATCGCGACGTTGATCGAGGTGTCGAGCAGCATCAGCGAGAAGAGCCCGAACCACATCGCCCCGTTCAGCCCGAGCAGCAGGCGCTGGCTGAAGTTGAGGCTGCCGGCGTTCGGCAGGAAGGCCATCACCAGCACGGCGACGATCGCGCCGACGAGCAGGTACGGCTTCCGGCGTCCCATCCGGCACCAGGTCCGGTCGGAGTACTTGCCGATCAGCGGCTGGACGATCATGCCCATCAGGGGCGGGAGGATCCAGAAAAAGCTGAGCTGGTGCGGATCCGCACCGAGGGTTGCGAAAATGCGGCTGATGTTCGCGCTCTGGAGCGCGTAGGCAATCTGGACGCCGAAGAAGCCGAAGCTGAGGTTCCACATTTGCCAGAAAGACAGTTTGGCAGGTTTCATTTCAGTACGTTTGATACCCTAAAAATAAGGAATTATTTATAAAGTATGTTCGAAAAGTATCGTAAATTTGCGGTCAGCAAAACCGAACGACAATGGCCGCTTTCCGCAAACCCCTGATCCACCGTTCCACAGCCGAGGCCCTCGGGCTCCTGATCCTGCTCGTCGCCTCCTTCGTCGCCCTCGGCTCCCGGATGGGCAGCGGCAACCTCCTCAACACCATCATGAACACGGCCCACAACCTGCTGCTCAACACGGTCTTCTACCTGATGGGCATCACGGTCCTGACGGGCGCCCTGTCGAAACTGATGTCCGAATTCGGCGTCGTGCGGATCCTGGAACGCATCCTCCGCCCGCTGATGAAGCCGCTCTACAACCTGCCGGGCGTGGCGGCCCTGGGCGGCGTGATGACCTTCCTGTCGGACAACCCCGCCATCATCGCCTTCGCCAAGGACAAGACCTTCTCGTCCTATTTCCGGAAATACCAGCTCCTGTCGCTGACCAACTTCGGCACCGCCTTCGGCATGGGCCTCGTCGTCATCATCACGATGGTCAGCTTCGGCCAGGCCGGGGGCGCGTTCGTCGGCCTGTTCGGCGCCGTCTGCGGCTCCGTCATCTCGACCCGCATCATGCAGCGCTCCTGCCTGCGCACCTTCCCCGAGCTCGATTCCCCGGTCCAGCGCGACCTCGTGGAGGACAACCCCGCCGAACGCGTCGAGGAGGAGAAGAAGGACGGCATCTTCATGCGCTTCCTCAACGCGGTCCTCGACGGCGGCAAGAGCGGCGTGGACCTCGGCCTCGCCATCATCCCCGGCGTGCTCATCATCACGACCCTCGTGATCCTGCTGACCTTCGGCGCCGGTCCGGAAGGCTACACGGGCGCGGCGAACCAGGGCGTGCCGATCCTCCCGTGGCTCGCGGGCAAGATCCACTGGGTCTTCGAGTGGCTCTTCGGCTTCGACGACATGCGCCTGATCGCCTTCCCGATGACTGCGCTCGGCTCCGTCGGCGCCTCGCTCGGCCTGCTCCCGACCTTCCACGCGGAAGGCATCCTGGACGGCAATGTGATCGCCGTCTTCACCGCCATCGGCATGTGCTGGAGCGGCTTCCTTTCGACCCACACGGCGATGCTCGACACCCTCGGCTACCGGAAGGCCATCTCCAAGGCGCTCGGCGCCCACGCGGTCGCGGGCCTCTGCGCGGGTATCATCGCCCATTTCACCTTCCTTTTTTTTCGCTGCCGTCCTTGGAATTTGAAAGGGAAATGATTATTTTTGGTAACTTTTAACTGACCATATATTATTACCAAAACATATTATCAAAACAATTAGGAGGAAACCTATGGATAAAATCAAGAATCTCGCGGATCTCCGCAAGATGAAGGAAGGTATGCAAGGCAGGATGTCGATGCGTGAGAACAGCGACTCCTCCGAGGCTATCATTCAAATCAAGGTCGGAATGGCCACCAGCGGTATTGCCTCGGGTGCAAAGGAAACCATGAGCTATCTCATCAGCGAGCTCGACAGACGCCAGATCAAGGCGCTCGTGATGCAGGTCGGCGACATGGGCTACAGCTACGCCGAGCCTACCGTCGAAGTAACCATCCCCGGTAAGGACCCTGTCGTTTTCGGTGAAGTCAAGATCCCCCGCGCCAAGGAGATCATCGAGAAGTACATCATCGAAGGAGAACTGATCGAGGGCATCCTGCCGGCCAACTACAGATCAATCTAAAACCTAACCACCTGAAGAAAGATGGCAGTTAAAATGCATATCCTGGTATGCGGTGGTACAGGTTGCTCCGCATCCGCCAGCCGCGAGATCATCGCTGAACTCAACAAGGAGCTCGTGGCCCACGATCTGACCGATTTCGCGAAAGTGGTCGTGACCGGCTGCTTCGGTTTCTGTGAAAGAGGACCTATCGTCAAGATCATTCCCGACAATACTTTCTATACCCGGGTCCAGCCTTCCGACGCGAAGGAGATCATCGAGGAGCACATCATCAAGGGCCGCAAGGTCCAGCGCCTCCTCTATGTCGCCCCGGATACCAACCAGAGCGTTTCCGACTCCAAGCACATGGAGTTCTACAAGAAGCAGGTCCGTATTGCCCTGCGCAACTGCGGTTTCATCGATCCTGAAAACATCGAGGAATCCATCGCGCGCGACGGCTACGCCGCCCTCGGCAAGTGCCTTACCGAAATGACCCCGGCCGAAGTGATCGAAGAGATCAAGAAGTCCGGCCTCCGCGGCCGTGGCGGCGCCGGCTTCCCGACCGGCCTGAAGTGGGAGATCGCGTCCAAGAGCCGCGTCGGCGAGCAGAAGTACGTCGTCTGCAACGCCGATGAGGGCGACCCGGGTGCGTTCATGGACCGTTCCCTCCTCGAGGGCGACCCCCACTCCATCCTTGAGGCCATGGCGATCTGCGGCTACTGCATCGGCGCCGACAAGGGCCTCATCTATATCCGCGCCGAATATCCCCTTGCCATCCACCGTCTCCAGGTCGCGATCAAGCAGGCCGAAGAGTACGGCCTCCTCGGCAAGGACATCCTCGGCACCGGCTTCAACTTCGAGATCGAGCTCCGCTACGGCGCAGGCGCGTTCGTCTGCGGCGAGGAGACCGCGCTGATCCACTCCATGGAAGGCAAGCGCGGCGAGCCGACCTTCAAGCCCCCGTTCCCGGCCCAGTCCGGCTACCTCGAGAAGCCTACCAACGTCAACAACGTCGAGACTTACGCCAACATCCCCGTCATCATCAACAAGGGCGCCGACTGGTTCAACAAGATCGGCACCGAGAAATCCAAGGGTACGAAGGTCTTCGCCCTCGCCGGCAAGATCAACAACGTCGGCCTCATCGAGGTCCCGATGGGCATCACCCTCCGGGAGATCATCTATGAGATCGGCGGCGGCATCAAGGGCGGCAAGAAATTCAAGGCCGTCCAGACCGGCGGTCCTTCCGGCGGCTGCCTGACCGAGAAGCACCTCGACACCCCGATCGACTACGACAGCCTCGTCGCTGCCGGCTCGATGATGGGCTCCGGCGGTATGATCGTCATGGACGAGGACGACTGCATGGTCGCGATCGCCAAGTTCTACCTGGGATTCACGGTGGACGAGTCCTGCGGCAAGTGTACGCCGTGCCGCGTGGGCAACAAGCGCCTCCTCGAGATCCTGACCAAGATCACCGACGGCAAGGGTACGATGGAAGACCTCGAAGAGCTCAAGAACCTCTCCACGGTCATCAAGGACACCGCCCTCTGCGGCCTTGGCCAGACCTCCCCGAACCCGGTCCTCTCTACCATCAACAACTTCTGGGACGAGTACGTCGAGCACGTCACTGAGAAGAAGTGCCGCGCCGGCCAGTGCAAGGCCATGAAGAAGTACAGCATCGATCCCGAAAAGTGCAAGGGCTGCACGGCCTGTGCACGGGCGTGCCCCGTCGGTGCCATCTCCGGTACCCTCAAGAACCCCCACGTCATCGATCAGGACAAGTGTATCAAGTGCGGTACCTGTATCGAGAAGTGTAAATTCGGTGCCATCAGCGTTAAATAAGGGAGGAATCAAATATGGATACTATCAAACTTACTATAGACAACAGGGCAGTGGAAGTTCCGAAGGGAACTACGATTCTCAAAGCTGCCGAGCAGATGGGTATCAGGATTCCGACCCTCTGCAACTTCGAACTCGAAGGCCTCGCCCTCAAGAACCACCCCGGCGGATGCCGTATCTGCGTGGTCGAGGTCGTGGGCCGCAGGAACCTGGCCCCCGCCTGTATCACGGAATGCATGCAGGACATGGTCGTCAAGACCAATTCCCCGCGCGCCATCAACGCCCGCAAGACCGTCCTTGAGCTGATGCTCAGCGACCATCCCAACGACTGCCTCCAATGCCCCAAGAACGGCAAGTGCGAGCTCCAGTCCCTGGCTGCCGACATGGGCATCCGCGAGATTCCCTTCAAGGGCGAGCAGTCCAGCTACCCGATCGAGCTTTCCCCTTCGATCGTCCGTGACGCGAACAAGTGCATCATGTGCCGCCGCTGCGAGTCCGTGTGCCACGAGTACCAGAGCGTCGGCGCGATCGGCGCCGTCGAGAGAGGCTTCCCGGCCGTGGTCTCGACCGCGTTCGGCGCGAAGCTGATCGACACCAACTGCGTGTTCTGCGGCCAGTGTATCGCCGTCTGCCCGGTGGGCGCCCTCTCCGAGGTCGACAACACCGGCAAGGTCCTGCGTGACATCGCCAACCCGGACGTCAAGACCGCCGTCCAGGTGGCTCCTGCCGTGCGCGTGGCCCTGGGTGAAGAGTTCGGCATGCCTGCCGGCAGCATCGTGACCGGCAAGATCGCCGCGGCCCTGAAGGCCATCGGCTTCGACTATGTCTTCGATACCGACTGGTCCGCCGACCTTACGATCATGGAGGAAGGCACCGAGGCCGTCGGCCGCTTCAAGGCCTTCCTTTCCGGCGACAAGAACGTCAAGATTCCGATCATGACGTCCTGCTGCCCCGCATGGGTCAATTTCTATGAGAAGTTCTATCCCGAGCTCCGGGAGTACCCGTCGACCGCCAAGTCCCCGCAGGGAATGTTCGGCGCGACCGTGAAGACGTACTTCGCCGACAAGGTCGGTATCCCGCGCGAGAAACTCGTCTCCGTCTCCGTGATGCCCTGCGTCGCGAAGAAGTACGAGTGCCAGCGTGAGGAACTCGGCGCGAACGGCGATCCGGACGTGAACTATTCGATCACGACCCGCGAGCTCGCCCGCCTGATCAAGATCTGCAACATCGATTTCGCGAACCTCCCCGAGGCCAAGTTCGACTCGCCGCTCGGCGAATCCACCGGTGCCGCCGTCATCTTCGGCGCGACCGGCGGCGTCATGGAGGCGGCCCTCCGTACGGCGTATGAGGTCCTGACCGGCAAGACCCTTCCGAAGATTGACTTCGAAGAGGTCCGCGGCCTGGAAGGCATCCGCGAGGCGACCATTCCCATCCCGGGCGTGATCGACCTGAAGGTGGCCATCGTCTACGGCCTGAAGAATGCGCGCACCATCATGGAGCAGATCAAGGCGGACAAGTGCCCGTACCACTTCGTGGAAGTCATGGCCTGCCCGGGCGGCTGCATCGACGGCGCCGGCCAGCCCTACCACCACGGCGACGCCTCCATCATCCGGGCGCGTTACGCGGCGATCTACGAAGCCGACAGGAACATGCCTCTCCGCAAGTCCCACGAGAACCCCGAGATCCAGGCGATCTACAAGGAGTTCTACGGCGAGCCTTGCTCCGAGAAGTCGCATCACCTCCTTCACACGCACTACTTCGATAAGAGGATCAAGTTTGACATCGAAAAATAATTGAACCATGTGTGGACACCAGATAAAACTCAATGAAGCCAGCTATCTGAAAATCAAGGAAATCTGCGCTTCCTTCAACAACAACCCGGGCGAGCTGATCAATGTCCTCCACAAGACCCAGGAGCATTTCGGCTATCTTCCCGAAGAAGTCCAGCAGGTCGTGGCCGACTGCCTCGGCATCCCCGTGGGAAGGGTATACGGCGTCGTCTCCTTCTACAGCTTCTTCACGATGAAGCCGAAAGGCAAGTACGCCATCTCCGTCTGCCTCGGTACCGCTTGCTACGTCAAGGGCGCCGAGAAGATCCTCGATGCGCTGAAGAGCGAGCTCAAGATCTCCGAAGGCGGCGTGACCCCCGACGGCAAGTTCTCCATCGACGTCCTCCGCTGCGTGGGCGCCTGCGGCCTTGCCCCGGTCATGACCATCAACGGCAAGACCTACGGCCGCCTCACCCCCGAGCAGGTCAAGGGCATCCTTGCCGAGTACGCGGACTAAGCTCCGGCTTTTGATATCGTTTCGGGCCGGTTCTGCGAGGAGCCGGCCCGAATCAAATTCAAGGTTAAAATGAAGATCAAGGAAATCGCAAGACTGGTCGACGGGGAGATCGTCGGCGCCCCCGCCGACGACAGCTACGAGGTGGAGAAGGCTTTCGCTTCGGACCTGATGAGCGACGTGCTCCGTTTCTCGATGGAGGACACCGTGCTCATCACCGGCCTGTGCAACAACCAGACGATGCGCACCAGCGAGATGGCCGACCTGCGCGTCGTGCTCATCGGCCGCGACAAGCAGCCCGACGCGGAGATGCTCGAGCTCGCCGAGGACAGCGACATCACCATCATCAAGTCCCGCTACAGCCTCTTCAAACTCAGCGGCATCCTCTACAATGCCGGAATCAAGCCCCTCTACTGATAATGCATTACACATTCGACATAGAACGCGGCAATTTCACCGATGCCGGCCAGGCCTCCAGCAGCGTCAAGCGGACGCTCAAGCAGCTCGGCGTCGACCCCGCCAACATCAAGCGCACCGTGGTCGCCCTCTTCGAAGCTGAGATCAACGCCGTGGCCCATGCCTACGGCGGGAAGATTGACGTCGACATCGACGGCGAGAAGATCGTGATGGTCGTGGCCGACGAAGGCCCCGGCATCCCGAACCTTGACCTGGCGATGCAGGAAGGCTGGTCGACCGCCTCCGCCAAGGTCCGCGAGATGGGCTATGGCGCCGGCATGGGCCTTCCCAACATCAAGAAGAACACCGACGAACTCAAGATCGACACGAAAGTGGGCGTCGGTACGACCGTGACGATGACTGTTTATCTTGCCTAGCGTTATGGGAGAGTCCTATTTCAAGCATTCCCTCCGCGTCAACGACTACCTCTGCCGGGGCTGCACGACCTGTATGCGCTCGTGCCCGACGGGTGCCATCCGCATCCGGGACGGCAAGGCCGTCGTGAACGACAACAAGTGCGTGGACTGCGGGGAGTGCATGAAGGTCTGTCCCCACAAGGCGATTTACATCAAGCAGGACGACTTCGCCCTGATCGAGAACTACGGCTACCGGGTCTGCCTGGTCCCCGCGACCTTCATCGCCCAGTTCGATACCAAGTACCACACGAAGGTCATTTATTCCTGCCTTCGGAAGCTGGGTTTCACCCACATCTACGAAGTGGAACACGAGGTGGAGAACATGGTCGAGCTCTACGACCGCTACATGGAGGACCATCCGGAGATCCGGACCTTCATCTCCCCGTACTGCCCGGCCATCACGCGCCTCGTCCAGGTCCGCTTCCCTTCGCTCGTGGACAACGTGATCCGCGTGCGTTCCCCGCTGGAGCTCGCCTCTCGCGTGATCATCAAGCGCCTGATGGATGCGGGCGCGCGCCGCGAATCGATCGGCGTCTTCTACGTGACGCCCTGTGCCGCCAAGATCGCCTCGGTCAAGTACCCGGTCAGCGGCAAGGAGACCTGCGTCTCCGGCGTGATCAACATGGACTTCCTCTACAACAAGGTCCAGCTCCTGCTCCACGACTCGGACAAGAACGCCCAGCCCATCAACCACACGCTGACCTCCAGCGACGTCCTCTGGCCCCTCTCGGGCGGGGAAGCCTGCCATTTCAAGGGGGCGCAGTATGCGGTCGACGGCCTGAAGAACGTCCTGAGCTTCCTGGAGAAGCTCGAGGACGAGGCGATCGACGCGCCCGGCCTCGTGGAGATGCGCATCTGCGACCAGGGCTGCGTCGGCGGCGTCCTGACGACCAACAACCGCTTCGTCGCCCGCAAGCGCCTGGAGTACCGGGCCCGCCTGTTCGACCGCCTCGAGCGGATGAAGCCGCGCGAACCCCGGGAGTCCTACAGCTCCGATCCGGAATTCGCCCGCTACATCGAAGACGCGATGGAGATTCCGGAGATCAAGCCCCGCTCCATCTACAAGCTCAACGACAACTTCGCCGAGGCCTTCAAGATGGCCGAGCGGATGAAAAAGATTGAAAAGGCCCTTCCGGGGGTCAACTGTTCGGCCTGCGGTGCGCCTTCCTGCGCCGCCCTGGCCGAGGATATCGTGCGGGGAGAAGCGCGGGTCGATACCTGCATCTTCATCAACCGCCACTCGCAGGCCTCCGAGGATGCCATCCGCAGCATCTGGGGAGACCGCGTCAAAACCAAGGAAATCCACAAGGACGACAATAAAACATCTTAAAAAATGACTGTCAGCGAAATTATTGAAAAACTCAACCTGCAGTGCCTCAACGAGGCCAACCTCGATGCAGAAGTGACCGGCGCCTACGCCTCCGACCTTTTGAGCGACGTGATGGGCAACGCCCGCAGCGGCCAGCTCTGGATTACGATGCAGACCCACAAGAACGTCACGGCGATCGCGTCCCTGAAGGACCTTCCCGCCGTGGTCCTCGTGCGCGACGGCGTTCCGGATGAAGACATGCTCAAGCACGCCAAGGCCGAAGACATCTGCATCCTCGTCAGCCAGGACGCGACCTACGAGCTCTGCGGCAAGTTGTACGAAATCCTCAAATAAGATCCGGTGAAATTCAACGCAGATATGCACATCCACTCGGTGCTTTCGCCCTGCGGAGACATCGAGATGAGTCCGTGCGCCATCGTCGCCAGGGCGAAGGAGCGCGGGATGGACATCATCGGCCTGACCGACCACAACTCGACCCGCAACGCCGATGTGACCCGCCGGGTGGGCGAGCAGGTCGGCCTGCATGTGCTGATGGGCGCCGAGGTGACGACCAAGGAAGAGGTCCACTGCCTCTGCTTCATGCCGACGACGGAGAAGCTGATCGAGTTCCAGGCCTTCCTGGATTCCCGCGTGGTCTTCTACCCGAACGACGTGGACAGGTTCGGCTACCAGTTGGTGGTCGACGAGGAGGAGAACGTGCTCGACCAGGTGCCCCACCTCCTGATCAACGCCCTCGACCTGCCGATCCTGGAACTGCAGCAGAAGGTCTATGCGATGGGCGGCATCTTCATCCCAGCCCATATCGACCGGCCCTCTTACAGCCTCAGCTCCCAGCTCGGCTTCGTCCCGGACAAACTCAAGGTCCACGCGATGGAGCTCAGTTGGCACTGCAAGGCCGGCGGCTACAAGTTCCTCGACGACTGCCCCTGGTTCAGCGATTTTAACTTCATCCAGAGCAGTGACGCCCATTTCATCGAGGACATCGCCAAGATCCACAGCGTCCTGGAGATGCCGTACTTCAGCTTCGAGAATTTCAAGAATGCCCTCCGCCAGGGAGAGCAGGTGATCCTCTAGCATGAAGAGCCTCGACCTCCATATCATCGACATCACCCACAACTCGATCCGTGCGGGTGCGACGCAGATTACCATCGAGATGGAGGACAGCGCCGCCCGCGACCTGCTGTCGATCAAGATCATCGACAACGGCTGCGGGATGCCGGAGGATATGATTGCGGCCATCAACGACCGTTTCTACTCCTGCCGCAAGGAACGCAAGATCGGGATGGGCATCGCGCTGCTGAAGTTCCATTCCCAGCTCTGCAACGGCTCCTTCTACCTGAAGTCGAAGGTGGGCGAGGGGACGGAGATCTACGCTTCCTACCAGCGTTCGCACGTCGACCTGCAGCCCAAGGGCGACCTTTCCGGCTGCTTCGCCAATTTCATCTGCCAGTACCAGGACATCAATTTCATCATCCGCTACATCACGGACGACGATACCTTCGAACTGAGCACGGCCGATGTCAAGGAGGTTTTCGAGGGGATGAACCTCAACGATTACGAGATCATCCGGAATCTTACGGAGCTGATCCACGAGAATATCGGCAGTTAGCGATGACCCCGGCTTTCGAAGACATACTCCTCCGGCAGGAATTCGGGCGGGAGGAAATCAAGGTCCTGCTCTCCGCCGAAGGGGAGCGGATGAAACGTCTCCTGCAGCGCGCGCAGGAGGTCAAGTTCCGGTACCTGGATAATTATGTCCACCTCCGGGGCCTGATCGAGTTCGGCAACGCCTGCGAGAAAAACTGCCTGTACTGCGGCCTGCGGAGCGGAAACGCCCGCGTGGAGCGGTATTGCCTGAGCGACGAAGAGGTGCTCTCCTGCGCCCGCCTCGCCCACGAACTGGGCTACGGCTCCGTCGCCCTGCAGAGCGGGGAGCGCACCGATCCCGCATTCATCGAGCGGATCACGCGCCTCGTCCGGGAAATCAAGCGGATCGACGGCGGCAGCCTCGGCGTCACCCTCTCCCTGGGCGAACAGACCGAGGAGACCTACCGGCAGTGGTTCGAGGCCGGCGCCCACCGCTATCTGCTGCGGATCGAGTCCTCCTCCGAGGAACTGTACTACCGGATCCATCCCCGCAACGAAAAGCACAGTTTCCGGAACCGGGTGGAATGCCTGGAACGCCTGAAGCGCACCGGCTACCAGACCGGGACCGGGGTGATGGTCGGCCTGCCTTTCCAGACCCTGGACAACCTGGCCGACGACCTGCTCTTCTTCCGGCGGATGGATGTGGCGATGGTCGGCATCGGTCCCTACATCCCCCATCCCGACACGCCCCTGTACCATTACCGGGACCGGGTTCCGCCGGCCGGCGAGCGGATGGACATGACGCTGAAGATGATCGCCGTCCTGCGCCTGATGATGCCCGAGATTAACATGGTCGCGGCGACGGCCAACCAGACGGTCGACCCGCAGGGCCGGGAGAAGGCGATCGCCGCCGGCGCCAACGTCATCATGCCGAACCTCACGCCCGGCGAGTACCGGGAGAGTTATTTCATCTATCCCGACAAGGCCTGCGTCAAGGACCGGCCCGACCAGTGCAAATCCTGCCTGGACATCCGTCTGGCGGCGATCGGCCACAAGATTCTCTACAATGCCTGGGGCGATTCCCTGGCTTTTACGAAGAAGAAGCGTTAGGGGAGGGCGATCCGGTCCAGGATGCCCTGGAGGAATGCGATTGCGATACCGTAATTGGTAATGGGCACGCCCGCGCGGCGTGCTTTTTTGATGCGTGTGCGGACCAGCCGGGCATTGGCGACGCAGGCGCCGCAGTGGATGATCAGGGCGTAGGGGGAGAGGTCTTCCGGGAAGTCGTTCCCGGCGGCGACAGAGACTTCCAGCGCGCCGGCCCGCTTGCGGAGCAGCGCGGGGATCTTGACGCGGCCGATGTCTTCCGTGTTCGGGACGTGGGTGCAGGCTTCCGCGATGAGGACGCGGTCGCCGGGGCGCAGGCGGTCGATGGCGCGGGCGCCTTCGACGAAGGCGCGGACGTCGCCTTTCGCCGCCGCAAGCAGCACGGAGAAGGAGGTCAGCGGGCATTCCGCCGGAATCGCCTTGTTGACGAAGCCGAAGACCTGGGAGTCCGTGATGACGAGGTCCGGGGCGCCGGAGAGGCTCCGGAGCGTCGCCGGGAGGGAGTCCGGCGTGCAGGCGTGGGCGACGCAGCCGCGGTCCAGCAGCTCCCGGAGGACCTGGACCTGCGGCAGGATCAGCCGGCCCTTGGGCGCCTCGCTGTCCTGCGGCATCACGAGCACGACGCTGCTGCCCGCACCGACCAGGTCCCCGGTCAGGAAGCGCGCTTCCTCCTGCGGGGCGGCAGCGGAGAGGCGCTCCAGCAGGGACGGGACGCCTTCCTCCCGCCGGTAGACGACGGTCGGGATTTCGGCGTCCTGCAGGTCGGCGCGGAGCGCGGCGACGAGGCCCTGCGGGTCGGCTTCGGCGTGGAGGACGACGGCGAGGTCCGTCTCGTCCATCACGGCGCGCGTCAGGCGCTTGCGCGCATCGCCGAGGAGGCTTTCGTCGTCTATGCCTGCCGTGTCGATCAGGACGCACGGGCCGAGCCCCGGCAGCTCCGCGATCTTGCGGACGGGGTCCGTCGTCGTGCCGGGGACGGCGCTGACGAGCGAGACCTCCTGGCCGCAGATGGCGTTGACCAGGGTCGACTTGCCGCTGTTGGTGAGGCCGAAGAAGGCGATGCGCAGGCGGTCCATGGGGCTGCTAGAAACGGAAATCGTGGCCGCCGTGCTCGATGGCGGCGAGGTGCTCTTCGGTAATCTTGCGGGTCCGCTCCAGCGGGATGTCAGCGAGGCTCTTTGCAATCAGCGCTTCACCCTTGGCGCGGGTCTCGGGGCTCGCGTAGTCCACGAGGTACTCCTTGAGGGTCATCAGGGCATTGGGGGTGCAGCAGAGGCCGATCTTGCCGCTCTTGCAGAGGCTCATGAAGCGGTCGCCGGTGCGGCCTTCGCGGTAGCACGCCGTGCAGAAGCTCGGGATGTGGTCCTGCTCGAGGAGCCAGCGGACGACCTCGTCGAGGGAGCGGGTGTCGGAGACGTCGAACTGGGAGGTCTCGTCATGGCGCTCTTCGGTCGTGTAGCCGCCGACGCTCGTGCGCGAGCCGCCGCTGATCTGGGAGATGCCGCAGTCGAGCAGCTGGGCGCGCATCCGGGCGGATTCGCGGGTCGAGATGATCATGCCGGTGTAGGGGACGGCGACGCGCAGGACGGCCACGATCTTGCGGAAGATGGCGTCCGGAAGGGCGTCGGGGAAGCTGTCGAGGGAGATGTCGTCCGCGGGGCAGATGCGGGGCATGCTGATCGTATGGGGGCCGACGCCGAAGCGGGCTTCGAGGTGCTCCGCGTGCATCAGCAGGCCGACAAGTTCATATTTGTAGCCGGCGAGGCCGAAGAGGACGCCGATGCCGACGTCGTCGCAGCCGCCTTCCTGGGCGCGGTCCATCGCCTCCGTGTGCCATGCGTAGTCGCTCTTGGGGCCGGTCGGGTGGAGCTTCTGGTACTGCTCCTTGTTGTAGGTTTCCTGGAAGAGGATGTAGGTGCCGATGCCGGCGGCGTGGAGCTTCCGGTAGGATTCGACGTCGGTCGCGGCGATGTTGACGTTGACGCGGCGGATCGAGTTGCCGCCTTCCTGCACGGAATAGACGGTCTTGATCGAGTCGAGGATGTATTCCAGGGGATTGTTGCGGGGGTCTTCGCCGGCTTCCAGCGCAAGGCGCTTGTGGCCGGTGCGGATCAGGGCGCGCACTTCCGCCTCGATCTCCGGCTGGGAAAGTTTCTTGCGGGGAATCGTGCGGTTCTTGGCGTGGTAGGGGCAGTAGACGCAGCCGTTGATGCAGTAGTTCGACAGGTACAGCGGGGCGAAAAGGACGATGCGGTTGCCGTAGAACTTGTATTTGATTTCGCGGGCCAGGGCGAAGACCTTTTCGTCGAGGGTCGGGTCCTGGCAGGCCATCAGGACGGCTGCCTCCCTGTGGGTCAGGCCTTTGCAGAGGGCGGCCTTGGACAGGATTTCTTCGATGCGGGCGGGGTTTTTGCTCTCGGTTTCCGCCGCCGCCAGGGTTTCGAGTATTTCTTCGTGGCTGATGAATTCGTCAGCGTGAACGGATAGAGGATTGTACATTTCAGACTCCTTCTTAAATCCCCGAAATTTAGCAAATAAATATCAGATTTCCGACCCATCTATCCGCCGGAAGTAGGTTCTGTTTCCGCAAAACGTCGCTTCGCGACCCCTCCCGAAGGGCCCCTCCCTCTTATGTTGCCGAGGGTGGCACAGTTTTGCGGAAACAGAACCTACTTCCGGCGGGTGTTCGCGGAAAGGCGGTGCCAGTGGCACTGGAGGCGGGAAGGGGGAGTGCCGTGCCAGTTGTGGAAGCCGCCGCCGTGGCAGTCGCGCCAGGCGGGGCAGCCGGCGCAGGCGCCGTCCCGCATCCAGCGCAGGTCACGGAAGGGCCGGAAGCGGGTGTTCCAGACCTCCCAGAAGTTGTCCCGGTAGATGCTCCCCTGGGAGAAGGCGTCGCGGTCGATGTTGGGGCAGGCGCAGATGCGGCCGTCGATCAGGATGGAGGCGATGTTGACGCCGGCGTGGCAGAAGAAGCGCACGTCGCGCACCTTTTCCTCGTAGCGGCCGAGGTAGCCCTCGCAGCTGAACGTGACCTTCATCGGGCCGCCGGCGGCGCGTTTTGCCGCGATGAAGTCCATCAAGGCGGTGAACTGCCCGTCGGAAAGCGCCATGTCGGGGTCGTCCGCCGCGCGGCCGATCGGAATCACGGTGAAGATGCGCCACTGCGGGACGCCGAGGCCCTCCAGCAGCCGGTGGATTTCCTCCAGCTCGCCGAAGTTGCGGCGGTTCACGCAGGTCACGACGTCGAAATTGAGGCGCCGGGCGCGCGCGGCGAGGGTGATGGCCTTCAGGGCGTGCGCGAAACTCCCGGGCCGGCCGCGCATCCAGTCGTGGGACGCTTCCAGCCCGTCAAGGCTGACGGTCAGGGCGCCGAGGCCCGCGTCGAGCAGCTCCCGCTGTTTCTCCTCCGTGTAGAACCAGCCGTTCGAGACGATGCTCCAGCCCAGGTTGCGGGCGCGCAGCGCGCGGCCCGCTTCGGCCAGGTCGGGCCGCAGGAGCGGTTCGCCGCCGGTCAGGACGACAGTAAATCCCGGAGGACGGTGGTCCTTCGGGATGGTGTCGATGGCGGAGAGGAAGTCCGCGAGCGGCATGTCCTGTTTCCGGCCCAGGACGGAGCAGTCGCTGCCGCAGTGGCGGCAGGCGAGGTTGCACCGGGTCGTGCACTCCCAGAACAGGTAATTGAGCTCGTGAACGCGGACCTCGTTATTCCGGAAGAGTCTGAACAGCAGCGGATTCATCTTCTGTCTCGACCGTTTCTTCCGTCGTCAGTTCCTCTGCGAGTTCCAGCGCCGCTTCCGCTTCCGCGTCGTTCTCGTACGGCACCGGCGGCGTACCGTAGCAGGCCTGGAACAGGAACAGCACGGCCGTGGCGGACGCGCCGCGCAGGATTTTTCTAAACCATTTCATATCCCAAAGATACAAAAAAACGGATACAACCAACCCTCCCCGCCGACCCCTGTGGTATTTCATTAGTTTGGTGAAGAATTGCCGTGGCGCGGGGAGAGAGGTAGGGCGAGGCTGACGTCGTCGAAGAGCTCGCCTGCGGGCTCCACTCGCTCGACGGCTAACTCCTCCCTTTTACGCCGCTGCGCGACGTAACGGTCGTCAAACACACGCCGTCGTGTTCGTCCTCTCGTCCTCCCACCGCTCCCTCCGCCTCGGGCTCGCTATACTTCTCCTCCTATTCGCCTCGCCCTGCCTCTCTCCCCGCGGCGCGACATTCGGAGTCCATTTCTTACCTTACACGAAGGACAATAGTCTATGCCATCTTTTGGCAAAGAATGTTGCATTGTTTCAGAACCATTATATATCATTGCAGTATAAAATAACACCAACACGAAATTCCTGCTTACCTTGTTTTGGGGACATGTTAGGCCGATTAATCTTCAGTACATCTTAGCTGATGATGGGCTGGACAGTAAATTATATAAGTTGGAGTGCGCCCTGCATGATTTTGAAGACTTTAGCGACAAAAAGCTTGACAAACGTCACCCATACGATGATATCCAGTCATTGTACAAGGAGTTAGAGTGCGGGGAAATGAGAATCAAGGGGCTAAAAGCGGCTTTCTTCACGAAGATCTTTTTCTTTTTCTTCGCCACACATACAACTTTCTTCTCTGAAAACGGCACCCAGTTAATAATAGCTGATGAATGGATGAAGAAAGCCGTTTATGCGCAAATAACAGAGACATTCCCCGAAATGCTTAATAAAATCTTTAGCCCCGGGCCTGGACGCCGGAGGTCCTTGAGGGGGGCTGCTTGTCCTCCGCCGCCTCACCCGGGAATTCGAAGGTAGGACCTTCGCACCTTGACGACGGAGCGTCCTTAACACAATTCCAATGGGATTATATAAATGAAATAACCACGCAAGAACTTTCGTGTAAATCGTTGATTTAACGCATTGTAAAGCCGTTTCTTCTTTTACTTTCTTTTACATTTCTTTCACTCAAACTTGTTTTTGTTGTGCAAATTGCTTAAATTTGCACATAGAACAAAATGAGTGAATTATGGAAAGAATCTCGATGTATAACCGGACCTCCGCCAAGGGTGATACCCTTCGCATCCGGCTTCGTCTCATCGACGGAAGGGACGTTACTCTCTATCATAAGACCGGCATCCGGGCCAAGAAAAGCGACCTGGAAAAGTTCCTGCCCAGCGGAGAACTCCGCCCGAAGGTCACTGTCTTCAACAAGCAGCTGAAGGCGGACATCAAGAACCATATCAACGCCATGGCCAAGGCCTATCATCTGATGAAGACCCGGGGCATGGACATGACCTCCGACGTTCTGGAGAAGGAGATAGACAAGATTCTCAACCCCATCGTCGTGGTCCGCAACGCTTCCGCAGAGACCCTCTGGGAGCGCTACGTCCGCTTTGCCGATGAATCCCGCCGCGACGGCATCATCGGTGCCGACCGTTACAAGATGATCGTCGGCCAGGCAGACAAACTCAAGCGCTTCCTTACCATCAAGGGCCTCTCCATGATTTCACCCACCGAGTTTGACACAAACCTTCTCCTTGAGTACCGGCAGTTCGTCTTTGATGAATACCTGTATGTCAAGAAATATCCCCGGCTCTATAAGACAGAAAAGAAGCTGGGTGCCCGCCGCAACCCGGACCACCGCGCCTCCGTCAATACGGTCGTCAACACCATGAAAAATCTCCAGGCCCTCTTCAATGAGCTGGAGAAGACGGATGAAATCATGAAGTCCCCCTTCCGCCGCCTCACCACGGAGAAGAAGCGTGCCGTCATGCACACCATGTACGACAGCCCCATCTTCCTCCGTCAGGATGAATTCCAGAAAGTCATCGACACCGAGGTTCCCAAGCGGATGCAGGGCACCAAGGATGCGTTCATACTCAACTGCTGCTTCGGCTGCCGCATCGGCGACTTCTCCCGCCTCTCGATGGACAAGGTATCCGTCAGCCCGGAAGGAATCCCGTACATCCACTACATCCCTTCCAAGACCAGCGGCACCCAGGAGACCAACAAGGAAATCATCACCCCCATCATCCGCCTGGCCTTCGACATCATCAAACGGACCAACTTCGACTTCGGCTTCAGCCTTGGCAAAACTGCAATCAGCTTCTATAACAAGAAAGTCCGGGACCTGATCGAGGCCTGCGGCATTGACCGCAAAGTCTCCATCTATGACCAGGAAAAGCACGACAACGTGTACGTCCCCCTCTATGAGGAGGCCTCCTCCAAGCTGGCCCGCAAGACCCACGTCGATATGATGAGCAAGGTCCAGGTCAATCTCTACGCCGCCGGTCTCCACCGGGAAGGCAGCTCGGCCGTGAACCGTTACACCAATATGGAAATGAAGGACCACTTCGCCCTGATGAACGTGGCCTTCGACCAGAAGCCCTACAAGGTGGATGCAGATCTGAATATCATTGAAGAAAGCGAGTAGCACTATGATCCAGGAAGTCTTCTACAACATCTATAAGCCCGGCGTCCTCCAGCAGAAGCGCGAGGAGCTCGCCGACAAGTTCATCCTGACCGAAATAGAGCGCCAGTACGTCAACATCGACGACAACATCGACAGCTTTGCTGCAGAGGCCGATGAGCGCATGGGCGAGATATATCGCTACATCATTATCGGTTACAGCAATGGTGGCAACTGGAACGGCCTGCTCACATTGTACAAGCGCCGCCTGGACTTCCTTCTCACCGACTACATAAACCGCCTGGTCGAGTCCAGGCAGTGCGAGGTGGATGGACTCATCGACCAGATGGGACAGTGGATAGACACCACCGCCGAGGTCATTTCCAGCGTCATTGAGCGTCAGAAGGAAGATGTCCTGACCAATGGCGCATCCAAGGGCACCATCAACCCCACCACCACAAAGAAGCGGCTCGAAGCGCTGGATAGCGTCCGGGATGCCCTTCTCCAGATGCTCGAAGACAAGCAGGACCGCTTCCTTCACGACCTTCCGGAGTTGGACTTTGCCGAACTCGGTCCGGATGCTCCAGCCCAAACGGACCTGAAATCCAAGCCGGAGAAGAAAGGCCGCGGAAAGCCCCGCAAGTCGTTCGCCAGCTTCGTCGTTGACCAGTCCAAGGTGGAGACGGTAATTGCGCAGCTAAAGACGCTCATCGGAGATAAGACCGGCAATGACGCCTATATCATCCTGGCCGCCGCCGTCAAGGCCGGTATTCTCACACGCCCGGCCTACAACGCCGTTGAAGAAGAGTTCGGCCACCTCGGTGCTTCCTCCGGTTACAACAAGCTGATGTCCCAGATAGACGCAATGGACAAAGAACTCAAACCCCTCGTCGAGCAATTGAAAAATCTTGCATAAATAGCCGCTAAATCTGGTTTTTAATAGAGATAAATGGAGCAATGAATTAACGCCATTTATCTCCATTTCCGTTTCTTGCACCCCTCTTTTATTATGCCGAAAATTGTATCGGCCAATCGAAGAGGGACGGCTGCTCGATGTATCCTCTTCCTGGCAACCGGGGCGATGCCTCCCGACGAGCAGGGAGTGCAGGCGCCGCGGGAAACAAGATGAATAACAATGTAGAAGAAAACCTTCAGACAAAGCAGGTCACCCAGTACTACCTGAACAAACAAGATCTGGAAACCGTCTTGGGACGCCTCATCGAGGACATCATCAGCCGCTACGAGGCTGCCAAGCGCGAACCCAAGCTCACCATCAAGCAAGTCTCCCAGAGACTCAGCGTCGACCCCTCCACCCTGTGGAGATGGGAAAGGGACGGGTATCTTATTCCGACCAGGCTCGGACGTAAGGTCCTCTACAACGAGTCTGACATCGCAGCCATCGAGGAGGGACGGATATGAAAGAGCCCCGCAAACTTGGAGACATCATGCGCGAATACCTTCTCCAGTCCGACGATGACTACGCCCGCGCATTCCGCAAACTGTATCAGGAACACGGCTCCCACTTCCTGGACGAAGATGAGCCGCCCAAACCCCAGGAGGACAAGAAATGAGTAAGCCCCAGAAAGCAACAGATCCCATAGCCGCTATCCACGCTGAAGCCGAAAAGGCCCGCCGCAGTGCCGACAAAATCGGCATCATGTCCATCAAGAGCGCCAATGAGTGGGTCGATGACGCCATGTCGGAACCCGACCCCAAGCGCTACTTCTATGACCTTCTCGTCGAAGGCGAATGCACCGTCATCATCGCCGCATCCAACACCGGCAAGTCCATCTTCACCACGCAGATGGCCGAAGCCGTCGCCCGTGAAAATGTCGTCCTCTACCTCGACTGCGAACTCAGCTCCAAGCAGTTCCAGCTGCGCTACGTCGAGCGGGAGACCCGCGTCATCCACCGTTTCCCCGACACCCTTCTCAGGGCCGAACTCCGCCCGGAGGACATCGTGGACACCGACCTGGAACAGGCCATCCTCGACAGCATCGCTGCAGCAGCTGAGCAGCGCGGTATCCGGCACATCTTCGTGGACAACATCACCTTCCTCCTGAACGACAGCGAGAAAGGCGAATCCGCCGGAGCCTTCATGAAGAAGATTCTCTACCTCAAGCGTCTCTACGGCCTCACCCTGGTCATCGTCGGACACTCCCCGAAGCGGGAGCCCCGCACCCCGATGACCCAGAACGACCTGGCCGGCAGCGCCAAGCTCATCAACTTCTTCGACGCCGGAATCGCCATCGGCCGCTCCGCCAAAGACCCCACCTGGCGCTACGTCAAGCAGGTCAAGGTCCGCACCGGTGAGTACAAGTACGACTCCGACAACGTCATCCTCTACAAATTGCAGCAGATTCAGGGCTACACGCAGTTCGTCTTCCAGGACTACGCCCAGGAATCCACCCAGCTTCGCGAGAAGAACGAGTTCACCGAAGCCGAAGACCTGCAGGAACTCATCGACCTGAAGGCCCAGAACAAGACCGTCCGCCAGATTGCCGAAGAGACCGGCTTCTCACCGACCACCGTCCACCGTAAGCTCAAAAAGGCCGAGAAGCTGGGCTACAGGCCCAATGTAGAATCCTCCGCCTCCTCCAGCGAGGAGCCCGAAGATCCGGAACCGGTGGAACAGCATTTACCCTTCAAGGATGACTAAGCCATGGACTACAGGTATCACCTCCGCAAGTATGCCGGGAAATCCTCCCGGCTCACTTGTCCCGGCTGTGAGCGCCCGTACTGCTTCACGCCCTACGTGGATGACGATGACAACATCCTCGACCCCACTGTAGGCCGCTGCGACCACGAATCCAGCTGCGCCTATCACAAGACCCCGGCCGAATACTTCCGGGAGCACCCTGAGGCCCGTCCCAAGGGTGAGGACTGGAGGCAGGCCCCCGACTGGTTGAAGCACGATCGACCCCGGGGCGTCCCGGGAACGCGCCACGCCATACGTCCGGATGAAGTTCGCACGAGCTCGGGCCAGCCCGTTTATGAACTGCCTGCGGAAATTGTCGCCAAAACGCTCAGAAACGTGCCAAAATCGACGCTCCAGGAATTCCTTGAGACAATCTTCGACGCAGCCACAATCGAGCGCCTGAGGGCCGATTACCGCCTTGGCGTGACCAAAGACCGCTCCGTCGTTTTCTACCAGATCGACGCCCAGGGCCGGGTACGCACCGGAAAGATTATGCAGTACAATCCGGCCGACGGTCACCGCGTGAAAAACGTCGGAGTTCCCGTGGACTGGGCACACGCCCGCCTGAAGAAATCCGGAGTGCTGCCGGAGAGCTGGACGGTTTGTCAGTGTCTCTTTGGCGAACATCTGCTCCCTCAGCGCCCGGATGCCATCGTCTGCCTCGTCGAATCCGAAAAGACGGCTCTCATCGGCTCTGGATTCTGCCCGCAGTACGTCTGGGTGGCCACCGGCGGCAAGACGCAGCTCGGATCAAAGCTCTCAGTCCTCCAGGGCCGCAAGGTTCTCGTTTTCCCGGACATTGATGCGACCGCCGAATGGCGCGAAAAGCTGTCCTCTCTTCCCGGTCTCAACTTCACCTTCTCCACCATCCTGGAAGACGAAGCAACTGCCGAAGACCGCGCCGCCCAGATTGACATAGCCGATTACTTGCTGAGCCGCCATTGTCATCCTAAGCGCAGCGAAGGATCTTCCGTTCCACCTGTTCCACTCCGTTCCGGAACGGAACAGCCCATCTACTCCAATCCCGTCGCCCGCGAGGTCGCCAAATACTTCCCGGCCGATGTAATGCCCGAGGTCGCAGCGCTCATCGAAGACCTGGACCTCGAACTCGTTTCCGTAACGCAAATTCCTAATTCTTAGTACTATGTCCAAAATCATCCTCGATGCCGGTCACGGCATTAACACTCCAGGCAAACGCTCTCCGGACGGTAGATTCCGGGAGTATCAGTTCAACCGCATCATCGTCAATGCCGTCGCCGAACATCTCCGTCTCCGTGGCTACGATGTCGAGATTCTCACACCCGAGGAAACCGACGTCTCGCTGCCGGACAGAGTGGACCGCGCCAACCGCATGAGCTGCCAAATCGGACAGCCCATCCAAAGTGTCATCATCGTCAGCATCCACGCCAACGCAGCCGGTAACGGTTCCCAGTGGATGAAAGCCCGCGGCTGGTGCGCCTACACCTGCAAAGGGCACACGCTCTCCGACGAACTGGCCACGTGTCTCTACAAGGCCGCGAGGAAGCATCTTCCCGGCCAGCGCATCCGCACCGACTACACCGATGGCGACCCGGACTTTGAAGCGCAGTTCTACCTTCTCCGGAATACCTATGCAGCTGCCGTCCTCACCGAGAATCTTTTCTACGACAACCCCGACGACCTTGCCTTCCTGGAATCCATCGAAGGCCAGAAAGCCATCGTCGCCCTCCACGTCGAAGGAATCGTCGATTTCCTGGAACACGTCAAAATCTGATTCTGCCATCCCCAACTGTCATTCTGAGCGCCTATTATTGTCATTCTGAGCGACAGCGAAGAATCTTTCCCACGCCAGCGAAGAATCTCCCCAGCGCCCCACGCCATACCCGGCGGGGGCGCTTACTTTTCTCCCTGCCACGTTTTTCGTAACTTTGTAAGCCTAAAGCCGATAATCAATGAAGAAAGATAAAAGCACATTGTCACCCTCTCTGCGCCGGCGCATTCTGGCGCGTGACAAATTCACTTGTACCGAGTGCGGGAAGCAGGTTCCAAGGGTTTTCCTCTATATCGACAGAATTCTTTCGCCGAATACGGCCGAGGAAATAGGCAGTATTCCGGAAGAAGACAGATACACCTGCCTATGCGAATCCTGCTCAAGAAAACACAGGCACAAGCTTCAGGCACATGGCATCATCACAACGGCTGAACGTCGTGCCCAACTGGATCTTCTCATCGCCTGGCGGCGCGAGGAAGAAACGCTCAATGAAGTGGCCTTCGACATCATTCTTGATTATCTGCGCCCACAAATCAAGCCGGCCTATCTCTACAAAGCCGAGAAAACCAAACTCCGCAACTACCTCAAAACCTACGACATCCTGGACATCCTGAATGCGATTGACACAGCAGTGGCCAAGTATGCTCGCTTCGAAGGCGATGATTGCTTGCAGGAGAGCGTCACCGACCTCGTAACCAAGATGGGCGGCATCCTGTATAACAACACCCTTGGTCCGATTGATAGCGAGGTCAGCCATATTCGCCACATCTGTCGCAAGAATTTCCCAGATGATTATAACGACCGGGAGGCGAAAGCCATCCTGCACGAGTTTGTCGAGGGGCTTAAACGCAATGGCTGCGAAGAGGAAAACCACATCTTATCAGAATTGGCCAGCAAACCTAAGCATTTTGCGGGTAGCTGTGGGACGTTCGGTCAATGGAGTAAGTCAATGCTGGATTTATTGCCGAAGGAAGACCGGTCTATTATTCCTTTAGCGTCAAACGAAGAGCCTGAATCCACTGACCAACAGGAGTACCGTTACTCTTTTTCCGAAGACGAACTGACAACCACAATGAGCATAACACTCAAAACAATCAGTTCAATTCTTAAAACGCTCCTCCATTTTTACGTCTTGACCGGTTGTTACACCAAGGAGCGCTGGTATGCGATAATCAAGTATCTTGACAGGGTCGTATCGGATTTCCTATACCAGCAGCATATGTGCCTCAGGGAGTCTTTCGACGTCCCGCCATCTTCACCTATCAGAGATGCCATTGAACCCTATTTCAGCGAATGGGAGTTTAATGATCTACTGTACGACCATCGTCATCTTCCGGAAAACAGTGTTTTGGACTCCGATGTCCGCCGGATTGTCCTGAGTCATGTGCTTCCGGATTTGGCTTACAAGTTCTTTTCTTTCTTCGACACATATAGCGAGCAGTTCGACTATGAAGCGACACGTCAGGCGGTTTCCTATCTTCTGGACAACTACAAAAGTGTCCTGGAATCCTCAAAGCAAGAGGCTGATTCTCTGCAATCCTTTGCAAGATAATCCAATAATAATTCTTATATTTGTAGTGCCTTCCGAAAGGAAGTGTGACATAGACAATTAGCATTTGCTATTTATTCGGATGCCCGAAACCTGAGAAATTTCAAAAAGCATCGCTCGGATAAGTCAGTGAATGTCTGCGCTTTGGCGTGGACCGACTTATTCGTGATGCGGGCTTTCTCAGGGCCTCGGGCGTGAATAATGAAGTTCACGCCTTTTTTGTGTCCTGAAAGTCCGCGCCAAGGATAAGTTGCAAGTGCCATAAAGCGCAGATTATGGCTAAGGGTAACTCTAAGCTTAACGAAGCTAAGGTCGCCAAGAATGATGAGTTCTATACTCAGTACGATGACATTCAGAACGAGATTAATGCTTACATCGAGTATAATCCCGATGTGTTCAGAGACAAAGTCGTTCTGCTCCCTTGTGACGACCCGGAATGGAGCAATTTTACTAAATTTTTTGTGAACAATTTCAAGGCTTTCGGCCTCAAAAAATTGATTAGCACAAGCTACGCTGTCGAAAGCAAGCACTACAAAGATGGCTATCAGCCCTCCTTGTTTGAGACAAGCGCGCCTCAGTATGATGAGGATAAAACCCGCACACATGGGAAAATATTCGTTCTTGAAAAAGATATAAACGATGATGGGGTAATTGACGTTAATGACTTGCAGTGGGATTACCTGGAGGGAACAGGCGACTTCATGTCAGACGAGGTCAAGGCTCTTAGAGATCAATCGGATATCATTGTAACAAATGAGCCATTCTCTCTATTTCTTGAGTTCCTTGGTTGGATCATGGAGGCCGGCAAGAAATTCCTTATCATAGCGAACAAACTTTCTACTGGATGCCGTGATGTGTTCCCATTGATTCGCGACAACAAAATTTGGTCAGGTAAGCGCGATTGGGGTGGCGGGATGTGGTTCGTTACGACAAATGATGAAGATGTGGACAAGGTGATTGACGGACAGAAAATGAAGAATGTCGCTTCAATCTGGCTGACCAATCTTGAGCACGGAAAGCGCCATGAACCCATTTCCTTAATGACAATGGCGGATAATATTCGATTTAGCAAGCATAAAGAAATCCGAGAGAAAGGCTATCGCAAATACGATAATTATGAAGCCATTGATGTCCCGTATGTTGATGCCATTCCTTCTGATTATGACGGTCTGATGGGAGTGCCCGTATCCTTCTTTAACCGTTATTGTCCTGAGCAGTTTGAGATTGTAACTCAAGGGGAAGGTCAGCAGTATTTTACTCCTACTAAATACTACGAGTACTTTCTCGATGGACGCACAGGACGTCCTTCCAATGCAAAGCGTGACTATCAACTTTATATACAGGATGAAGACGGCGATTATATGACCCCATACGGTTATCGCGTCAATAAAGCCTCCAAACGCATAATAATCAGAAAAAAGCAATAGACTATGATGCAGACATTCCTCAAGACTGACTATACCGTCAGACAAGTATTGGAAGGGTTTGAATGGAATGAGGCAGAAGGGAAAGGCCTGTTTGGTCTAAATGGGAAACTCACAATTCAGCCTGAGTACCAAAGAAACTACATTTACTCGGAAAATAAATCCGAGAAGGAGAAAGCCGTTATCAACTCGCTGCTAAATGGCTATCCTCTGGGGCTATTGTATTTCAATCGACTTCCCGACGGTCGTTTGGAGGTTCTTGACGGACAACAAAGAATAACCTCAATAGGGAGATACCTTAAAAGGAAGTTCGCTTATGTTGATACCGACAAAAAAGAGTGGTATTTTGATGCTCTTTCTGAAGAACGGCGCAATCGGATACTCGATGCTCAACTGCTAGTTTATGAATGTGTTGGTGAAGAAGATGACATTAAGGCTTGGTTTAAAACAATCAATACTAATGGCGAGCCGCTCAATGACCAGGAAATTAACAATGCTATTTTTTCTGGTCCATTCGTCACCTTGGCAAAGGCAGAGTTCAGCAATTCCAATAATTCCAATATCCAGAAGTGGTCTCATTATATGACTGGCAATGTCAAGAGACAAGAGTATCTGAAGGTTGCGCTCAATTGGGTAAGCAAAGGGAATATTTCACACTATATGATGGAGCATCGGTTTGATGACAACATCAATGAGCTGAAAACCTATTTCAATACCGTAATTGACTGGGTTACAGATATGTTCTATTCTGTGGAGAAGGAGATGAGGAGTATCAATTGGGGGCAGATGTATGAGAGGTTTCATAGTATGCCCTATGACAAGAAGCAACTCAATGAGGACGTCCGGCAATTGTATTCTGACTTCTATGTGAAGGATAAGCGTGGAATCTATGAGTATCTTCTTGACGGGAAGAAGAATCGTTCCCTTTTAGAGATTCGATTATTTGAGGAACCGACGAAGCGTGCGAAATATGAAGAGCAGACAAAAATAGCAAAGGATAAGGGTGTAAGCAACTGTCCGGACTGCGAGAAGGGTCATGAAGCAACTCAAACAAGAATCTGGAAATACAACGAGATGGAAGCAGATCACGTAACTGCTTGGTCAAAGGATGGTAGTACTGACATAAAGAACTGCCAAATGCTTTGCATTCATCATAACCGTCTTAAAGGCAACAAGTAGTCATCGTCGCCCGCCTCATCAAAATGTACCAGGAACTCACTGCCAAAGCGTGAGCCCCTGGTACACATTCATCTTCTCAAGTTGGTTATTTCTTGACGAGAACCTTCCAGGAGCCTGAACGACGACTCCCATGTCTTTCTATATAACCTTCCTTCTTAAGCTTATCCAGTTGCCATTTGACACCGTCCGGTGAAATCCCTGTAATGGAGGCAAGTTTATCCATCGTAGCCAAAGGGTCATCCACCAACGTATCAATAATCAGTTGTGAGGTTGTTCCCAACTGTTTATCTGTTTGTTTATGGGTAGTTCTTTTGGGTAGTTTATGGGTAGTTTTTTTAGGTAGTTTTTTGGTAGTACTACCCAAATCACCTACACCAATCTCCGGATACCGCTCGATGGTTTCATCTTTGCCACCGTTGGCGTCGATAATTCGCTGGAAATCAGCATCCGTCAGCCCATAATTCACATTGGGAATAATGGTGAAGAAGGAAGAAGAATCAGACCGGAAATACGGCGTCTTGTCTTTGGTGTAGGCTGCAAGGCTTTCCGTTCGGCTGACAATCTTCTTAAGACCGCTGCCGCGCTTCTCCATGTAGTCCAGCTGGGAGAATACCTCTGCCAGAATCGGATTGCGACGCTTTGATGCCACCTTCCTGTAATCCTGGTCCTGGATACGCGTTCCATCCAACATACCACCTGGCGAATAGAACTCAATCCGGTCATCATAGATGTCGATATGGACTTCACTCCCAATGACGGCCATATCTCTGTGAATGAGGTGGTTGATGCACGTTTCCTCTATGGCGCGTTCCGCATATTCCGGGAAGTTAAGCCGATAGCTGGGCAGCTTGTACCAGCGCTTCGCCGTGTTCGCCTTCACGAAGCTGGTGGCCATCTGCAGAAGATACAGAAGATTTCCGCGATACTCAGAGTCATTGATGGCATCATCCTTATCCAGGCCATTCCACTTGGTGCAGAACACCCGGGATTGGAAAACGTCGCAATCGTCAGAAAACAACAGTCCGGCATTGGTCAGGAACCCGTCAGCGGTTACCAGACCAAAAGACTCCAGCAGCTTCGGCTCCCAAGTCGTCTTGGTCCTCTCCCGAACCGCCTTGGCAAGCATCGTAAAAGAATGATCTTCCACTCGCTCGCGGGTTACAACAGCATCCCAAGTGGTATTCGTCCCCTTGAGAATGAGATTCACCAGCTGATAAGGCTCCGTTGGAACACTCTCGTTGCCACTTCTGATATAAGCCTTCCTGGTCCCGTCCAGATTGAGGTAGTAGGGAGTCTGATTACCTTCTTTTACAGCGGCCTCAATGACTGCTTTACCTTCAATTTCGTGGGGGATGAGAGACCATTCAGGCAAAGGGTCGAGGTGAGCGTTGACCTTCTCGCTGATGAAGTCGGCCACGCTCTGCGGATTGTCCAGCCCTACGACGGTGCCATCATTCTGCACACCGAAAAAGAGCGAGCCGCCTTCCGTATTGGCGTAGGCGCTGATGCTTTTCAGCCAGTCGCGGATCTTCTTCCGCTCCAGCTCACTCTTGAAATCGTAGGCCGTACACTCGGCAATCAATTTATGTCCCTCAACTCTCATTGGCAGTCGTATTAGTCCTACAAATTTAGCAACTTTCTCTGAGAAAGGACAAAAATGAAGTCAAAAGGCATTTGGCAACCCTAAAACACCATATTGAACGCCGCCTGCCGTGCCCGTGCACTATGGGCGGCATTCATCTTGCCGAAGTTCCATTTCACACCGAAGAGAATGTACCTTCCCATTATGAGCCGATAGGAATCCTCCTCATAGTTGGCGGTTACAGTATGCGTGAGGTTCCGGGTCTGGTTCAGGATGTCATGAACCTTAACACTCAAATTGAAGGCACCGATATTCTTTGAGATCTCCGCATTCCACTGCCATTCAGGTTGGCCGTAGCCTGCCGCATAGCCTTTGTAGAACACGTAGGCAATATCAGAATTGAACTCAAATTCGTGTTTGGTGGTATATGTGCCACTCGCAGTAAACCTGGTGTCCAGCGTATTCAAGTTGGCCTTGGGATTCAACGAGTAACGGGCAATGCGGCCGGCGGTCCTGGCCCCTGCGCTTACAGACCAATGGTCTGGATTGTACTTCACCGAGAAACCGGCCGAAGGGCTGAAGGAACGTGTCCTGCTTTCTGCAAAGCCGCTCTGTCCTCCATAGAATTGGTCACCGTCGGCATTTCCCCAGAAGTCGGTCATAAACGCTGTATAATCAAACGTATCTTTATCAAGTGCCGGGAGCGTTGTCTTTGCCTGATAGCTGATGGAAGAAGAATAACCGGCGCCACCGCTCAAGGTCAGGGACCAGAGTTTCTTGGCATCCAGGGGTGTAGTGTAGTTGACAACCAGGGTAGATGTCAGGCTCGGTTTTATAGCATTCACGGGGATGGAATACATAATACCGTCGACATCGTACCAGAGCGCGGAAACAATGGGATTGTTATTCACCTGACCAGACAAATAAACATAAAGCGTAGAAAACTTTTCACGATTATTCCTGGTCCAATTCGAACTAAAGAAGGTATAGGAATAAGGCTTCAGATAGACGTTTCCAAGGCTCAGGCGCGAGGGATTACTGATACCCAAAACCGGGAGCATCAGGGATGAGGAAGGCTGCCTTCCATATCCGTAAGCGGAAAGGGTTATCCGGTCATATCCTTTTGCATACTGGAAACGGAGAGATGGCGCAAAGAACCAGTTCCATTCATCTTTCCCCGTCGTCTCCTCAATTCCGTAGCTTTTGGAGAAGATTTCGTTGAGAATGCCGATGGCCCTGCCGCCAAAAGTAACCCAACTGCTTTGTCCGAACTTGTACTGTGCTGTCAACTCATATCGCTGTTCCAGATAGTTGGACTTGTTCTCAGAGGAGTAGTAGTCATTTCTGCCAGCCGCATCGTACGCATCCCGGTTGTCATTCGAACGAGACCAGTCAAAATGTGCCTGGGCGGATAAAGTCCACTTCTCTCCAATGGGCTCCGTGTACCGGACACTTCCATCCATTCCATATGACAGACCGTTGGAGTAGTAGGTCATCGCGCGTGTTTCATTTCCGGCTACTGTGGTCAAGAAGGAAGACTCCAGGCTTTCCCCATTGTTTCCGCTGTAATAAGGATCTAGCGCCAGTTGGAGCGTCCGGTTTTGTTTACCCCCAATCTCACGGAAGGTCACGTCGGCATCAAAATATGCGTTTTTCCTTTCCGAAAGACTGTGGGTGGTGCCAGTGGATCTGTTTACGAAACTTCCTTCACGGCTGATCTCCGCCTGGTTGCTCTCATAGGAATCTGCTCTATTGTAACGGAAATCAGGACGAAGGTGGAACCAGACCTTGCCTGTTTCCTTCTCGAATTCCATATTGGCGGACAGCCCGTGAGCATAGGATTTACCAATGTCTTCCGTTGTGGATGACAGGTTCCCGTCTTCTTGATAGGTGGTCCTGTCCGCCCGAGTGCCGGAATCCGTATCCGTGTACTTGTAATTGACGCTGACGGTAGTCTCGACGTCTTTGATACGGGAAGTATTGGCATTCACCGCCAGTTGGGCAGCCGTGGACAGGCCCTGGTTCGCCGTGGAGCGCTCACCTGCATCGCTGATGACAACGACGACCGCATTAGAGTCGTTGATATTCTGCCCATTGGCAATCACCGTCACCTGATCTTTCTCGGAGTAGGCTGATACAAGGGCATTGCCGTTCCACAGCAGGCCGCGATTGTCACGCAGTACATCGTCTCCCTCTTTTTCTCCAAGCGTAGCGCCTCCCTTCAAACCCACATTGCCGAACCATCCTTTTTCGTATTCCTTCTTGAGCGCCACATCCAACACCTTTTCCCGTTGGCCATCCTGGATGCCGGATGCACGGGTCTGCTCGCTTTCACGGTCTATGACGCGAATCTTGTCCACCACTGCAGCGGGCAGGTTGTTCAGGGCGGTGGATTGGTCGTTAAAGAAGAAGGTCCGACCTCCCACAGTGAGTTTGTCAATCTCCTCGCCGTTGAACTTGACCTTGCCGTCCTCTGTGATTTCCATACCGGGCATACGTTGCAACAAGTCTTTGAGCATGGCGTTGGCCCCAACGCGGAAGGAGGAGGCATTGAACTCTACAGTGTCCTGTTTGACAACAATGGGGTTACCTATATCGGTGATAGTTGCCGCCTGAAGAAACAGTTCGTCCTGCTGCAGCCGGATTGTTCCCATATCCACTTGCTCCTCGCGGAAGAAGCGCTCTTTCACAAAAGGTTTATACCCCATCATCTCCACGTGGAAGACATAACTGCCGAAGGGCACCTCGTCCAGTTTGGCTTCGCCCTTGGCGTCAGTGAGGGTGAAATTGGTTATGGTGGTATCCTTGGAAGGTATCACGTACACCGACGCAAAAGCCACCGGCTCATTGGTGAGCGAGTCCAGCACCATGGTCTTGATTTCGCTCATCCGGCCCTGGAATACATTGTCATTCAAGATAAACACTTGCGCCAGTGCGGCAAGGCTGTTTACAAACAGCAATACAAATAATGACAGAATTCTCTTCATCTTTCAAACTACGGTTCTTCCATAAACAATTCACCCTTCAAGAAGGTTACGCTTTTGGTTGCGAATTCATACCCCTGTGTTCCCGGGCGGGCTACTTCCAGATATTTTTCGTACCATTGGAGCGCTTGTTTGTAATCCTTCTTGACTTCGTAGCAATACGCAATGGTGGAGAGGGCTGAAATGAATTTGGGATTATATCGGTATGCTTCCTTGTAATGCTCTATGGCTTTGTCCCAGGAGTCCTGCCTGCGGTAGTAGGCAAGGCCATATTGCTGCTGAATGCGGGAGGCCAAAGCTGGGTCCGGTTGAATCATCTCCCAAGCTTTATCAAGCCAGGGTTTTATTTCCTTATCAAAAGAACGGTATGCCTCCAATTTGACGGCTGCAATGGAATAGGCCAGGTTTACATCGCTTGAATCAATCTGCCATGCTGCGATGAGTTCTTTCTCGGCCCGGTATGTCACCTGTGTATGCCAATAGCTCTGCCCCAGATAATAGTGGATGGGGTAAGAGTCATTCCCGATATCCTCCTGTCGTTGGAACGCTTGTACGGCACCCTCGTAATCGCCTTTCCGATAGAGGGCAAGGCCTTTCAGCGGAGCAATGGTGGTGTTGTCTGGATCTTCGGAGAGGAAAGGCTCCATGACGGCGACGGCCCCGTCGTAGTCTGCCTTCGTGATGAGAATATTCACCGCTTTTGCCACCACCGACTCATTCATCGGCTTCAATGCCAACGCCTTGCGGTAGTACCATAGGGCCGAATCGGCCTGTTCCATCTGCCGAAAAGCGTCACCCACATAGCTTACCACAGCAGGAATGGAGTCCAACTGGAGGATGTCCCGTCCAGCTTGAACGCTCTGGGGAAACGCTTTGAGACGGAAGTATGCCTGCATCAGCCGAATCTTATAAAGGATATTGTCCGGCGCACACGAAGAGAGCAGGAAATAGGTGCCGGAAGCACTCTCGTAATCCCCACTCTGAAAGTGGCAGTCGGCCAGTTCGGAGAGCACGGCGTCGTCCATTGCGCCAGGCTGCACCAGCGTCGACAGCATATCAATGGCGTCATCGGTGCGGTAAATACTCTTGAGGTACCGGGCTTGGGTGAGCACAGAGTCTCGATGAGTAATCTGCGCTCCCAGCGGGATGCAAACCACCATCCACAACAATATCAGCAGTGTTCTTTTCATTATCGGAGTTGGAATATGACAGGGAATATGAATGTGACGGGAACCGCTTCACCTTGTTGCTTGCCCGGTTCCCATCTGGGCGACGAGGAAATCACCCTGAACGCCTCGGTATCCAGCAACTCGTGTGCGCCCCGTAGCACGGATACGTTCCGGACCATTCCATCGACTCCAACTGTGAATTGCAGGGTTACACGACCCTGGATGCCATTCTGCTTGGCTTGTTCTGGATACTTCAACTGACTGTTTACCCATTTGGAGAACTCCTGCGTGTCTCCTCCGTTAAATTTTGGTGCGCACTCAATGAGCCTGTAAGGGACAGCTTCCTGCTCGGTGATTCCTCCGGACTTCTTGATTGTGATCACTGTGGCTGAAGGTTCATCCGGCTCCAAATTCTCCTTTGGAGCATTACAGGCATACATCAGTACTGCCAGTACAGGGATAAGGGCTAGGTAAGACCAACTCTTCCACGCAGAAGAAGAGGGCTTCAGCATCATAGTGATCCGGCTGCTTAATTTGGCGTGCTGGAAGCCGCTGGCCATGGAAAACCGCTCGTCTCCTACGGCTTTCCGAACAAGAAGTAACTGATAACTTTTTGCATCTATGCCTTTTTGGATCACTCCTTCATCGGCCTCATATTCATGAAGCAGTCGCAGCTCTTCTCGAGTAATCCACACCAGCGGATTCCACCAAAACAGGAGTTGGATGGGAAGGAGAAACAGCAGGTCCAGCGAGTGCCGGCACTGCACATGCATCCATTCATGCGTAAATATAGCAGGGTTCTCCAGCAAGTCTTTTCTGCCCATGACAATGGTCTGGCCCCAACTGAACGAAGAAATATCCTCCTCCAGGATAATCAAGCGACATCCTTCGCAGTTCGTCTTTTCCCCTTTCCGAATCAGACGTCCCATCTTCCAGGCCGATATGCCATATAGCGTCAGTGTTACCAGGGCTCCCGTGATATAAACCCCAAGTAAGATTTCATGCCACGGGAAAGCGACTGGTGCAGCAACTCCTTCTGATTCGGCGCCGACGGCCACCATCGTCAATTCTGCTGCAGTACTGGCCACCCTAACGCTTCTAAGCCGGATAAACGGTAGCAAAAGACACAAATAAGACCCGGAGAGCAGAAGTGTGCGGTTAAGCCGGAAGAAAGTGGTACGCCGCATCACCATTAGGTAAAAGGCGTAGAACAGGCTCAGATAGAGACCTGCACGTGCGATATAGATAAGGAACGGGCTCATTTCTGGTTGTCTTCTATTTGGGCGATGAGGTCTTTCAGCTGCTGCAGGTCCATCTTGTCTTCCTCCACGAACTGGGAAACCAGGCTCAGGTAGGAGTTATCATAGTAGCGAGCTACTACCTCAGAGACCGTTTCCCCGTGGTATTGCCGCTCACTGATCTTTACCTTGTAACGGAAAGAGTTAGCCATAGGCTCCCTTTCCACAAAGCCCTTTTCCTCAAGAAACTTTACCAGAGTGGCTACAGTATTATAATGCGGCTTCGGCTCCGGTAAATACTTGATTAAATCCCTGATAAACAAGGGCTCATGAGCCCAGAAGATGTTCATGAGCTGCTCTTCTTTTGCAGTTAGTCTCTGTTTCATCGATGGTTGATTATTGTGTATTACGATGCAAAGATAGTGATAATTCTCAATTCTCCTAATCTTTTTAGTAGTTTTCCGTAATTCTTTCGGATAGGTTTCGTGTTGGATAGATTCGAGACATCTGTTGCTTGTTCCGTTCCGCAAGGGGAATGGAACAGGTGGAACACCCGGAACAAGATAGCCGGATAATGCCGATGTTTTTGTTCCATCCGTTCCGCTTGTTCCACTCATTCCACGGAACGGAACAGAACAAGAAGGTGATTCTGGCCGATATTTCTGTTCCACTTGTTCCGCTTGTTCCGCACAGGGGGTGGAACGGAACAGAACAAGGTTGATGTTATTGCCGATAGATACGTCTGCTCCGCAGCCACGATCTTTGTCGCAGCACCGCGCATCGAAATAGCAACAACATGTTTCTTGACAGGCATTCTTACTTGTCGTAACTTTGCACCGTCAACCAAATAACAACGAAAATGGAAGTCAAGGATATCTTACGGAGCCTGCGCGAAAAGAACAACCTGACGCAGGAACAAATGGCAGAACGTATCAATGTCACCAGGCAGGCCATCAGCCGATGGGAAACCGGGATGACGCAGCCCAACCCCGAACTGCTCAAGGTCCTGTCCCGCGAATTCGGCGTATCGATTAACACACTTTTGGGCTCGCCCCAGACCCTCTACTGTCAGTGCTGCGGTATGCCGCTGTCCGATGACGCGATGATCAGTCGTGAACCAGACGGTTCTTTCAACGAGGATTACTGCAAATGGTGCTATGCCGACGGCAAGTTTGCCTATGAGAGCAAGGACGCCCTTTTGGATTTCCTGGTCCAGCATATGCCCAACCCCGACAACCAACCCGTGGCAGAGAGGAGAGCCCTGTATGACAGCCATCTCTCACAGCTGAAGCACTGGAGGTAGTGTTCGGTTTAACTCAGATTGTCTTGCAAAAAACACCCTCTCTGGGCACAAATTTGTCGTAGAGATACAGGCAGATATCCACAATCAGCAGGACAATGAATCCCGCCAGGCCAGGGCCGCCGTAGAGGAGGTCGTTTGCCGGCGTGACAACCGTAGCGCTGACACCCATCACGGCATTGAACGTTCCGTGCATGATAGCGGGAACAATCACCGAACCGCTTTTCTGGCGGAAATACATCAGCATCGGGGTAAGCAGCAGACAAAATGCCACCATCATACAGACACCCGCCACAGGATGCTGCGGATAGTTGTGCCCGTTCAGGATGATCGGAGCGTGCCAGAGGCCCCAGATGACACCAATCCACAGGGCTACGGTTAGGAACTTCTTTCCCTTGAACTCCTTCATCAGGAAGCCGCGCCAGGCAATCTCCTCGCCAAAGGCGAAAAAGGCATTGAGAGTAACTCCCATAAGCAGTCCACTGAGCAGAGAAATGCAGATGACGCCCCACACGCCGACTCCTTCCGGCATCGACTGCATGGCCTGCTGCATCATCACACTGTCCGGCGTCCATTTGGCCCCCGGCATCAGCAGCGTCACACCCAATACGGCAAGTGCGATGACCGGCATCAGCAGCCAGCCAATCCACCACCAGCGGTTCAGTTTGAAGGAAATACCAAGTCCCTTCAGGACCGGTTCTTTGAAAATGAGCTGCGTGAAGATGACCGCCAACAAGGGAATTAGCATAGCCCCGGCGCTGAAAACAAGTCCTCGCAATGCCGCGGTAGGGGCGGAATCTATCACGTCGTCACTCTGGCCTCCGAGAAAAGCCGCGCCGGAATGCATCACCAATCCCACAATCACCATAGGGACAAACGCCCATAGGAGAAATACAATCAGTTTCTTGGTATTCAT
>Ga0208297_1000492_pt1 | contig 76282 bp, 68 predicted proteins | sample LMS_cellobiose_e_FD_187367 | JGI IMG/M metagenome (GOLD analysis project Ga0208297, IMG submission 187367) | Rumen-fistulated moose microbial communities from Alaska, USA - LMS_cellobiose_enrichment (SPAdes) (version 2) | ecosystem: Host-associated > Mammals > Digestive system > Stomach > Rumen...
CCAGTGACGCCCTTGCCCTCGGGTTATCTTCCCGCTGGTTAGGTGATAGGGCTTCTTTCAGCCCATCGGCTCAGCAAACATGCTGGTCAAACGATTGCTTCGTCGCTGCGCTCCTCGCAATGACAAACATGGCTTTATTGAGATTGCTTCGTTGCCGTGCTCCTCGCAATGACACGGTTGGAGGACTAATAATAAATTAAGTGCGTTCCTTTTCCTTAATCGCTCGGGCTATGGAGCGTTTGGCATCACGCTCAGCTATGTCCTGGCGTTTGTCGTACAGCTTCTTACCTACAGCAACGGCTAAATCGGCTTTGGCACGGCCATCCTTGAAGTAAATCTTCAAGGGAATCAGTGTCATGCCCTTCTCCTTCTGCAGTCCGGCCAAGCGGCTTATTTCCCTGCGGTGCAGCAGCAGCTTTTTGGGCCTTAAAGGATCGTGATTAAACCGGTTGCCTTTCTCATAGGGGCTGATATGAAAGTTCATCAGCCACACTTCCCCGTCCTTGACGGTGGCATAGGCGTCTTTGAGATTGCCCTTGCCTGCACGCAAGGATTTGACTTCAGTGCCTACCAGAACCAGACCGGCTTCATAGTTTTCTTTTATATGGTATTCAAAACGGGCTTTGCGATTTTCAATTACCGGCTTTATGCCGGTTTTTTTGCTGCCCATAGCTGCACCTCTCACTAACGTCTCATGCCTATTGGGAAAAGCTGAAGCTCCGGCTACGTATTTTACTTCATGGAGTAGCGGGAACTTAAGTTTCCGCTCTGAGATTGCTTCGTCGCTACGCTCTTCGCAATGACACAGAAGGCTTCTTCGGATCGCCACGTCGCTTCGCTCCTCGCGCTGACACTTGAGAAGAATCGTTACAACAACTGCTACTCCTAATAAGCACTTATGCCCTCTGCGGAAGCTAAAGCTCCCGCTACGGGACTTGTCTGAGATTGCCACGCCCCTGACGGGGCTCGCAACACTAGTAGTGAGCGTCAGCGAACATCAGTAGTGCCCGTAGGGTGCAACCTTAGCCGCGACCGGAGGGAGCATCAGTAGTGCCAGAACGGCCAATGACACTTCCGGAAGACATTTCCACAGTAACGACACTTAAGGAAAAGAAAACCCTCACCTCAGAGCTAAGCTCTTTCTAAGGCCAGGGTTTAGTCTCCTTGTTCGTGTCCTATTATAGCGTACTGGAGTTATACGGTCAAGGAAAGCCAAGACCCCCGGGATCGTATCGCCGGGGGCCAGAATCCAAAGTTTTAATTAATTTTCTTTGCTTGGATGATTACCGTCGCTGCTTCAGCACGAGTGGCAGATCCACTGGGCCGGAAGGTATTATCAGGATATCCGTTTATAATACCTTGGCTCACTGATGAAGATACTGCCTGTGCTGCCCAGGAAGAGATTTGCTCTTGGTCTGTAAAACTGATTGGCTGAGACGAATCAGACTGCAAGTTGGCGGCTTTTGCGATCATCACCGCCATCTGTTCCCGGGTAATGGAATCATCAGGTCCAAAAGCAGTGTCGCTATATCCACTTACTATGCCGTGCGCTGCAGCAGTAGAAATATACTCTCTGCCCCAATGATTGGCAGTATCTTCAAATACCTTGTCATCTCTGGCGGGCAACTGGAAAGCTTTAACCAGAATAGTGGCAAACTCGGCCCGGCTGATGGTCCGGTCCGGTTTGAAGGTGCCATCCGGATATCCCCCGATAGCTCCGGACGCTGCCAATTCTGCAATGTATTTTTCCGCCCAGTGACCTTTGGTATCGCTAAACTGAACTGAGGTTGGCTCGGTTTCAGAATCCGGCAAGGTTTCCTCAGGTTCCGGTAATGCTTTTTCAACAGCGATTACGGCAAATTTGGTGAAATGGGTGATATCCCCGCTTACTGTACCAGTTTCCAGATTCACAGTAATATTGTCGAGAGGGATCCACTTATTTTCCTGTTCATCGAAATAGCAAATCCTCACATCATATTTGTCGGTATCTACCTTGGATTTGTCAAAGGACAAGGTAATAGTAACCGGCTTGCTGAAATTCTCGGTCCGGTTTTTAATGATTTCGAATACCTCGCTAATCAAAATACTCTTATCGTTCAATGGCAAGGCATCGGTATTAAGGACCTTTTCTATGGTCACTTTTACGTCGCTGCTGATCGCATTGGCCGGAATAACTATGGTGACACCTGGTTCACTAATAGTGCCCCCAGCGGAGGATATTTCCTCCTCTGCCACAGGTATTGTTTCTTCCGTTTTAGAACTAGCTTGGGTAGTGAACTCGATCTCCACATCCTCGCCCAGTATGTTACTGCTATTAGCCGCCACTTCACCGCTGATTACCACTATATAGGTGGTTTTCGACTTTAATGACTCATTTAATGATAGTGGTATGATTCCTCTCCTTATTACCGACCGCTCCTGGCCTTCTAGATCGTAGAAATTTACCGGTTGCAACCCTTCAGCATCAGTTGACACCAGAGAAACCGAAGTGTTTACCAGTTTGCCAGTAGCCTTTTCATAGATACGGACACAGTCAGCGTTTTTTTCATTGACGCCCAAGTACTCGAGATCTGGATCCGCATCTCTGTTTTTGAAGTAGTTCATATTACTATTAAACGCTACCATAATGGTCCTCGTCGAAACCGGTACCAGCTTATTAACTGGTTTCTGATCAAATCCTACCGCATAAAACTCCAAGTCTGACTCTTTGGCACCCAATTCGTAATTTCTAACTTGACTTCCTCCTAAAGCGCTTACTGATACCTCCATGTTCCCAGTTGTAATGTTAGGCAGATTGAAATGGGTTCGAAAATATCCATTATTATCACTTCTGACCTGTGACCAGAAAATCGGATTGCCATCGACCTCTGCTTTTACCAGCACATCTGCATCCGGTAACGCCAGTTTACTACTGCTATCTTCTGTACGACCGTACAGCATAAACACAGCCCCAGCATTATACCTCTGCCCAGCTCCATTCAAGGTAAACCGGATAGAAGGTACTGCCAGAACTTCCGTAACCAGCAAGGCTACCAACAACAATGCCAGCAGAGTCGACACCTGCATTTTACGCACCATCAAAGTTCCCCTCCCTTTACCAAAAAGCTAGTATTGTTGCTAATCTTTAGGCGAATTATTAGGCTACTCTACAGGACAACTGAAATGGAAGGGCAGGGCGTTGGCTGACGATCCATTCTTTTCCCAGACAAATATGTCTCCGTAAAGATAGAAACTATCCAAATCACTGGGAACAGTAAATTCCAGGGTTACAGTTGTGGGCTCACCTTTCTTGACGTCTATTTGTTTAACATATTGAGTTAAAATATAGCCGCCGCAAATATCACGGGCACCCTTGCCGCCGCGTAGCTGTAGTACCGCATCTATACTCTGTTTTTGGTCGCTGCAGTTTGTCAGAATCGCCTCTAATTTATAAGCCTGGCCTACCGCAACCGTAGTGACTTCCTGGCCATCTCTGGTTATTTTATAGGTTGGTTCATCAAATGCCACAGTGCAGAACTCCACTTTAGAGTCGGCATCCGTCCTGGCGCTGCTGACTCCTTCCAAGCCAGATCCTATCATCAATTCATAGCAAGTACCGTAATCAAGAGGGTTATCCGTCTTAATTTCCACAGTATTATTGGCTGTTAAATCATAAGTGAAGGCTACTGGTACTTTTTCCGGTAATGGGCCCTTTAAGGTGCCGGTCTTATTAATACTGATGGTCAGACTGTTGGGTTTAATCTGTTCGGTAAATCCAACCTCGAACTCTCCTTCAATGCCCACTCCCTTGGTAATCTCAGTAGCAAGAGCATAAGGTTTCTGGAAGACTACCAGGCCGCCAGCTGGAGCCTGATCGGCAAGGATGATTTGTTTTACTGACGTGTCACTATATCCATCAGCTTGTACCACAATATTATATTCTCCGGGTGAACTGAAAACTTCAGCTTCAATAGCAATTACACCATCGCTTATGGTGTATTTCTCACCACTGATAGATGTACCGTTTACAGTTACACCGGTAATGGCATTCATCCAGTCAGAATCAGGAGTAAAGGTTATGTCTATTCTCTGACCTACCAGGTTTTCGGTAGTATCCGCGGCTAAAGCAGGAGCCTGAGCCCCGATCCGGACAACAAAACTATTTATTGCTACTCCATCAGCAGACTTCAGATTTCCGTTACTTGTGTAAGTGATCACTACATTACTGCCGGCAGCAACTGTTGGTTCAACAACCAACTTTATTTTCGTGTCGGTATTGGTTGTTTCAACTTTCTTTACCTGTACATCACTGCCATTGACCTTAACCTCAAACTGATCCTGAGTCCCGGATGGATCAGCCATTGCTTGGTTGAATGTCAGGCTGATATCACCTTTAGTTGTAATTTCTGCAAACAATACAAATGCTGGAGTCAGCGTAGTAATTCCGGTCTTTTGCAGGGATTTTACTCCCCCTTCCCAGGCGGCGTCTTTGACCGGTCTGGCATTTACGATTACATCGTAGCTGGTACGGGGTTCAAGTCCGCCTACCATGCATTCCAAATCTGTTACAGTAGTCTCATATACTTTGCCTCCTACTGTTTTGGATACTTCCACATCATATTTATTAGCTTTGTCAGCTGCCGGCCAGCTCACCTTGAAACTTGAGACAGTAATATCGGTTACGGTTAATTCAGCGGCCTCTGCATAAGCAGGCATTACGCTGAACAGGGTTGCCAGCATAACTACCATAGCTGTCATTATTGCCAGCCATACTCTTTTCTCTTTATTCCACCACATCATCTTTCACTTCCCTCCTTGAACTCTTAAACAATTTAATATTTTTAGTTGTTTAGTTGGTAATCCACCACCCCCGCTGATCCTTCCGTGCTGTTAATACTATCTGCATCTCCTGGAGTCCAAACAGGTTCTGCCTTTTACGGAAACTTTCACTCAGTAAGCTTTAAGTTCTTCTTTACTGCAGGTGCGCCATACTGCCCCTCTATCACCCGGCGTGGGCAGCGGGGCCACCAGGAGGACCGCTTCCCGGTCAATGAGAACTGCTTTGACTGCTTCTCCTAATTCCACCAGTTCGTTAGGGGTCAAGAATCGCCCGTCGGCTTTGCTCCTTACTTTAGTGATATAAGTTTGGGCACAGATGTCAGCCACGGTTACTGCCTGACCCGGCATAGCAATGGTAAGCTTGCCCCGAAAGCGCCCGTCATTACCGCTTAACCTTAAACCAGCACCAGCCAGGGCCCCTACTACTCCATCGCCGGTGCCGCCATGCTCTGAGAGGTGAACTCCCAATTCCGCAGCTACACTGTAGGCATATTCCTTATTTAATACCTGCTGTTTGGCGGAGAAACCATAGGCTATCAACCACCCGGGGTTGGTCAATTGTTCGGGTACCGCTACACAAAGCCCCGGGTCAGAGCCGGCAGCTCTTTCCCGTCTCAGGAACTCTCCTCCATAGCGGATGATATCCTCAAGGTACTCGGGCTTGGTGTCAACCGCAAAGCACATGGCACTGTTGTGGGATGTATAGGGCACATCGGGATGAACGAAAAGCTGATGTCGGGTAATGGGTTCACATTCTCCCCAACCCTGACTGGCGATCTCCTCTGCCAGCAAAGCGGCCAATTGACCGGTACCTCGTTTAATATCAATATTGTCAGTATCGTCTATGCATATCAGGGTTCTCAAATCAATTTCACCTCTAACCGGCGCTTCTATGATCAGCTAATCATTAGGCTGGTTCTTAGCCCCTCGCATATCCCGGCTGCTTAGTATGTTGTCGATGGTGGCATCATCCAGGTCCCAGTTAAAAAACTGTTTATAGAAATCCCGGGTAATTGTTTTCATGTCAATATCCTCAAAACGCTCCGGATAAACGGTTTTAGCCGTCCACAACACGGCCAGGGGAGTCTCCAGAGATGAAAAATGTCCCCAGCGAGAGAGGCCATTGGGCATAGGCAGAACGTTGCCATTCTTAACGGCCTGCAAAGGTGCCCATTGTTCGTTCTCCATGATATAACCCACCACATTCGGGTCATTGACCAGTATATAGTCAGGATCCCAGAGAAGAATCTGCTCTAGACTGGCGTAGTAATCTCCATCCTCATATTTTAAATCCTCATTGATAGAGACATTTACAACCCCGGCTGCCCGGGTCCAGTCTGCGGGTAGGGAGTCCTTTGGGTCAGTCCGGGTGGCTTCGTTTACCGAATGATAGATCCTTATCCTTTCACCATCAGGTATGCCAGCTACCCTATCCTGTACCAGAGCAACAGTACTCTCATAAAACTCCCGGTACTTTTGCCAGGTAACCTCGGTACCTACTGCTTGAGCAATGACCCGCATAGCCTCCAGTTGCTCCTGCATATTACTAAACTGTATGCCTACTACCGGAATACCTGCTTTGGCCAGTTTCTCCATTTCACCATCATGGTTAATTACATCCGCTTTAACAAGGACCAGGTCAGGATTGGCAGCAACCAAATCTTCAATATTGATAACCCCGCTGCTTTTGGGAACGGGAACCTTAGTTATGTGGGGATACATTTCCACCAGCAGCTTATCCCGTCGCATACCATTTACAATGGCTACGATGGCGTCGCCTTTATCGTACATTGCCAATGCATGACCGGCTTCCGGGCACAGGCAGGCGATTCGCTGAGGATTTACTGGAACCTGCACGGTTCGTCCAAAACAGTCGGTTATGGTCTGTATCTCTCCGCTGGCAGGTGTGGAGTTAACAGCAGCATAATTGCCACACCCTACCACACTGGTCATCAAAAATATAATTACCCAGACATAATATATCGTTTTTAGTTTTGTAGCCCTCTGCCGGCAGGACATTCCATTCAATGTGCTTATCCTCCTTGACCTGCTGATATCGTGGGCAGTGTACCGATGGAGACCACCTGCTTGATAATAACTCCATTTCCCATGTTGCAATCTATAACCCGTGTGTGGATATTGTATAGCCGGCCTAAGTTCTCTTCGGTCAGGACTTCTGATGGCTGGCCCATTGCCATGATAGACCGGTTTTTGATCAATGCGGCACGGATGGGGATACCTTTGTTCTCAAAGTAATAGCAGTGATTAGGTACATGGGTCGCCATCAATACAGATAGATGCGTTTTTTTGATCAACTCTGCTATGGTTTCCAGAACTATTATTTCATGCTTGCAATCCAGGTGTGCGGTCGGCTCATCCATTACTATCACTGGAGTATTCTGCGCCAGAGCACGGGCCACCATTACTAACTGCCCTTCGCCGCCGCTAAGCTGGGTGTAAGGACGTTTTTTAAGGTGAGCGATACCCACCATTTCCAGAGCTCTATCGGCGATCTTTCTATCCTCATCACTGGGACGCTCAAACGGTCCTAAATAGGAAGCTCTTCCCATCAGGACAACATCCCTTACCAGGTAGGGAAAGGTCTTTTCGTGAATCTGGGGTACATAAGCCAGGTACCGGGCTATCTTCCGGGCTGGCATATTGGTCAGTTCCTGCCCATTAACAAAAACCTGTCCTTCACAGGGCTTTAACCAGCCCAAAATACAGTCCAGCAAAGTGGTTTTGCCGCAGCCATTGGGCCCCAGCAAACATACTACTTCCCCAGCATTCAGGTCGAATTTTACTTTGTCCAAAATTAAAGATCCCGGATACTGAAAACTGATATCCCGTACTTCCAGTAAGGGCTGCATGGTTACCAGCCACCACCTTTGGTCTTCTTGAGCAAATATACGAAGAAAGGTCCTCCCACCAGAGCTGTAAGAATGCCCAGAGGGATCTCTGCACCGGTCAGCATGCGGGCTAAATCATCTACAATTATTAAGAACGAGGCTCCCAATGAAAAACTTACCGGAATAAGAATCTTATTATCATTACCCACCAGCATCCGGCCGATATGAGGGATGACCAGTCCTACCCAACCAATGATCCCGCTCACACATACTGCCCCGGCGGTGGCTAGAGTGGCACAGGTTATAACTATACCTTTATTCAGAACAGTATTGATACCTAGTGTATGAGCTTCCCGGTCCCCCATGGACAATACATTTATCCTCCATCTAACTGCTATCAGCCCAGCCGTACCAATCAACATGGGAATCCCTGCTACCATGATATCGCTGAACCGAGCAGAGGCCAGGCTGCCCATCAGCCAGAACACTATGGCAGGCAATTCATCTAAAGGGTCAGCCAGGTACTTGACCAGGGATATAAGAGCTGAAAATACCGAAGAAACAATCACTCCACCCAGTACCAGCATAATGGTGGGGGTGGTACTATAAACCTTGCCGATCATGTAGCTTAACATCACAGCCAGAATTCCGAACCCAAAAGCAAAGGTATAGGTGGCTGATATCTGGTTGAACAGAACAATGGCCAGGGCTGCACCAAATCCAGCTCCTGAAGTAACTCCCAGAATACCCGAACTAACCAAAGGATTACGGAACAATCCTTGAAATGCGGCTCCGCTGATAGCCAGACACCCTCCGACCATAGCTCCTAGAATGACACGGGGCAATCGTATATCCCAAACTACCGTCTGGTATATATCGGCTGCCTGGCAGGGCTGGAAAGTCATCCGGTACCAGAGTACCTCTATAACCTTGGCGATACTTACCGGATATCGTCCCACTAAAAGTGATAACAACATGATTAACAACGGCATTAGTACAAAGAGCAGATACAGCCAAAGCTTTTTCCCAGATCTCAAGTTTATCTTCTCCTGACCGGTGCAGTCACCTGTTTAATGTTTCTTCCAGCGCCGGTAAGTCCACCAGGCCAATATCGCAACCGCCGCTATGATGCCGGCTATGGCCAGCGGAACTGTCCAACTGCTGCTCTTTTCAGCATCCGCTCCGTTATCTTCAATATCAGCCGGTTGTGGGCTAGCTTCATTCTGCTGGGATGAGCTGGAATCAGTACCTTCTCGAAGCATATCCGGGGGGGTTACCGCAGGAGGAGCCTCTTCCTTAACTTCCTTATTTTCCTTATCTTCATTTACGTCTTTAACAGCTTCCTCGCTTGCTAGTGCCTCTGACTCAGCCGCTGCTGGGTTGGTACTTTGCTCATCCAATGGGTCAGGGATCTGCTCTCCGCGGCTGCCTGCCGTTGTAAAGGTTAATATGATTTCTTGGCCCAAGGTCACTCCACTTTTGGATTCTAGCTGCGGAGCTATTTTTAATGAATAAACAGTTCCAGGCCGGAGCTGCTGTTGTGGTTTGATGACCACCTCATTTCGCTTGTCCCGTTCGATCTGATCATCAGCTATAATGATATCTACCGGCACTGGTTCCTGATCTGCCCACAAGGAAAAACAGCCTCGATTGTTTTCCCGAACTGTCAGATAAGCAATATTTTTACTTAAGGTAACCTTGATTTGCTCCAGGTTGATATCTACTCCAACGGCTCCATTGGCCGGAAATACATCAACTATCTCCAATGGCTGCCCCTGGCCTCCTCCTGACCCATCACCATCGCCGGCTTGAACCAGGTGAGTTCCGCTTAGAATGAGACCCAACGCCAGCAGCAACGAAAGACAAATACTGATAAAACGCCTGTTTCTCCCCATCTTTCCTCCCCTAACCAAATAAAAAAGTCAGTCGCGGATAAGCAACTGACTTTTGGTGTGCAACGAACATACAAGAAAATCGTGATCAGTTTTCTTTCCGCACTGGGAGGCATGGCCGTTTCCAGCTATACCCTACCGGTTTTTAAACCCTAGCTATACGCCGTAGGTTAAAAAACTCGAAAACTGTTGTATTATTATTAGTTTGTTTGTTCGTAGTTCGACACCTTTAGCAGAATACCTCTAGTTATTAGCCTAATATAACATAGTGTTATAGTATATATTAGGATTTGTTATATCTTGTTCTCAATCAACCAATTCGAAATCAATTTTAGCCTCTTCCACACTGACCCGTACCAACTGTACTCGCACCTGATCCCCGATAGCAAATTTGCGGCCGGTGTGGGTACCTACCAAGGTATAGTTGCGCTCGTTAAACTCATAATAGTCATCGGCAATGCTGGAAATATGCACCAGCCCTTCCACGGTGTTGTCCAAAGCTACAAAAAAGCCAAAGGACTGTATGGAAGCTATGCGGGCATCGAACTCATTGCCGACAAACTGTTTCATGTACTGGGCTTTCTTGATATCCACCAGCTCTCGTTCCGCTTCTTCAGCTTTGATCTCCATCAGGGAAGCCTGTTCACCGATGCCTGACATTTTTCGCTCCAGGCTCATACGACGGCGGGAGGTCATGCTCCCATCCAAAATGGCACTCAATACCCGGTGCACTATCAGGTCAGGATAGCGACGAATGGGGCTGGTAAAATGGCTGTAATACTTGGAGGCCAGGCCAAAGTGTCCCAGGGCCTGAGGGGCATAACGGGCATGCTTCATGGAGCGCAGCATAATCATAGATATAAGCTGTTCTTCGGGTTTGCCGCGCACCTGGTGAAGTATCTTCTGGAAAGTGCGCGGTTCTAACTTGTTTTCCCTTATTTTTAGGCCAAATACTCCCAAAACTTGATTAAGTTTGACCAGGGCTTCCTCATCCGGTTTTTCGTGAACCCGGTACAGGGACGGCATTTCCTGCCAGTACAGATGTTCCGCGACTACTTCGTTGGCTTTGATCATGAAATCCTCGATAATCATTTCCGCAACACCCTGTATCCGAGCTTGGATGTCAACAGGAACTCCATTTTCATCCACGATAACCTTGGTTTCAGGGAAATCAAAATCCAGAGCGCCTCGCCCTATGCGATCCTGGCGCAGAATATCAGCCAGTTCCTTCATCAGGCGAAAATCGTCCACCAGATCCTGGTAGCGGCTTATCTGTTCGGGATCGTTATCCACCAGTATTTTATTTACATTGGTATAGGTCATACGTTCATTTACATTGATGATCGATTTAAATATATCGTAACTCATAACCTTACCCTGGGGGTCAATGTCCATCATACAGGTCATAGCCAGGCGATCTTCCCGGGCATTGAGACTGCAGATCCCATTGGACAGCTCTTGAGGCAGCATGGGCAGTACCTTATCTACCAGGTAAACACTGGTTCCCCGGGTAAAAGCTTCTTTGTCCAAACGGCTGTCTTCTTTTACATAGTGGGAAACATCGGCAATGTGAACTCCCAGGCGGTACCCATTCGGCAGTCTTTCCACAGAAACTGCGTCATCTAGATCTTTGGCATCTTCACCATCTATCGTAACCATGCGTAAGCCTCGCAGATCGCGGCGGCGGGCTATTTCTTCCGGGCTGGGAGGGATTGCCACCTGCTGGGCTTCTTCCAGAACGCCGGGAGGGAAAAAGTCGCGCAGACCGTGTTTTTTGATAATTACCTGCACATCCAGCCCCGGTTCTCCTTTGGAACCCAGCACTTCGACAATCTTTCCTTCCGGTCCTTTGTACTTGTCCGGCCAGGAAGTAATGTTAACCAAAACCTTATCACCGCTTTTAACTTTAAGTTTCTTGGGGGGTTTGACATAAACCGTATACAGCTGGCGGGGGTCATCGGGAATGACCTGAGCTGCATTCTTACCGCGCTCATAGGTACCTACCAGCTCATGGCGAGCCCGGCTGATTACCCGGATTACCTCCCCTTCCGCTCGCTGGTCGGCTATAGCCCGTTCCATGATGCGCACCATGACCTTATCCTCGTGCATGGCTCCGTTAAGATTTTTACCATATACAAATATCTCGGGTTGGAGGGGATCATCAGGCATTAGTATGCCATAGCCCCTCTGATTGAGGCGGATAACTCCCCGTACAGAGTTCATCATGTGGGGCAAACCATACTTGTTCTTGCGAGTTTTTATTATCTCGCCCTCTTTTTCCAGCTTGCCCAGGACCTTAATAAACCGGCTTTCCTCCTCAGGATCGATTTCCCAAATATCACGCAGCTCCTGATAGGATAAGGGGCGGTAGCTTTCCTGGCGCATATAGTTAAGGATGTCTTCCTTCGTTACCATCTGTTTCCTCCATAGTCAGCATATCATTACTATAAGTATGTCCCGCTTGGCAGGTAGTTTAGCCGTCCAATCCCAGCTCAGCCGCAATTTTTTTCATACTATCCAGAGCAATAGTCAAAAACTCGTCCAACTCCAAACCCAGCTCGCTGCAGCTGGCCATCTGTTCCCGGCTGGCTCCGCGGGCAAAGGCTTTTTCCTTGAAACGCTTTTTCAAAGACTTAAGCTGCACTTCCTTTAAATCTTTATCTGGACGGACCAGGGCTGCTGCAATAATGAACCCGCTCACCGGGTCTGCCGCCCAGAGGGTTTTATCCAGCAGGGATTGGCGCGGCAAACCATGTATTTCATTATGGGCTTTAACCGCGTAGACTATATCTTCCGGGAGTCCCTGCTCTTGCAGAATTTCGGCTCCTACCAGGGAATGGCGGTGGGGGTCCTCTCCGGTGATATCATAATCGATGTCATGCAGCAGTCCCGCCAGTCCATACTTTTCCACATCTTCTCCCAGTCTTTCTGCTAATCCCCGCATGATAGCTTCAACAGCCAGAGAATGATTGATATGATTTTCATTGTTTAAATGCTGTTTTAACAATTCCAGGGCCTGTTCGCGATTCATGTTATTACCTCCCGATATTCACTGTTAAGAATTTATAAATTGCGCTATTCTACTGGCCAGGAGTTCCTGCTCCGGTCCCATAGTAGCGATGTGTCCGGATTTTTCTAACCGCATAACAGCCAGTGGTGCCTGGGTGATCCGTTCAGACAGCCACTCCAAACTGCGAGAAGCCACAGTTTCATCCTGCTGTGATTGTATCAATAGTGTAGGTACATTCAGCTTTGATATCTCCTTTTTAATCAACTGTCGCAATTCCAGCATACTGCTTAAAGCCTTCAGGGGATAAACATCATAAGCAAAGCGTTTCTTACCCTGTAAATAAGGCTTCTGGCGCTTTGGCTTGGGGAAATAGGGACATACCCACTGCAATACCGGTGCCAGATTGGTTATCTGAAATCGATTGATAATGGGCGCGTTTATACTGACTACACCACATAAATGGTGCATGCAAAGACCTGCATAGATTGCCAAAAGCCCTCCCATGGACAGCCCCACCGCGTATACCTGTTCATAGTGGCCCAATAAATATTCCAGCTCACCTTGCACAGCATTGAACCACTCTTTCCAGGTGGTCCGATTCAGAAAACGAGGATGCGAACCATGTCCAGGCAACAAGATCCCGCTGACTGTACAATCCAGCTTCTCCCTTAATGTTTCTGCCAGGGGATACATCTCCGAGGGTGAGGCGGTAAAACCATGAATCAATAATACCGCCTTTTTTGAAGAACCTCCTGCTATGTAAAAGGGCTCCGCCTGCGGGTGTATGTAAATCATTTTTTCCACCCCGGTGTTATATGCTTTGGCTAAGCATATCATATAGCAGAACTTTCGTCATTATCCCCTTAAAAGGAAAAGCAGGAGGGTGGAATTCCCTCCTGCTCAATAGTTACTATAGATTTATTACAGCAAAAGCGGGGCTACAAAAACCAAAGATACAATGGACATTAACTTGAGCAGAATATTTAGAGAAGGGCCGGCCGTATCCTTACAGGGATCGCCTACGGTATCGCCAACCACACCTGCCGCATGGGCTTCACTACCCTTGCCGCCATAGTTGCCTTCTTCTATATACTTTTTGGCATTGTCCCAGGCACCGCCGGCATTGGCCAATAGAACAGCCAGGCAGACACCTGACACGATTGATCCGGCCAGCATACCAGCCAGAGCGTCCGCATTAAGCAAGAGGCCAACCGCTACCGGGACAACTACTGCCATCAAACCGGGAACGATCATTTCTTTAATAGCGGAACGGGTACTAATATCAACACAGTTGGCGTAGTCAGCTTTGGCTTTGCCTTCCATCAATCCAGGAATCTCCCGGAACTGGCGGCGCACTTCTTCAACCATCTCACCAGCCGCTCTTCCTACTGCTCCCATAGTCAGAGCACAGAACAGGAAGGGCAACATGGCGCCGATTAATAATCCAATCATTACGTAGGGATCCAAAACATTCACTGATTCAATTCCCGCTACCTGAGTAAAGGCGGTCAGCAGGGCCAGAGCGGTAAGTGCTGCAGAACCGATGGCAAATCCTTTACCAATAGCCGCAGTGGTATTTCCAACCGAGTCCAGTTTATCAGTAGTCTCGCGGACCTCATGAGGCAGCTCAGACATTTCCGCAATACCGCCTGCATTATCAGCAATAGGCCCATAAGCATCAACTGCCACAACCATGCCGGTGGTAGCCAGCATACCCACAGCTGATAAAGCAATACCATAGATACCGCCAGTCAGATAAGCAACCAAAATGGCTGCACAAATGATCAATATGGGAATGGCAGTGGAAAGCATTCCTACGCCCAGACCAGAGATTATAACCGTGGCTGGTCCGGTCTGAGCCGCTTTGGCAATTCCCTGCACCGGTTTGAACTCGGCTGCAGTGTAGTATTGGGTAACAAAACCTATTACCGTTCCCGCAATCAGTCCAGCTACCAAAGCCCAGAATACACTGAACATTTCTGCCGGCAGGATGTAACGGACTGCAAAATAGGCGGCAATAACCAATATAATAGCGGAACTAATGGTTCCGGCATTCAGCGCTTTTAAGGGATTGGATTTCTCATCGGTACGTACAAAGAAGGTCCCAATAATAGAAGCTACGATTCCACCTGCAGCAATAATCATAGGCAGAAGCACCGGGCCCAAGCCCAGACCTTGGTTCACCATAACTACTCCCAGGGTCATAGCGGCAATAATAGATCCCACATAAGATTCAAACAAGTCAGCACCCATACCGGCTACGTCGCCTACATTATCGCCCACGTTGTCAGCAATGGTAGCCGGGTTACGGGGATCATCTTCCGGTATGCCGGCTTCTACTTTACCCACCAGGTCAGCGCCAACGTCGGCTGCTTTGGTATATATGCCGCCGCCTACACGACCAAATAGGGCAATTGAACTTCCTCCCAGTGCAAATCCATTAACTATACTGGGATCTCTAAATATCAGATACAGAACACCCAAACCTAATAACCCTAATCCGGAGACAGTCATACCCATTACAGCACCACCGGAAAAGGCAACGCCCAGAGCCGCATTCTGCGAATGGCGAGCGGCATTGGCTGTACGGACATTGGCTTTGGTGGCTACTGTCATGCCTATGTATCCAGCCAATGCGGAACAGGTACCTCCTACCAGAAAACAGATAGCCGTTTGCCAAGGGCCACTTTCGGCAGGCAGAAATATCCCCAAAATAAGAAATACAGCTATGACAAAAACAGCTATGGCTCTATATTGCCTGCCTAGGAAAGCCATAGCGCCCTCGTGGATATGTCCGGCAATTTCCTGCATTCTCTCAGTGCCGGGTTCTGCCTTGCTTATCTTGCTTGATAAATATAGGGCAAACAGCAGGGCTAGAGCGCCACCGGCGGGGGCAAACATTACAATATTTTCCATGATCTCAATCAACTCCTTACCTTAGTACGTCTAATCAACAATCCCACCCCAAAAAACTTTGCCTCGGCAAACTACAGCAGGGACAGCAGCAGAGTAGTGATTAGAAATACCACTGCTATATAAGCAGTCAACTTAGAGAAGAAATCATCCAGACCCTTCTTCTTACCAAAAATAGCCTCACTGCCGCCAGCAATACTGCCTGACAAACCTGCGCTCTTTCCTGACTGGAGAAGTACTGTAGCAATTAAGCCGAGTGAGCAAAGTATTTGTATGATTAGTACTACGGTTTTGAGCACGTCGTTCACCTCCGTTCCACCACATTCCTTAAAGGCCATCCTATATTTTAGCATAGGAAGTTGCGAAAAGACAAGAAAGCTAGCTAGTACAGGTTATAAAAGGCTTTCAAACCGCGGTAGCGGGACATATCATCCAATTCTTCCTCAATACGCATGAGTTGATTATACTTAGCTACCCGATCGGTACGCGCTGGCGCTCCGGTTTTAATCTGGCCGGCATTAGTAGCTACAGCAATATCGGCAATGGTGGAATCCTCAGTTTCCCCGGAACGGTGGGAGATAACACAGGTATAGCCGGCTTCTTTAGCCATTTGTATGGTTTGCAGGGTTTCAGTGAGGGTACCGATTTGGTTTACTTTAACCAAAACACTGTTGCACACTCCCATCTCAATGCCCTGTCTAAGTCTATCTGGATTGGTGACAAACAGGTCATCACCTACCAGCTGAATCTTGTGTCCTAACTTGTCGGTGAGCAGTTTCCATCCTTCCCAATCATCTTCGGCTAAACCGTCTTCCAGGGATATTAAGGGATAGGTATCCGCCAGGCGGGTATAAAAATCTACCATTTCTGCGGAGGTTAGTTTCTGCCCGCTGCTTTCCAGGTGGTAATATCCATCCTTGTATAATTCAGTAGCGGCTACATCCAAAGCTAGGTAAATGTCTTGGCCGGGTACATAGCCTGCCGTCTGGATAGCTTCCATAATAACATCCAAGGCCGCTTCATTGGAAGGCAGGTTAGGAGCAAATCCGCCTTCATCTCCTACTGCGGTGGCTAAGCCTTTCTGGTTCAGCACTTTCTTAAGACTGTGATATACTTCCACACCCATGCGAATGGCCTCGGTTACACTGCCGGCTCCTACCGGAACAATCATGAATTCTTGAATATCTACATTATTATCAGCGTGCTTGCCTCCGTTGAGTATATTCATCATAGGTACCGGCAGATCCCGGGCATTTACCCCGCCTATATACTGGTAAAGAGGCAGATCCAAGTAGTTGGCCGCAGCCCGGGCTACTGCCAAAGATACTCCCAGAATAGCGTTAGCACCTAATTTGCCCTTATTGGCAGTCCCGTCCAATTCGATCATCAGCTGATCAATTTCTATTTGCCGGGTGACATCCCAACCGATTATTTCAGGAGCAATTATGGTGTTAACGTTTTCAACTGCTTTTTGTACCCCTTTGCCTAAATACCTTCCCTTGTCTCCATCACGCAGTTCCACAGCCTCGTGGGCTCCAGTGGAAGCTCCGGAAGGTACTATAGCCCGTCCCATGGTACCGTCTTCTAATAGCACCTCTACTTCCACGGTTGGATTGCCCCGGGAATCCAGTACCTCACGGGCAAATACATCGATAATAGAACTCATCTTTTCTACTCCCTTCACCTTAGCATCAGTTTTTTGTATTGAAATAGGCATCTTCTATACTATCAACGAGCGGCCGGTCATTTCCTCCGGTATAGAAATTCCCAATAGATCAAGCATGGTGGGAGCTATATCGCGCAGGGAACCCTCTTTTCGGAGCTGGCAGCTGCGATGCTGATCCGATACCAGGATAAAAGGTACCAGGTCAGTGGTGTGGGATGTCAGCGGAACACCGGTGTTCGGGCAGACCATCATTTCGCAATTGCCGTGATCTGCTGTCACCAGTGCACAACCCTGTCGCTCCAGCACTGCTTTTACTACCCGCTGCAAGCAATGGTCCACTACGCTGCAGGCTTCAACAGCTGCCTCCAGCACACCGGTGTGTCCAACCATATCCGGATTAGCATAATTCATAATTACTACATCATAATAATCCCGCCCAATTTCCTCGATAACCCGATCAGTTACCTCTACCGCACTCATGGCTGGCTGCAAATTATAAGTTGCCACTTTTGGAGAAGGAATGAGAATGCGGTCCTCACCAGGATTTGGTTCTTCCACTCCGCCGTTGAAAAAGAAAGTAACATGGGCGTATTTCTCCGTTTCCGCAATCCGCAGCTGCTTGAGACCGTTTTGCGCCAGTACCTCCCCTAAAGTATTGTTTAAGTTCTGGGGCGGAAAGGCTACCGGAACATTCAAATCTGCATCATACTGAGTCATACAGACATAATGTATCCGCGGCCATTTGCTGCGCTTAAAGCCTGCAAAGTTTTCATCTACCAAGGCTCGGGTTATCTGGCGGGCTCGATCAGCCCGGAAATTAAAAAATATCATGCTGTCCCCGTCTTGTATGGTTCCCCGGGGACGGCCTTGCTCATCAACTATGACCACCGGTTCCACAAATTCATCGGTAATACGGTTCTCGTAACTACTTTCTACAGCTGCCAGAGCATTAGGTGCATTGTTGCCCTCTCCCAGTACCATGGCATCGTAACTGGCCTGCACCCGCTCCCAGCGTTTATCCCGATCCATGCCGTAAAAGCGCCCTGATATGGTGGCAAACTCTCCGACCTGCAATCGATCCATGGTTGCCTGTAATTGCTGAATGTACTGCAGAGCACTGCGCGGGGCCACATCCCGCCCATCCAGGTAAGCATGAATGTATACTCGCTGCAGGTTATGACGGCGGCATAGCTCCAAAAGAGCTTCTATATGGTTCATGTGGCTGTGTACCCCGCCATCGGATAAGAGCCCCATGAGATGCATGGCACTGTTATTCTGCTGAACATTTTGCACGGCGGCAACCAGTTCAGGATTAGTAAAAAAGGATCCATCCTCAATAGCATTGCTGATCCGGGTGATTTCTTGAAAGACGATGCGCCCTGAGCCTATATTCAAGTGTCCAACTTCCGAATTTCCCATTAGTCCTTTAGGAAGACCTACATCCAATCCGGAACAGACCAGTTCAGTATAAGGATACTCGCTGCATAGCTGATTATAGAAAAAGGGATTGCAGCAGCTTATAGCATTATCGGGTGCCGGGGGACGTACTCCCCATCCATCTAGTACTATTAATACCATAGGTTTTTTAGGCATTAGCAATTAACCTCGCAATGGTGACGAACGAGCTTACCTGAAGGCTGGCACCTCCGATTAAAGCCCCGTCAATGTCTTTTTCCGCCATTATTTCGGCTATGTTGTTACTGTTAACACTGCCTCCGTATAAAATAGGAGTCACAGCAGCAGATTCGGGCCCCAGGGATTGGGCCAGCCGTTCTCGAATAAAACTTATCATTTCCTGAGCATCGTCGCTGGAAGCATTAACCCCGGTACCAATTGCCCAAACTGGTTCATAGGCTATGACTAGTCCGGCAGTCGGTGGTGCCAGGTTGCGCAGATCCTGATCCAGTTGTTCTTTCACCACTTCCCGGGCCCGGTGGTTTTCTCTCTCCTGCAGAGTTTCCCCTACACACAATATAGGAATAAGTCCGGCTCCTATAGCCGCTGCCAACTTACGGTTTATCATGGCGTCGGTTTCCCCCAGGATTTGGCGCCGCTCGGAATGCCCAAGGATAACATACCTGCACCTCAAGTCGCGCAGCATTAGAGGCGATACTTCACCGGTATAGGCTCCCTGTTCTTCCCAAAAGCAGTTCTGCCCTCCCCAGTGAACTCCAGTATTTTCAAGCTGTTCTGCCACCAGGTACAAAGAGGTAAAAGGAGGGCACACCACCGTTTCCACCCCGGTTAATTCCGGTGCTGCCTGACGGAGCTGCTCACAGAACTCCTTGGCCTCCGCCCGGCTTTTATTCATTTTCCAGTTAGCAATAGCCAATTTGTTGCGCATTTAACTTTTAACCTCACTGTCCTAATGAAGTACTTTGGCCCCTTCTACTACTGCTACCCCTGGTAAAATACGTCCTTCCAAAAACTCCAGGGTCGCTCCTCCACCAGTAGAAATATGGGTGATATCCTTTTCCAACCCTAGATTCTGTACGGCTGCAGCTGAGTCCCCGCCGCCGATGACACTCACCGCCTGGGAACGGGCTATAGCTCGAGCTACTTCCCAGGTTCCCCGGGCAAACTGTTCGTGTTCATAAACTCCTAAGGGGCCATTCCAGACTATAGTGTGAGCTTTCTCAATAGCCTCTGTGAACCGGGCAATAGTTTCAGGCCCCGCATCAACTATCATTTTATCGGCGGGAACCCGGTCAACCGGATACGTTTCCGCTACCGCATCAGCGGATATGGCATCAGTCACTACCACATCATTGGGCAGTAGAATGCTAACTCCACGTTCCTGGGCGGTTTGCAGGAGTTGGCTGGCTTTGTCCACCAGATCAGTCTCGCATATAGATTTCCCTATTTCATAGCCCTGGGCTTTCAGAAAAGTGTTAGCCATCCCGCCGCCGATCAGCAGTATATCCATTTTATTAATTAAATTGCCGATGAGTCCCAGTTTGTCAGCTACCTTGGCTCCTCCCAGGATAGCCATGCGAGGCGGTTCTGGATGATCCAGCACCTGCCGCAGCATTTTAACTTCCTGTTCCATCAAAAAGCCTGCATAAGCCGGCAGGTAGTCAGCCACTCCGGCAGTAGAAGCATGAGCCCGGTGAGCTGTACCAAAAGCATCGTTAACATATACATCAGCCAAATCAGCCAGCTGCCGGGCATATTGGGCATCATTTTTCTCCTCTTCCGCATGGAAGCGCAAGTTTTCCAGCAGTAATATTTCTCCCGGCTGGAGCTGATTAACCGCTTCCTTTACCGCCGGGCCAACACTGTCATTTGCCATGATTACTTTATTATTCACCAGGCTTTGCAGGTGATTTGCCACTGGTTTCAGGCTGTACTTCGGATCTGGTTGTCCCTTGGGCCGGCCTAAATGGCTCATGGCAATCAATTTAGCTCCCTGGCCCATTATATATTCTATGGTAGGCAGGGCGGCTCTTATCTTGCCGTCATCAATAATGGTTCCGTCCTTATTCATAGGCACATTGAAGTCAACTCTTAGCAAAACCGTCTTACCCTGGAGCTGTACGTCTTTTATGGTTTGCAAAACTCAAGCACCCCTATCTTAATTTGTTATAATCCCTGGCTGGCAATAAAGGAGACTGTATCAACCACTCGAGTGGAATAAGCCCATTCATTATCGTACCAGGCAATTATTTTCGCCATCCGGTCGCCTATAGTCATTGTCAGAAGACCATCTACAATAGCCGAATACTCTGTTCCCCGGTAGTCACTGGAAACCAGCGGTACTTCGGTGTAATGGAGAATCCCCTTAAGATTGCCTTTGCTGGCTGCGAGGAATGCTGCATTGATTTGTTCACGGGAAGCCGGTTTTTCCAGTTCCACTGTCAGATCCAACAGGGATACGGTGGGCGTAGGGACCCGTACTGCCAGGCCATCCAGTTTCCCGTCCAGTTCCGGTATCACCAACCCTAAAGCACTGGCGGCACCGGTAGTGGTAGGAATCATAGACTGGGCTGCGGCCCGGGCTCTGCGTAAATCACTGTGTTCCAAATCGAGAATACGCTGGTCATTGGTGTAAGAATGAACCGTATTCATAAACCCTTTGACAATGCCAAATTCCTCCATGAGTACTTTCGCCACTGGAGCCAGGCAATTGGTGGTACAGGACGCCATAGATATAACCTGGTATTCGGGCCGGTACTTTTGATGGTTGACTCCCATCACCAAAGTTAACTCTACATCTTTGCCAGGCGCAGTGATAATGACCTTCTTCGCTCCGGCCTTGATATGTTTACCGGCTTTGTCCTGGGAGCGAAACTTTCCGGTTCCCTCCACAACTATTTGGACCCCCAATTGTTCCCAGGGCAGGTTTTCGGGATCTTTTTCCGATAGATAAGGAATAGAATGCCCATCAATAATTAAGTTTTTCCCATCTTCCTCAACTGTTCCGTTATACTGACCATGCAGAGAATCGTACTTGAAAAGGTGCGCACTAGCTGTAATACTGCCCAGATCATTAATAGCTGCGATTTCTACATCATCACGCTGCATGGCTATACGCCCTACCAGTCTTCCTATACGGCCAAACCCGTTAATAGCTATCTTGACCGCCACCATCATCACCCTTTCTTATTACCGTTGTTATTATGCAAAATTTTAAGTGCAGCACCTTCATCAGTAATTAAAGCGGTGGTACGACAGCCATTAAGTACCGCCCGGATGGCATCACCCTTATGACTCCCGCCGGCTACCGCTATGATCTCAGGTATTTTGTCCAGATCAGTCCGTTCCAAACCAATACCGGCAACTTCAAAAACTATTTTGCCCGCTTTATCAAAATAATATCGCATGGCTTCTCCTACCGCCCCACGATCATGGAGCTGCTTCAGCTCACTGGCCGTAAAGTTACGGCGGCTGGCCATTTCCAAAGCTGAACCGATGCCATGCACTAAAATATCACTGGATTTAATTGTTTGAATAATTTCGTTGACATGACTATCCTGCCGCAGAACTTCCGCTGTGTTTTCCTCCAAACTATCCGGGATATGCAGAAGACGGTACTGGCCTCCCAGGCTCTTGGCAATACGAGCGGCAATCGTACCGGCTTGTTGTTCCATGTCTTCCCCCAATCCGCCCCGGGCCGGCACCACCAAAATATTTTCCATGCCCGGTCCTTGCTCCATGGCAGCGGCCATTTCCGCCAGGGTGGTTCCGCCGGTAACCGCCAGAATGCAGCCCGGCTTTAAAATACGCTGCAGAAAGCGCGCCGCAGCGATTCCTATATCTTTCTTGACCAAGTGATTTTGGTAAGAATCTCCAGGGACAACTATTACTTCCTGCAGATTAAACATTTGTTTAATTTCGTAAGCTAATGTTTGGGTTTGATATAGGAAAGGGATGTATTGGTCTATCTCCTGGAGTAAGGATTTACCGGAAGGGGTAAGAAAAATCCCGGCCGCCGTAGTGTATAAAGCACCTTTCGAACGCAAGACCTCGACTTCTCCGCGCACCGTTCGCTCTGGATAATTAAGGGCTTTGCTGATCTGACGTCTGCCTATTGGTTGCTGATAAAACACCAGACGCAATATTTGGTAGCGCATAGTTATGATCTCTAGCGCTTCTGGAACGAAACGCTCCATCAAACTAAAAAGATGATCCATAACTACACCTCGCCTTGGGACGCTATTGCTCCTTAGGGGCAATTTCGTCCCACTATAATTGTACTAGAGTCAAAATTCGCTTGACTGTGTATTTATTATAGCACAAATACCAATATTTGATGCACATTTCCATAAAATTTAAAGGCTGTCAACTCTTAATAGCGGCGGCGGGCCATGGTGCAGGCAATACCTAGTTCGCTGCGGTATTTGGCCACGGTACGGCGGGAAATGCAGATGCCCTGCTCTTGCAGAGTCTGGGCGATTGCTTCGTCGCTCAAAGGACGGGTGGGATCTTCCTGGGCTACCAACTCTTCTATCCTCTTTTTTATGCTGCGGGCGGAGACTTTTTCCTCGCTCCGTGTACATTGGACCCCGGTACTGAAGAAGTATTTTAACTCAAACAAGCCTTGCGGAGTCTGGATATACTTGTTGGTAGTGGCTCGGCTTACTGTTGACTCATGCACTTCTACAATATCGGCCACCTCACGCAAGGTTAGAGGTTTTAAGCAGGCTACCCCGTTATCAAGAAAGTCTTTTTGAATATCCACTATGCAGCGGGCCACCTTGTATAGAGTCATGCGCCGCTGCTCGATACTGCGAATCAGCCACATAGCTGATCCTATTTTTTCCTCCAAATACTTGCGGGTCTCCGGGGTAAAGGTCGATTCGGTTTGGCGCATGATTTTCTCATAAAGCCGGTTGACGGTCAGGCGAGGAAATTGAAAGTCGTTTACTATTACTACATATTCGCCATCTACCTTTTCCACAAAAATATCAGGGATAATATATTTAATCTGGTCGCTGTTGCTGTACTGTAAACCGGGTTTAGGATCTAAAGTGCGAATTAAGTCGCATATCTCTTGCACCTGCTGGATTGAAAGGTTCACAGCCTGGGCTATGCGATTAAGCCTGCCCCGGCCAATATCCTCCAGGTGGTTCTTTACTATGGTAGTTATTACTGGATCGTCCTTCCCATAATGATGAAGCTGAATCAAAAGGCATTCCGGTAAATCGCGGGCCCCCACCCCATAGGGATGAAAGGTATGAATCATCTCCAGAACTTCTTCGACTCTGGATTCGGTTACTCCCATCTGTTCGGCTACCTCACTGAGTTCCACAGTCAGGTAACCGTTGTTATCGATGCTGCCGATCAAATACTCTCCGATGCGCAGGTCCAATTCGTCCCTGGTTACCATGCGCAGTTGGAATTCCAGGTGATCTATCAAACTGGGGCGGCTGGTAATGAAGTTTTCCAGGGACTTTTCTTCTTCTTTTTCCTGGGGCATATAGGCTGAGTCACGGTCATGGTGAAATTCTATCCATTGTTCCAAAGTGCTATTGGCTTCCGCCTCAGCTTCCTGGTCCTCCCTTTCCCTTTCAGGTACCTCTTCTGGTTCCCGTTCATCGAGGAAGGGGTTTTCTTCCAGTTCCTTTTGTATATACTCACTCAGCTCCAGGGTGGACATTTGCAAAATAGCAATGGCCTGCCGGAGTTCAGGCGTCATGAGCAGCTTTTGCTGTTGTTCCAGGAAAATGTCGTGGGTAAGCTTCATTTTGTACTCCCTTACATTTAGCAAGTTCTCATCAGAGTAAAATATTCGTTGAATCCCCGTTGATGTCCTGCTGCTATTCTCCCAGCATGATTTGGTCAGCTAGATCTTCTATCTTGCGCATGCGGTGGGCGACTCCTGATTTAGTAAGGGGCGGGGCCATCATTTCTCCTAATTCCTTCAGGGACGAATCGGGAAACTCCAGCCTTAATTGGGCCAGGGTTCGAAGTCCGGGCGGAATGCCCTCCCAGCCATGGGAATCAACGATTTGCTTAATTGCCTCGATTTGTCTTATAGACGCATCTACAGTTTTAACTAAATTGGCTGTTTCAAAATTCACCTGCCGGTTGACATTGTTACGCATTGATTTCAAAATGCGAACGTTTTCGAAATCCAGCAAGGCTTTGCTGGCTCCCACAGTCCGCAAGAAATCAACAATGCTTTCCGCATCTTTGATATACAAAACCTGGCTGGTCTTTCTTTCTGTCTGGCGGGCTTCCAGATTCAGACGAGCCATGAGCTTTTGCACTTCACCGGCCATGGCTTGATCATGGAGCACAATCTCCAAGTGGTAATTCCCTTCGGGCCGGCTGATAAACCCCCGGCTTAAAAATGCTCCCCTAAGATAAGCCCTCCTGCAGCAATTGCGGTTCAGCAGTTTCCATCTTATTCCCGGCCTGAACTGTCCATGAGCATTGATTAGGCCTAGTTCCCGCAGCATAGCTTGGCAGGACTCATCCAGTTTACTTTTGACCAGATAAACTCTGGTTTTCCTAAAACGCTTCTTTTTTTCAGCGCTTACTGAAACCGGCAGAGCATACAATTCTTTTATCAATAGAAACGCTTTACGCGCTGTAGCCGCATTTTCAAATTCCGCCACCAGTATCTGCTGGCCATTATTTTCCTGCAAAGAGGCATTCAGCACCAGCAATGCTGCCAGTTCTGCCTTACGGCAGCAGAACCGCTCAGCATTTAACCGGGCCAGTTCATCGCGTACCTGCATGGCAAAACTCATACTGTTCTTCCTCCATTATGGTCTTCCCCGGTACAGAGTATCGAAGATCACTTTGGCCAGCTTATGTGGGTCGTGCCAGGCTACCTCAGTATCACTGACCAGATCTTCCGCAATGACCTCTATGCCCAGCTCCTGCAGTTCAGATACCGAGGGTGACACCGGTACGGCCAATTCCTGCAGATAACGGTCCAACCGCTCCTGGTCAATGAAGCCATTGTTCACCACCACATAATCAAAGACCTGCTCTCCTATATGCTTCATAATTACTGAGATGTGATCTGCGGCTGAGTAATTATCAGTTTCTCCATTCTCGGTCATAATGTTGCAGACATAAAAGGTCAGAGCCGGTGATTGGCGAATAGCCTCTACCACCCCGTTTACCAGCAGATTAGGAATAATACTGGTAAAAAGGCTGCCCGGGCCTACCACAATGGCATCAGCCTCCATTATTGCCTCCAGGGTGGCCGGCACCGGGGCACAGGATTCCGGTACCAGGTACAGCCTATCAATGGGTTCGCCATATTCCCGGATGGAGGTTTCCCCGAAAACCGTAACCCCATCCTTCATCACGGCACCTAGCGCTACATGTTCCAGAGTAGAAGGTATCACATTGCCTCGTACCTTCAGTACTTTGCTGACTTCTTTAATAGCTGATACAAAATCACCGGTTATTTCCGACATAGCTACCAGCAGCAAATTGCCCAAATTATGTCCCTGCAAGCTATCCCCCTGAGAAAACCGGTGTTGAAATACCTTATCCATTAAAGTTTCCGTCTCAGCTAAAGCCACCAGACAGTTGCGAATATCACCCGGGGGGAGTACCCCCAACTCGGCCCGCAGCCGGCCGGAGCTGCCCCCGTCATCGGTCACAGTAACTACCGCAGTAAGCTGAGAGGTATATTTTTTAAGACCTTTAAGCAGCACCGCCAGACCGGTACCGCCTCCGATAACAACTACCTTGGGTTCTGTCAGAAAAGAAGCCATTTATTCCTCCATCTTATACTTTGCAATATCTCTATGCCGTATCAGCACATTGTATCCCAATTTCTTCAGCTGCTGGCCAATATAATCTCCTAAAACCACGGAGCGGTGCTGGCCTCCCGTGCAGCCGATTGCCACCGTTAAATTAGTTTTCCCCTCTTTGATATAGTAGGGAATTAAGAATTTCAAAAGGTTGAGAAACCTGCGGGTAAAAGATTTGGTGACTGGTGAATCCAGAACAAAATCGATTACCTGTTGGTCCGCACCGGTCATGGTCCGCATGACCGGGTCATAATATGGGTTGGCCAAAAAGCGAACATCAATAACCAAATCCGAATCCATGGGAATACCGGCTTTATAGCCGAATGACACCAGATTCACCGTAAAAGGATGGGTCTGATACTGGCTGAATTGATTCTGTAATTTCTCCTTTAACTCCCGGGGATCAAGGGTGGAAGTGTCAACTACAACATTAGCCTGCCCGCGCAGTTCCTCCAACATGTCCCTTTCCAGTTGAATGGCTTCCAGCAAACTGCGGTTGCCTGCCAAAGGGTGACGACGCCGGGACTCCTTAAAGCGGCGCACCAGAACCTCGTTGGAGGCCTCCAGAAATAGAATCTCAAAAGGTATGTGTGCTTCCTTCAGTTCCTGCAAGGCCTGGGAGAGATCATTAAAGAATTCTCCTCCCCGCACATCAATTACCAGGGCTACCTTGTCGATTTTCCCTTCTGACTGCAGACTGAGTTCTACAATTTTATTCAGTAGAGCGGGGGGTAAATTATCCACACAGTAGTAGCCCATATCTTCCAGGCAGTTGACGGCCTGGGATTTACCTGCACCGGATAGACCGGTAATTATCAAAATGTGAATGCGTTGTGTTTCTTGGCCCACCGGGTATGTCCTCCCCCATCCAAAGCGTTGGCGATGCGCTCGCTGTCTATTTCCAACTGGGCAATTATTTCACTGCCGTAGCGCAGGTCGCCTACGGTATCAGTAAAATGGGCGTCACTGTTAACAATAAAACTAACGCCTTCCCTCTCTGCTATTATTATATCAGAAACATCCGGGTGCTCATGGCCACAATTGATTTCAAACAAAACCCCCTCTTTTACACAAGCCCGGGCTACCTCTTCCATATCAACGCTGAAGAACAGTCCGGGGTGGGAAAGAATGTCCAGTTGGGGATGGTTATATATAGCTTCAATGGTAGCTTTGGTGTTGGCATTGATCGCTTTCTCACGCTGGGCTTTGCCGAGATGACGCAAGGAATTCTGCACAAAAATACCCATACCATCCTGCACCGAAGTGGGCAGAGTGTACGGGTGAAGTCCGGCTATAACAATGTCCAGTTGGCTGAGTACCTCAGGTGGTATATCCAGGGTTCCATCCAGATCGCGGATATTTGCCTCCGCTCCCACCAGAATAGTCAGGTCAGGGTAAAGAGGATGCAAATTTTCAACCCGCTCCTTCAGTTCCAGGTACACCTCGGGATTTTTAACTCCGATACCGGCGGCTAAGGGCCCATGGTCAGTAAGGGCTATTTCCTTCAACCCCTGTTCCAAAGCTGCGGTTATAACCTGTTCTTCATTTTGGCGCCCGTCACTGCGCCGGGTGTGAATATGATAATCTCCAAAAAAACGCATCACCAAGCCCCCTATGAATAACCGGTTTTTTTCTAGGATATCCAGAAGGGGCGGTAGTTAGCCAATCGGAAAAAGCTGGTAATTATCGCCGGTAGAACAGTCCACGACGAATGAAAATATCTTTCAGTCGGAAGCTAAAGCTTCCGCTACAGGCTGTCAATAAAGTTGCCAATAAAAGAGATCGCCACGTCGCTACGCTCCTCGCAACATTAGCCGTGAGCGATAGCGAACATCGGTAGTGCCGGAACGGCCGATGACATAACCAAAAGCCATCATATGTGTCATTGCACCCTGCGGGCACTACTGATGCTCGCTGTCGCTCGCGATTAAAGTTGCGAGGCACAAAGTGCCGTGGCAATCTCGAACTTTCAAACTGTTAATAGGCTTTTTAACACTCTGCAGTCGGAAGTTAAACCTTCCGCTACTTCAGATGTAGAGGAGGCTTTAGCCTTCCACCGGAAGGCTGTTCCGGCACAACCTATGTTTGCTGGGCGCTCATTACCCCCTCTCTTGAGCAGCGGAAACTTAAGTTTCCGCTACCGGGAACCCTTGCGGCGATATATAAGATGGCCTCCTGCTTAAACTGTGCAGCGATGTTTTCATCCATAGTGGTTTTCGCTACAGTAGACCACTGGTTTTATTTGGCTAATTCGGCTTTAAGGTAATCAATTACCTGTACCGGAGTGGGATTGATGCCATATTCATGGGCCAGGTAAACGCTGGTATAATCCCCCAGATATACCAGGCTGTAAAAACGGGCTAAAAAGGATTGCCCCTGGCTGGACACCTCTATAACTTCCCGCACCCGGTTTTCTATAATCTGCCTGGTAATAGCCATGCGTTTTTGGACCTGAGGGCTGTCTCCCTGATCGCGGAGTATCACCACTACAAAACGAGCCAGGAGTTCTGCCGGTTCTTCAAAACCCACAATCTCATTGTGGTTTAATTCCGGAAAAAGATTATAATAAGCCGGGCTTTTAGCATTTTCATTGATCTGGGCTTTCCAGCGCAAGGCCGCTGCCTCGGTGAGACCAGATGAACCCCATATAATGGGAATAGAGCCCTTTAATTGCTCCGCCAGCTGCCGGGCTGGATTATCCGGCTGAGGCACCTGGGGGTTCAGCATCTTGCGCTGCCACTTTAATACCTGGATAGTCTCTTCAATTTCCATGCGCACATTCTTTAGCAATCCTATTTCTTCCAAAAACAAGGCCAAAGGTGCAAACAGGTAGCCGGTAGCGGCCCGGGGAACCAGATCTCCTGGCACCTCAATAACCGGGTAACCGTCATTGGCTGCCATTTGCGCCAATTTTCCCCCGCTAGTTAAACATACAATAGCAGCTCCCTTTTCCCGGGCTTGCTGGTAAGCACTCAAGGTCTCTTCCGTATTGCCGGAATAGCTAACTGCAGCAAAGAGTGTGTTCTGGTTTACAAAGGCCGGTAAATGGTAATCACGATTTACCACCACTGGCAGGGATGCCCGGCCTGCCGCCAGGGTACGCACTATGTCGCCGCCAATAGCTGATCCTCCCAGACCAGATATAACTATATTCTGAAAAGGTTTCCGGTAGTGACTGGCAAAGTCAAAAGTCATTTCCAGACTATCCGTAAATTGATCAGGCAGTCCATACAAAAACTCCATCATTTGTTCCGCGGTAAGTGTGGTCACCTTCCATACCCCCTGCTCATTGTTTAACAAAGTGACACAAAGGGACGGTTCTCCTGTGTCACTATACCTTCCTCATGTTTTACTGTTCAAAGATTGGGCTGACACAGGATAACCGTCCACCTGTGTCGTCTTTATCTGCTACACTTCTTTCAGTTCATAATCCATGGTTCCTAAACCAAGCTTTTGCGCATGGATAAGTTGATATTCCCAGTCGATGTCGGGATGAACCGCCTTAAATTTATCTTGCCCCTCAGCCAGCCCTTCTATGACAGAACCAGATTGCGCCGGGCGGCTGTTGACCAAATCTACACAGGCTTTATCCAGAGCCACCGGGTCAGTGGAAGCCAGGATACCTATATCAGCCACAATGGGCAGGTCATTAAAATGAACACAGTCACAGTCCGGGCTGATATTCATAACAAATGATATGTACCCTACCTTCCCCTCTTTACCCTGTACGGCTCCCAGGGCATATTCAGCAATTTTCTCCTGGGCAGCCTTCGGAGTAGTACGCCAGTTAGGTTTAATGGCTCCAAAGGTACAGGTGGCAATACACTCCCCACATCCCCAGCATTTTTCTTCCATAATCGAGGAAATATGTCCGCTTTTGTTGCCTCCCCATTCAATCATAGCAATGGCAGCCGCCGGGCACCAGCGCATACACTTGCTGCACCCGGTGCATTTATCCTCGCGAACATGGGGCAGTACATCGGAGTGCATCTGCTGCTTTCCGCTGCGGGAGCCCAGACCCATGCCCAAATTTTTTATGGCCCCGCCGAAACCGGTTAATTCGTGACCCTTGAAATGGGTCATAACGATCATGGCGTCTGCATGATAGGCGGCGCTGCCGATATTAACCTCCTGAAAATGCTCCCCGTTAATAGGTACTTTTACATAGTCCTTACCGGTCAAACCATCGGCAATAATCAAGGGAGCACCTACTACCGCGTAGTCAAAACCATTGGCTATCGCAGTTTCCAGATGGTCTACCGCATTGGAGCGACTACCCACGTACAGGGTATTGGCATCAGTCAAAAAGGGGTTTCCGCCAAGCTTTTTTATAATTTGCACCAAGCGGCGCAGGTAAGGAGGACGTATATATGCCATATTTCCCAGCTCGCCAAAATGCAGCTTAATTGCCACCAGATCTCCTTTATCGATTACCTGGTTCAGGCCAGCAGCTTTAAAAAGGCGTTCCATTTTATCCAGCAGACCAGCTTTGCTATTGGTTCGCAGATTGGTATAGTAGACTTTGGCTGACATCAAATCACTCCTTATAATTATCACCTATAGTACAAGCCACGATGAAGCTATCTCTGCACGGCTTTAGCAGGAGTATTAGCCGGGCGAGTGACGTACGACGAGCCGTAGCAACCCACGGCGAAACTGAGGGCTGCAAAGCGGAGCGAGAAACAGGATGTTTCGAGCAGCGAGGACTGAGTGCATGGATGCCGAATTCCGAGCGGTCCGCTTTGCACCGAAGTAAACCGATGTGTTGCAGGCGAGGAGTCTTGGAGCGAGCCGGCTCACACTCCTGCCAAGCCATGGTTAACGTAGATCGACTAGAGATTGCCACGCGCTACGCGCTCGCAATGACACGTCCGAATTCCTTCGTTTTCACAGCAATGACACATAAGATGGCTCCTTTGTCACATTTTATCTAGTATAAAGCGCTGCAGGGCCTCTGCTACCCCCGCCTCATCATTACTTCTGGTTACATAATCTGCAGCATCCTTGACCACGTCCCGGGCATTGCCCATGGCTACACCCACTCCCGCCCATTCGATCATGGCCAGATCATTATAGCTATCACCCACGGCTAGAACCTCTTTTCGATCTATGCCGAAGTGCTCGGCAACTACCTGCAGGGCATGGCCTTTGTTGGCTGATTGATCCATGACTTCTAAATAATAAGGCTTGGAACGGGTTATGTTCAGCCGCTTGCTGTAGCGGGTTTTTAGCTCTACTTCCATATCCAAAAGAGCTCGTTCATTGTCGGTAATGGCCATAATTTTCATGGGCGGGGCATGGCGTACTGCTTCCATCAGATCCGGAACAATACGGGGCTCAACCCCGGCCATATTGGCATAGGCTGCTCCTTCTTCAGTCAGGCTTTCCAGGTACAGTTCATCATCCAGATAGGTATGAAAATGAACCTGTGCCTGGCGGAAGTACTCCATAACCTCCAGCGCCAGTGCCTGCGGAACCGGACGATAATAAAGGACTTCTCCTGACCGGGAGTTTTTTACCAGGGCTCCCTGGTAGGTGATAAGCGGCAGATCGGCCTTTATCTGCCTGGCATAAGGCAGAGCAGAGCGATACATGCGCCCGGTAGCCAGCGTAACTTTAATTCCCAGTTCCTGGACCTGGCGTATAGCTTCCAGGCAAGATGGGGCTATCTGCAGACCGGAATCCAGCAGAGTATCATCCAGATCGATAGCTACCAGTCTAATGGCCATAATTACCTCCTCCACACTTAGGGTAAAAAGAAGCCAGGCGGAAAAGCCCGGCCGAGTTAGGCTGTTTATATCATTTCCTATTAGCGGAATCGAAGTCCTTGATCATCTATAAACAGGCTGATTATAAAACTGATTAGACTAAATAGTATAGCGCTTAATATGGCCCAGCCAAAACCATGAATATCAAAACCGCGGATAGTAGCCGAGGTAAGCCACAACATCAAAGCATTGATCACAAAAGTAAATAACCCTAGTGTAAGGATATTTAACGGCAGAGTCAGAACCAGGAGCAAGGGGCGAATAACTGCGTTGATAATACCTAAAAAAACTGATCCGACCACAGCTCCCCAAATTGTCAGCTGAAAACCGGGTAATAGTGCCGCAGTTAAAATCAGTGCGGCTATGTTAAGTAACCAGCGTGCTATTAAACCTGACATATAGTGTCCCCCTTTCTGAGCTGGCGGTTTGTTTTCCTGGAATTATGGCATTATTCTACCATATTTCTGGTCTTAATAGTCGTTTATGTAGATGAAGATCCGTGAAAATATGCAAAAACGCGTTGAGCTACGGTCCGGTTCATACCTGGTACAGCAGCAATTTCCTCCAGGGATGCTTCCCGGATGACATTTACCGAGCCAAAGTGTTTTAATAATGCCCGGCGGCGTTGGGGCCCTACCCCTTCGATATGATCCAGAGCCGAGGAAGTCATGCGCCGGGTGCGGCGCTGCCGGTTGTACTCCACTGCAAAGCGGTGGGCTTCATCCCGCAAGCGCTGTAAAAGCCGCAGCCCTTCATCACGACGGGGAAGTACCAGGGGCTCACTTATCCGGGGCTTGTAGATCTCCTCATTCTTTTTGGCCAAACTGATTAGAGGGATATCCACCCCCAATTCCTCCAAAACAGTCTGCACAGCATTTACCTGACCTAAACCTCCATCAATAACAATCAGATCCGGTTCGGGCAAAAAGGCCGGGTTTTGTTCCCGGGCTTGGATAAAACGGCGCCGCAAGGCTTCCCGCAGGGAAGCGAAATCGTCATTTTGATCCTGCTTTATTTTGAAGCGGCGATAAGCACTGCCATCCGGCTCGCCCCCGGTGAAAACCACCATGGAAGCCACCGTTTCCTGCCCGCCCAGATGGGAAATATCGTAACATTCCATCCGCTCCGGTACTACGGGGAGCTGCAGTACCCGGCTGAGATGCACCAGAATTTCCTGCTGCCGGGCGTCTTTTTCATGCCGTTCTTTCCAAAGCAGGTAGGCATTCTCCATCATCATATCCAGCAGATTGCGTTTATCGCCCCTCTGGGGTACTTTGATAGTGACACGATGACCGGTAATCTGGTGCAGCCATGCCTCCACCAGCTCATGTTCAGCTGGCTGAATACTAACAGCCAGTTCCCGGGGTATGTCGTCATTATCCGTATAATAGCGGCGCAGAAACTGGCTCATTAATTCCCCTTCTTCCTGGCCGGTAGGCCGGTCCAACCAGAAAGTGTCCTTGGCAATAATCTTGCCGCTGCGAATTTTAAAAACCAGGGCCAGGCTTTCCTTTTCCCCCATAATGATTCCCACCAGATCCAAGTTCCAGGGAGACTGCAGGTGTACCTTCTGGGTTTCCCCTATCTTCTTGATGGCATAGATCTGATCCCGCAAACGGGCAGCTTTTTCAAAATCCAGATTGGCAGCGGCCTCTTTCATTTCCGCTTCTTTAGCCTGCAATATTTCCTGACTGTTCCCCTCTAAAAAAGCGATAATCTGATCCACCATAGCCCGGTAATTCTCAGGGGAAACCTCTCCAGTACAGGGAGCCAGGCATTTCTTCATGTCCCGGTTTAGACAGGGACGCTGACCAGGCCGCAGGGTCTTGCAAGTACGCAGGGGAAACAGAGTAATAAGCAGGCGCAGGGTTTCTTTGAGAGACCCCACATCAGTATAAGGGCCAAAATAGCGGGACACCTTATCTTTTTTCTCCCGGGTGATGTAGATCCGCGGGAAGGTCTCACCAGTACTTATTTTCAAATAGGGATAGGTTTTGTCATCCCGCAGGTCAATATTGTAACGGGGCTGATAGGCCTTGATAAGGTTATTTTCCAGAATCAAGGCCTCCACTTCTGTATTGGTAACTATAAAGTCAAAGTCAGCTACCCGGTCCATCATAGCCCGTACTTTGGGATGCAAACGGTCCTCACTTTTGAAATAGGACCGCATTCGATTACGCAGGGCTTTGGCTTTGCCCACATAGATAACCTGCCCGGTCTGGTCCTTATACAGGTAAACCCCGGGCTGGAGAGGTACTTTTTTCAGCCGTTCTTTTAATTCCTCATGTTTCATGAAACACACGCCCTGGTCGAGATTAGTCTATTACGAAATACGCTGCACTGCTTAAGCAGTAGTATTAGCCGGGCGAGCGACGTACGACGAGCCGTTTGCAACCCACGGCGAAACTGAGGGCTGCGAAGCAGAGCGAGAAACAGGACGTTTCGAGCAGCGAGGACTGAGTGCATGGATGCCGAATTCCAAGCGGTCCGCTTCGCACCGAAGTAAGCCGATGTGTTGCAGGCGAGGAGTCCCGGAGCGAGCCGGCTAATACTCCTGCATCCCGGCTAACAGTACTGCTAAGCCGTGGTTAGTGCAGATAGACATAGAGATCGCCACGCGCTATGCGCTCGCGATGACAGTATAGCTGTCTTTTGCACTAACGCGAAGACAGTTTTCACAGCAATTATCACCTTAAGAAAAGGCCACGATAAATGAAAACATGCCTCACGGCTTAAGCAGTAGTATTAGCCGGGCGAGCGACGTACGACGAGCCGTTTGCAACCCACGGCGAAACTGAGGGCTGCGAAGCGGAGCGAGAAACAGGACGTTTCGAGCAGTGAGGACTGAGTGCATGGATGCCGAATTCCAAGCGTTCCGCTTCGCACCGAAGTAAGCCGATGCGTTGCAGGCGAGGAGTCCCGGAGCGAGCCGGCTAATACTCCTGCATTCCGGCTAACAGTACTGCTAAGCCGTGGTTAGCGCAGATGGACATAGAGATCGCCACGCGCTATGCGCTCGCGATGACAGTATAGCTGTCTTTTGCACTAACGCGAGGACAGTTTTCACAGCAATTATCACCTTAAGAAAAGGCCACGATAAATGAAAACATGAACCTGTCATCGCCCCCTTCGGGGACTACTGATGTTCGCTGACGCTCACAATTATTGTTGTGAGGCCGCGAAGCGACGTGGCGATCTGTTAACTCGAACCGTAAACCAACATAGAGATTGCCACGCCCCCTGCGGGGGCTCGCAATGACACATTAGGAAGCCATTTTCACAGCAATAACAAGAGAGATATCAGGTTTAAGTTTTCTCACTCATTGTGCCTGGCGCCACTGGTGGCAATTGTCAAGAAGCGGCCGCAGATAACGTCCAGTATAGGATGCAGGGCACTGGGCCACTTCCTCCGGGGTACCTTCGGCCAGGATTTCTCCGCCTTTTTCCCCGCCTTCCGGCCCTAGATCGATTAAATGATCCGCTGACTTGATTACATCCAGATTATGCTCAATAATCAAAACCGTATTACCGGCATCAACCAGGCGATTGAGAACACCTAACAGGTGCTTGACATCGTGCTTGTGCAATCCGGTAGTGGGCTCATCCAGTATATACATGGTTTTACCGGTGGAGCGCCGGGACAGTTCCGTAGCCAGCTTTACCCGCTGGGCCTCCCCTCCGGACAAGGTAGTAGCAGGCTGACCCAGCTGGATATATCCTAACCCTACATCCTGCAGTACCTTAAGTTTGCGATGGATGCGGGGGATGTTTTCGAAAAAGTCTACTGCCTCGTCTACGGTCATAGCCAGTACATCAGCGATGTTCTTGCCCCGGAACTTAACTTCCAGGGTTTCGCGATTATAGCGTTTTCCCTTGCAGACTTCACAGGGAACATACACATCGGGCAAAAAGTGCATCTCAATCTTTATAATGCCATCGCCGGAACAGGCCTCACAGCGTCCTCCCCGGACATTAAAACTGAAGCGCCCCGGCTTGTAGCCCCGCACCTTGGCTTCGGCAGTTTCCGCAAACAATTCGCGGATATGGTCAAAGGCACCGGTATAAGTAGCCGGGTTGGAACGCGGTGTCCGGCCAATAGGAGACTGATCAATGTTCACTACCTTGTCAATAGCTTCCAGACCCTCGATGCCCTGATGGGCGCCGGGGCGATACCGCCCGCCGTATAAGCGTTTCATCAAAGCAGGGTAAAGGATATCCTCCACCAAAGTACTTTTGCCGGAACCGGACACCCCGGTTATAACTACCATTTTGCCCAAGGGAATAGTCACATCAATATGCTTTAAATTATGCTGGCTGGCACCTTTTATAACCAAACTGCAGCCATTGCCTGGGCGCCGCTGTTTGGGTACCTCAATATCCAGCTTGCCGGACAGGTATTGCCCGGTCAGGGACCTTTCACAGGCCACTATGTCCTCCACGGTGCCCTGGGCCACTACTTCTCCCCCATGGACCCCAGCCAGGGGACCGATATCCACTATATGGTCGGCATTACGGATAGTTTCCTCATCGTGTTCCACCACAATAACGGTATTGCCCAGGTCGCGTAACCGCTTGAGAGTAGCCAGCAGGCGTTCATTATCCCGGGGATGCAGGCCGATACTGGGTTCGTCCAGCACATATAAAACCCCCACCAGGCTGGAACCCACCTGGGTAGCCAGACGAATACGCTGGGCTTCTCCTCCTGACAGGCTTCCTGCTTGACGGTCCAGAGTCAGATAATCTAACCCTACGTCAACTAAAAATTGCAGTCGTGCTTTGATCTCTTTAGTAATCTGCCGGGCAATAAGCATCTCCCGTTCGCTTAACTGCAGCTGATCAAAGAAGTTGATAGCTTCCCGCACCGACAGGGCGGTAACATTATTGATAGATTTGCCTCCTACCAGTACCCACAGGACCTCTTCCCGCAGGCGCTGGCCCTTACATTTAGGACACAGGGAGTAGGTCATATATTTTTCAATTTCTTCCCGGGAATAGTCACTGCGAGTTTCCATATAACGGCGATTGAGATTATTGATCACCCCTTCATAGGCAGAGCGGAAAGTGCCGGTCTCACCGTAGGAATTGGTATAGGTAACCACGAATCTGTCGCCGCCATTACCATAGAGAATAAAGTCAATCTGCTTCTGATCCATTTCCTTCAAGGGGCGATCCAGGGGTATGTTGTAGTGCTGGGCAGCCGCCGCCAGGATCTGATTATAGTAGGTAAAAAAGTTGTTGGACCAGGGAATAATCGCTCCATCTTCCAGGCTCTTATCCATATTTATAACCAGACTGGGATCGATCTCCCTCTTCCAGCCCAGGCCATCACATTCCGGGCAGGCTCCAAAGGGACTATTAAAAGAAAACATGCGCGGACTTAATTCCGGCAGGCTAAAGCCGCAGTCCGGGCAGGCAAATTCCTGGCTGAAAAGCAGTTCTTCCTCCCCTTCTTCTTTCAGCCACAGCACACTAATGGTTCCTTCGCTGAGCTTGAAGGCCAGTTCCAAAGACTCAGCCAGACGGCTGTTGATACCATCTTTGATTACTAACCGGTCCACCACTGCACTAATGTGGTGCTTTTTGTTCTTATCCAGTTTTATCTCCTCATCGGAGGTGTACTCGTAGCCGTCTACCATTACCCGCACAAAGCCATCTTTAAAAAGGTTCTGCAGGATCTTGCGATGCTCACCCTTTTGCCCCCTAATGATGGGAGCCAGTATTTTAATGCGACTGCCAGGGGACAGATCCATCAGAGTATCCACAATCTGGTCTACCGTCTGACGCTGAATAGGTTTCTGGCAATGGGGGCAATGAGGCCGTCCCACCCGGGCAAACAGCAGGCGCAGGTAGTCATAAATTTCCGTCACGGTTCCTACTGTAGAACGAGGATTATTGGAGGTGGATTTTTGGTCTATGGAAATAGAGGGAGACAGGCCCTCAATATAATCTACATCAGGTTTGTCCATCTGCCCCAGAAACTGGCGGGCGTAAGTAGACAGCGATTCCACATAACGGCGCTGTCCTTCACTATATATGGTATCAAAGGCCAAACTGGATTTACCGGAACCAGAGACTCCCGTAAACACCACCAGCCGGTCACGAGGTATGGTCACATCAATATTCTTCAGATTGTGCTCCCGGGCACCTTTCACTACGATTTGGTTTCTTATCATAATCTCTCTCCTATCCACCGGTTTGCCCTGTATCCTTCATATCAGGCAGTGAAAAAAGCTTGCGCCTTGTCATCGCGAGCGCGTAGCGCGTGGCGATCTCTTTCAACACGACTTGCAATCCCCGTTCGAGATTGCTTCGTCGCTTCGCTCCTCGCAATGACAATCCACAGCAACTACTTGCGGCGGCGGCTCTTTTTCTGAGCTGGGGCTGAAGCCGTCAGTTCTTTTATCATATCCCGCAATTGGGCGGCTCGCTCAAATTCCAGGTTCTCCGCTGCCTGGCGCATTTCTGCTTCCATTTCCCGGGCCAGCCGCAGTCTTTCCTCTTTAGGCAGGTTGCGGAAGCCTAAAACTTCATATTCTACCGGTGTTTCGGCTATGGTGGCCTCCACCGCGGCATACACTGCTTTCTTTATAGATTCCGGGGTTATGTTATATTCCCGGTTGTATTCCATCTGCTTGGTGCGGCGCCGGTTAGTTTCTTCCAGAGCGGTCCGCATGGAAGGAGTAATGGTATCTGCATACATGATCACCCGGCCTTCCACATTACGGGCCGCCCGCCCAATGGTCTGAATCAGGGAGCGTTCGGAACGCAGAAATCCCTCCTTATCGGCATCCAGGATAGCCACCAGGGCTACCTCGGGCAGATCCAGGCCTTCCCGCAATAAGTTGATCCCTACCAGTATATCAAACTCCCCGTTGCGCAAATCGCGCAGAATCTCCAATCGTTCCAGAGCCTCAATGTCCGAATGCATATAGCGAACTTTCAGACCGGCCTTTTCCAGGTAATCGCATAGGTCCTCAGCCATACGTTTGGTCAAAGTAGTTACCAGAACGCGAAAACCCTTATCCACAGTAATGCGAATCTCGTTAATCAAATCATCAATCTGGTTTTCCGTAGGCCGCACCTGGACCTCCGGGTCTATCAAGCCGGTAGGACGAATAATCTGCTCCACCACCTGCCGGCTGCGTTTAAGCTCATAATCGCCGGGAGTAGCGCTAACATAGATCACCTGATTAATTTTTTCATCGAATTCATCAAACTTAAGAGGCCGGTTGTCCAGGGCCGAAGGCAGGCGGAAGCCATACTCAATCAGGTTGACTTTGCGAGAGCGGTCTCCTTCATACATACCTCTGATCTGGGGCACCCCGATATGGGATTCATCGATAAACATAATGAAATCCTCCGGGAAAAAGTCGATTAATGTATAAGGCGGTTCCCCAGGAGCTCGTCCCGTAATATAGCGGGAATAATTTTCAATGCCTTTACAATAACCCACTTCCCTGATCATCTCCAGGTCAAAGCGGGTGCGCTGTTCAATGCGCTGGGCTTCCAGCAGTTTACCCTCCTGCTTAAATTTCTCTACCTGCTGGGCCAGTTCTGCTTCGATCTCATAGGCTGCTTCCAGCATCCTTTCCCGGCTGGTAACATAGTGGGAGGCGGGAAATACAAAAGCATGCATCCGGCGCCCCAATACTTCCCCGGTCAAAGGATTGAACTCTATGATGCGATCAATCTCGTCCCCGAAAAACTCCACTCGCAGGGCTTGTTCCCCTGAGGAAGCAGGAAATATTTCCACCACGTCCCCCCGCACCCGGAACTGTCCCCGGGTAAAGGCCACGTCATTACGGGTGTAGTGGGTCTCCACCAGGCGCCGCAGAACCTCATCCCTGGAGATCTCCATCTTGGGGCGCAGGGACAGAGCCATAGTATAGTAATCCTCGGGCGCACCCAGGCCATAAATGCAGGAAACACTGGCCACAATGATAACATCCCTTCGTTCCAGGAGAGCTGCCGTTGCCGAGTGGCGCAGCTTATCTATCTCATCATTAATGGATGAATCCTTTTCGATATAGGTATCGGTCTGGGGCACATAGGCCTCAGGCTGGTAATAATCATAATAGCTGATGAAGTACTCCACCGCATTTTCGGGGAAGAACTGCCTAAACTCAGAATATAGCTGGCCGGCCAGGGTTTTGTTGGGTGCCATGACCAAGCAAGGCCTCTGCACTTCTTCGATGATGCGGGCCATGGTAAAGGTCTTCCCGGACCCGGTAACCCCCAGCAAGGTCTGATCCCGGTAACCTTTATTAAGCCCTTTCACCAAACGACGAATGGCTTCGGGCTGGTCACCTTGCTCGTGGTATTCAGAATGAATGCGAAATTCCGGCATAAAGTCACTTCCTCTACGGCCTCTATAAGAATATTAATACATTAATATATAATCGCAAAGACCAGCCCGGATTGACAAGAAAGTTGCAAACCATTCCCTCTTGTCACTATTGGAGGTGGGTTATTTCGTCCCTAACCTGCTGGCGTTTGCGGTCTAAAGCTTCAAAGTCCATGGCCAGGGAATAAATCTTTTTCAGCCCCTTCATGCAGCACCGGGTTTTTTCCAGTTCCTGCTGCGCTTCCAGCAAAAGACTTTCAAATATGCGCAGAGCTTCGCTGGACTCGTGCAGCAGTTCAGCTTCATCGTAACCTTCGAGACACTGGCTCATATCAATGACTGTGTCCCAGGGTTTAACAGCCAGGTCCAAGGTCCCGGCATCTATTAAGGCGATTTGCAGATTGCGGATAATGATCATCTGAATGTTTTCAACTTCCAGACCGCAGTGATAATACTCCAAAGAATAGCCTTTTATACGGGCCCGGTTGGCCAGTTCCATTAGCGCGGATGACTTGCCGCTGCCGGCCGGTCCTTTGAACACATAGCGTTTCTGGCAGGATGAACTGATTTCATCAATATAGTTTATCATCCCTTCGGCAGTAACTGCGCTGGCAAAATAGTGCTTTTCCGCTGGTCCGGTGTCCAGAATTTCCCCGGCTAGCTGCCCTACCAAATCATGCAGCTTTTCCAAATTCAGATAAGCAGCCGCCTTTTTCTTAATATTGTCTCTTATCTCCGCAGCTCTCTTCAAAACCAGAGTAGCCTGCTGGCGATGCTGCTCTTGTTGGTCATACATATTTACAATTTCTGGACCGTAATCTTGCAGGAGATTTTTATTCCAGTAATCACCCAGGTAAATAATATCTCCGGTCACCCCCGGATAACAGGGATCAATAGGAGAGGAAAGACTTCCATTGACAACGGCAGCTCTTAACTGTGGGATCAAGACCCCTTCAGGGCTGACGGGATCGGCGGCTGATACCCAGAACTCCACCTCATAACCCTGATCGGAAAACGCTTCTCCTAAAAGCCGTATAAAAGTGGATTTGCCTGTGCCGGGAGCGCCTTTTAATACAAACACTTTAGCCACACCCTGCAGCAGTTCCGGCAAAAAAGTACGAAACCCCTGGCTGGTGTTGCTGCTGGTGAGAACATAGCGCACTTTACCCCTCATATCATAAAACTCCTTGTCGCCACATTATTCATTAGCATATTCAAAGTAGCCGCATAATGTGAATACTCTGCATCCAATGAGTAAGTAAATTTTCAGCTTGCTCTTTTTAAGCGGCGCCACCAGCGCCGGAAGGCAAGAAATATGGTATCTTCCTGAAAGGCTAAATAGCGAGGCGTATTATCATCCGGTACCGGTATCAATCCCACCGGACCGGTGTTGTGACGAACCAGTCTAATGCTGAGTGGCTGGCTATTGCGCAGGATGTTGAGATACATTCCCTGCCAGGCCCATTTAAGAAGATTGGTTAGCTCTTCCCTCCGGTTTACCGGTATCCCGTTCACTGACAACACAACATCACGGGATCTGAGACCTGCCAGCGCTGCAGGAGTACCGGGACGCACGTCCAGTATCATCACTCCCCGGGAAGGATTAACATAGTAGGGAGGTCTATTTCTCTCCGCTCTCATTCCCATCCAGATTACCATTTCATGTCCCAGGGGACTGAATAGAGCTGCCATCCATATTAATGGGGTCCAACGGGAACCAGCCAGAGCCAGCAGCAGCAAACTCAGGCTGAACACAAACAAATACCAGGCTGACTCTCTGGCCTTTTGCCCGGGAGTAGTGGTAGTAGTTATTTCTCCATACCCGAGTATCGCCAATACCGGGATGAACACGTAAACCTGCTGGGCATTCTCTGGAGAATATCCTTTTATCAAAGGCCACCAATCCGGCATGGCTAAACCGGCTCCACTGGTGTCTATCCAGCCTATACTTACAAGTGCTACCAGGGGCAAAGGCCAGAATTTTTGGAGATTGAATCCCCCTTGCACTTGCCTGCTCTTTTTTACATATATCGGTACCGGATTTAGGTGCCCGTTCCACCATATGAGAAGGCTTTCTGCCATATGAAGAATAGCCACCAAGGCCAGCAGCTGCGGTATATCGATATCCGGGTAACCCGTTACCAAACTGGCCAGGGACAGCAGTCCGCCTGCATAAGCAAAACAGAGAAAGCGCGGATTAATAAACATCAGCAGTAAGGCCACTACCCACAGCTGCATGATGCCGACCTTCAGCAAATCGATTCCTACTAGTACCAGCAATATGCTGGCCAGGCAGCCTCCGCCCAATCCCAGCAAGGTAGAAACCAAAGCGGCACCCAGGTAGCTGCGCTGGGTGGTGCCCAGGAGTTTACCCGACATATCCTCCACGCGTTTATACTGCCAGGCCACTATGGTGAACAGCAGAAGATAAATAGCCAAAAATAGCGGAGTGGTAAAAGTCTCCGCCAATTTCTGCCCCATTAGGGCCAGCAGCATCAGTATAGTTTCCATAAACATCACCTGGGCTTCTTGGTATCCAAAGGGACAACCCTTTACCGGATACGAAGAGGGAAAACCTTGCCGCTTTCCCTCTCTGATTATAGCTATTATTTATTTGCAGATAGCTTATGCGTCATCACCAGGGCGTAGTGCGTGGTGATCTCAAAAAGTGCCATCTTATGTGTCATCGCGAGCCCCGAAGGGGCATGGCGATCAATCCTCAACTGGTTTTAGAGAATCTCTTTTTTCAACAATTCCACAGCTTTCTCCAGCTGCAGATCGGTCTGGGCATCGGGTTCCTGTTCTACGACATAATCAGGGACAATTCCTATATCATTAATATCGGTCCCTTTAGGAGTATAATACTTCCGAGTGGTCAGCTTCAGAGCACTACCATCCCGCAGAGGATAGATGGTCTGCACCAGTCCTTTGCCATAGGTTTTTTCACCCACCAGCAATGCCCGCTGGTTATCCTGCAAGGCACCGGCTAATATTTCGGAAGCACTGGCACTATCACCATTTACCAGAACTACTAAAGGTATATCCAACCCTTCGCCTGAAGCCTGGTGGACCGTCTCATTGTTTTTGGCATCCGCTTCCTTTACCACTACCTGCCCATCCAAAAAGAGACTGGCGATTGCTATACTTGCTTCAAAGTCACCTCCGCCATTGCCACGCAGATCCAGAACCAATCCTTCCATACGGTGGTCTTTAAGCAAACGGTTTAAGGCATCAGCCATTTCCTGGGCTGATTTTGCATGGAACTGGTTAAGTTTGATATAACCGATAGCTGGTTTATCGTCCAGCATGCGGTCTTCTACCGACGGTACGTTGATTATTTCACGAATAATGACAAACTCATGTTCCTGGCCGTCTGATTCCCGGTATATTGTTAAGACCAGTTGGGTTCCAGGTTCCCCCCGCATTAAATGAACCGCATCATCCTGACTCATATTCAGAGCACTTTCCCCGTTAATGCGCATAATGATGTCCCCATTTTGAAGTCCTTCTCTATATGCGGGAGTTCCTTTGATGGGGTTTACAATTTTCAAGCGGCCGGCTTCATCCTGAAGGATGTAAACACCAATACCGCCAAATTCGGCTTTAAGTCGCACTTGCAGGTCTTCCCAGGTCTGTTTGTCCAAGAGCTTGGAGTAAGGATCATCCAAAGAATCCACTATACCGGCGGAAGCTCCTTGAATCATCTCCTGCAGAGTGATGTCAAAAAGGGACTGGCTTTTAACCAGTCCGATTACACTCAACAGCGTACCCAGCCCAGCTGCATTGGTTATCATCAGGAAGATAATGGCGGCTGTGACCGCCACTCCTATCACTGAAAAGAAAATATTTAGTCCCCGCCATATGCCACGGTTTTTCAAAACTTCACCACCAGTAGTATTGTATTAATAAAAACCAATTATTATGTTATCCCACCTTTAACCAGATTACAATTCCCCCCTGTCAATAAAGGAAGGGAATTGCAAGAGAATGGCGTGGTACTTCGTGCCACGCCATTATTACCTGAAGATCAGGACAGGTGTCTTTTCATTCATCGTGGCCTGTGTCACAGGAGAATAACGAGCGTAGCGGAAACTTAAGTTTCCGCTACCACTTTGCAAGTATCGAAATTCCGTTAGAAACGTTTCCCTTGTTATACGCTTAATTAAGATAAGGCATGGGATCGGTGTAAGATCCATTGATGCGGACCTCAAAATGCAAATGCGGTCCGGTGCTCCACCCGGTAGAACCTACTTTGCCGATAGCCTGTCCCTTGGTGACTGTCTGCCCGTTACTGACCAGGAAAGCTGATTGATGAGCATAAAGGGTAGAAATACCATTTCCATGGTCGATTACCAGAACCTGCCCATAACCTCCCATCCAGCCGGCATGAATGACCTTACCGCTGTCGGCAGCCACAATAGTGGCGGACATGGGAGCCTTTATATCAACTCCAGTATGCATTTTGCGAACCTTTAATATGGGATGGTAGCGCATACCGTAAGGCGAAGATATACTAGTATAGCCAGGAGTAGGCCAGGTAAATACCCCGGTTCCCAAGGCTTCAGAACTGCCTCCCTGCATCTGACGAATCAGAGCTTCCAACTGGCGGGAGTTCTCTTCCAGTTCGGCCAAAGCTCTTTCATAGGCTTCTCTTTCCTGCTGAACGTTGCTTAGGATTTCCTGTTTCTCCTGTTTCTGCAGATCTAACTGCTCCTTCATGGATTCCTGTTGCTTCAGAGCGCTTTCCAACTCTTTCTTTTTAACTTCCAGATCACTCTTCTTCATTTCCAGGTCTTGTTTTTCCTTATGGATGGAAGCAATTAATTCTGCATCCTGCTCAATTATGCTGTTTATCATTTCGTAACGGGTAAGAAAATCCTTGAAATCAGTGGCGGACAGCAGTACTTCCAGATAAGTGACCTCTCCTTGTTCATGGAGGACCACCAAACGTTCACTGAGCAGGTCGGTTTTAGCCTCCAAAGCCTTTTCCTTTTCTTCAATATCGGCTTCGGTTTCGGTTATGCTTTTTTGCAGAAAAGCTATACGGTCCTCAGTAGCAGTAATCTGGTTCTCAGTGTTCTGGATATTCTTTTCCAGATCCTGAATTTGGCCCATTATACTTTTTTCTTGTTTTTTAACGCTGTTTACTTTGCTCTGAGTAGCATTAATGCTGCGGCTGATTTCCTGCAGCTGCTGCCGGGTCTCCTCCAGTTCGTCAGCATAAACCGGTAAGATTGCGCTGCTTAAGAAAACCACCATTAAAGATACAGCCAGGATTTTTTTCCTCAGTTTCACCTGCCATACCCTCCCTATGTGCAATTCTCCGTCTCTAAGGCCTTATCTATATATCGCTATACATCCAGGAAACGATTCAGTGAGATATAGGTTCCCAGGACCCCTAAAACAGCCCCGGCCGCCACCAGTGATAAATACACTTTTCCCAGCAAAGTCATGTCGCTAACAAGGTTAATGATAGCCATAGAGGTTATATTCTGCAGCAGAGCCCCGTAGCCCAGGGCCAACAAGCCAACTGCCAGCAGACTTCCCGCCACCCCCAGAAATATGCCTTCAATAAAGAAGGGCCAGCGGATGAACCAATCGGTTGCACCGATTAGTTTCATCAGGTAAATCTCTTTGCGCCGGGCGAAAACCGACAGCCGGGTGGTGGTGGCTATCAAAAACACTGCTCCCGCAGCCAGCACTATTATAAAAGCCACGCTGATAATGCGAACCCAGTGAGTAACCTGGAACAAGCGTTCCACTATTCCCTGCCCGTAGTTGACCTTGTACACACCTACTATCTTGTCAACCTGCTTGGCGATCTTAGGTACCTCCTGGGGATTCTGGGCTTCGATTTCAAAAGTATGAGGAAGCGGGTTCTTACCCAGGGTGGCTTTCAGATCATATTCACTGCCATAGGTTTCCTGCAGCTCTGCCAGGGATTGATCCCGGGATATAAACTTAATCGACTTGATGCCTTCAATCTTCTCTATTTCCGCCCGGACCTCATTAATCTCGGCCTTAGTCAGGGTCTTATCCAGAAAAGCTATCATCTGCACATCCGATTCCAGGCGGTTTATAAAGCGGCTGGCGTTCAAGGTCAGCAAAACTGCCATACCCAATATCAGAATACAGACAGCAACTGTGGTTATAGTAGCAAAACTCAGCAAACGGTTGCGCGACAAGGATTTGGATGCTTCTCGGAAAAAATACATCATATTACTTAGCTTCATGACAGTGACTCCCCATGGGGGGTATCATTTACTATCCGGCCATGCTCCAACATAATAATGCGTCTATGCGCTTGCTTTACCAGTTCCCGGGCATGGGTAGCCATTATAACTGTAGTGCCTTTACGATTTATATCGTAGAGCAGTTCCATAATTTCCAGTGAGGTTTCCATATCCAGATTACCAGTTGGTTCGTCAGCAATCAGCATAAGAGGCCGGTTAGCCAGAGCCCGGGCAATACCCACTCGTTGTTGTTCTCCGCCTGATAACTCCGTAGGCAGGCAGTCTTCCTTGCCTTTCAGTCCCACCATATTAATGACCTCTGGGACCCGTTGTCTGATATCGCGATTACTGGCTCCTACCACTTTCATGGCAAAAGCTATATTCTCAGCTACCGTTTTATTTTCCAGAAGCTTAAAATCCTGAAAAACTATGCCCATATTACGACGCAGCTTAGGAACTTCGCTGCGTTTCATACGTACAATACTGCGTGAAGCTACGAAGATTTGCCCCCGGGTAGGCAGTTCCTCCCGAAACAACATTTTGATTAATGAGGATTTTCCAGCACCGCTGGGGCCCATCAAGAACAGGAATTCCCCGCGATCGATCTTCAAAGAAATGTCATCTAGGGCTTTAACACCGTTAGGGTAAATCTTGGAGACATTGTAGAATTGAACGAGCATGATTTACCTCCAAAAATAACCAACCCAACTGAGTTCGAGTTCTGGTGGCAATTTTCGCCTCCCAACATTCTCGGACCTAACAACCGGGATTTTTCGTCCATATTTTTCGTCCATTATGGGATTAAAGTTTTAAACCCAGGAACAAAAAAACCACCAATAGTGGTGGTTCTACAAAAAAACCTGAAAATCCTTTTTTAGAGTTAGCGTTTTTCTAGTAATTTGTGGATATTGCGGGCTATATTATCCACAGTCAGACCGTAATGTTCCAGCAGGTTATCCGGTGTCCCTGACTGGCCAAAAGCATCGGCAATACCCATCCTTAAAACGGGTACAGGAAAATGTTCACTGACCGTTTCACAGACCGCACTGCCCAGTCCCCCTATAACCGAATGTTCTTCCACCGTAAGCACAGCCCCGGTCTGGCGGGCTAACTTTAATACTAACTCTTGATCCAGAGGTTTAATGGTATGCATATCGGCTACGGCCACCTGAATACCGCTGGCAGCTAGCTCATCGGCCGCCTGCAGCACTTTAGCAACCATAATTCCGCAGGCTATAATGGCAGCATCATTGCCTTCCCGCAGTAAATTGCCCTTGCCTATTTCTATATGATCCTCTTCTTTATACAGTATAGGTACCGCTGGACGTCCCAGCCGCAGGTAAGCAGGTCCTTCCATCTGGTATAGATTTTGCACCATCTTCCGGGTAGACACCCCGTCAGCAGGAACCACCACCGTCATATTAGGCAGGCTGCGCATCAAGGAGATATCCTCTACCGCCTGGTGGGAACCTCCGTCTTCGCCCACAGTTAATCCGGCATGGGTGGCACACACTTTCACATTTAGATGGGGATAGGCTATGGAATTGCGTACCTGCTCAAAAGCACGACCGGTGGCAAAAATAGCAAAAGAACTGGCAAATACCACCTTGCCGGAGGCAGCCAGACCCGCGGCCATACCCATCATGTTCTGTTCAGCTATGCCGGCATTGAAAAAACGTTCCGGGAAAGCTTTGGCAAAATCAGCTGATTTGGTAGACTTGGATAAATCCGCATCCAGAACCACTACATTTTCATATGTCTGGCCCAGCTCTACCAGAGCTTGACCATAGGCATCTCTTGTCGCCTGTTTCTCCATGATTTCCTCCTTAGACAAAACAATCTAGACTGATTGTATTGTTGACGCTGATACACGCAGATTTAATATGATTACGCTGACATTTATAACACGAAAGGTTACTTCTGGGTCTGTCATCACTGTGAAACAGAATTCTCAAATTGTCATCGCGAGGAGCAAAGCGACGTGGCGATCTATTAACTCGAACCGTAAATCAATATAGAGATTGTCACGCCTCCTGCGGGGGCTCGCAACACTAGTAGTGAGCGTAAGCGAACACCGGCAACCTTAGTAGTACCCGTCAGGGTACATCGGGAGTCCCCGAAGGGGGGAGTCCTTTAGGGCAATAACAACATAGTGATTTTCTTATCACCGTGAGAGTTATTTCCACAGCAATTATCACCTGCGGCGCAGGCCACGATGAATGAAAACATCGCTGCACATCTTGAACAGGAGTATTAGCCGGGCGAGCGACGTACGACGAGCCGTTGCAACCCACGGCGAAACTGAGGGCTGCGAAGCGGAGCGAGAAACAGGACGTTTCGAGCAGCGAGAACTGAGTGCATGGATGCCGAATTCCGAGTGATCCGCTTCGCACCGAAGTAAGCCGGTGTGTTGCAGGCGAGGAGTCCCGGAGCGAGCCGGCTAATACTCCTGCATCCCTGCTAAACTCTTGCCAAGCCGTAGTTGGCTTAGATTGGCGTAGAGATTGCCACGACCCCTTCGGGGTCTCGCAATGACACGCACCGATGTATTTTCACAGCAATGACACGCAAGATAGCTAATAGGTTATATCTATCAACCACGTAGTTCCTCTAGTGCTTTTTCAACTTCGTCGGGTTTGGGGGCCACTCCGTGCCATTCCACCCGGTTTTCCATAAAGGAGCAGCCTCTGCCCTTAATGGTTCTGGCTACTATGGCCGTAGGACGTCCCTTGGTCAGCCGGGCTCCGTTTAAAGCAGCCATAATCTGCCCGATATTATGTCCATCAATTTCCACTGCATGACAACCAAAAGCGGCAAACTTTTCCGCTATAGGTTCCGGTGACATAACCTCACTAATGGGTCCGTCTATCTGGAGGCCGTTATAATCAATAATCAACACCAGGTTGTCCAATTTATAATGAGCTGCCGCCATGGTGGCTTCCCAGACCATGCCCTCTTCCAACTCTCCATCACCCAGCAGGGTATAAACCCGGTAAGATTTTTTATCCACCCGGGCAGCTAAGGCCATGCCCACTGCCCAGGAAATTCCCTGTCCCAATGATCCAGTGGAAGCCTCCACCCCAGCGAGTTTACGCATATCCGGGTGCCCCTGCAGGGGACTGCCCAGCTTCCTTAAGGTTTTCAGCCATTCCTCCGGGAAAAAGCCTTTTTCTGCCAGGGTAGCATATAACACCGGAGCAGCGTGGCCTTTACTGAGGACGAAACGATCACGGTCCGGCCAATGCGGCTGTTTGGGGTCAAGGTTCATTTCCCAGAAATAAAGACAGGCCAATATATCGGCAGCCGACAGGGATCCTCCGGTATGACCAGAGCCGGCTTGCCCCAGCATAGTAATAATATTTTCCCGAATACGACGGGCCTTTTCTTCCACCATTTTAATGGTGTCTCTATTGGTTGGGCGCAATTTCCTTCCTCCAAACTTGAACTAAAGCCTATACCAGTTTATTCTTACTGCGCAGGCAGGCACTTATAAATTCATCTATGTCACCGTCCAGCACCGCATTGGCATTACCAATTTCCAAACCGGTGCGGTGGTCTTTAACCAGAGTAAAGGGATTCAGGGTATAGGTGCGAATCTGACTGCCCCAGGCTATTTCCTTATATTCTCCCTTGAGCTTCTGCAGGTTATCCTCCATTTCCCTTTGTTTTAATTCGTAAAGCTTGGCTTGCAGAATTTTCATGGCTGACAGCCGATTGGCATGCTGGGATCTTTCATTCTGGCACTGTACCACTATACCTGTGGGGATATGGGTTATGCGTACCGCAGAATCAGTCTTGTTAACATGCTGCCCGCCAGCTCCGCCGGAACGGTAAGTATCAATCCGCAGGTCTTCCGGATCAATATTTACTTCTACTGTTTCGCTGATCTCCGGCAAAACTGACAGCGAAGCAAAGGAAGTATGCCTGCGGCCGGAGGCATCAAAAGGAGAGATGCGAATCAACCGGTGCACGCCTTCTTCGCACTTCAATTTACCGTAAGCATGGTCTCCCTTAACCAGAAAGGTGACACTTTTGATTCCGGCTTCGTCCCCTTCCAGGTAATCCAATATCTCCACCTGGTAGCCAGAATCCTCGGCCCAGCGAGTGTACATACGGAAAAGCATTTCTACCCAATCCTGAGCTTCGGTTCCCCCCGCCCCAGCATGGAGGGTAACTATGGCATCTTTGCTGTCATGCTCCCCGGAAAACAAAATAAGCATTTCAAATTTCTGAAATTCTTTCCGCAAGTCTTCCAGGTCACTTACAATTTGCCGGTACAGTTCATCCTCTTCTTCCTGTTCGGCCATATCCAGTAAATCATTAAGGTATACTGCCTGATCAAAGAGGTTTTCATAAGAAGCCACTTCTTGTTTCAATTCACTGATACGTTTAAGTACCCGCTGGGCTTCCTGGTTGTCATCCCAGAAGTTTTCCCGGGCAGCACGGGCTTCCAATTCCTGAATTTCCTTCTTGGCACCATCTATGTCAAAGAGAAACCCTCAGTTCACGGAGGCGGTCAATGATATCCCGGCATAAGCCGCGTGGATTTTCAATCATAACAATCCCTCCTCAAAAATGGGGACGGCCCCTAAACTGGCTCTTCATGCACCACCTAACTCTATAGAACCTTCCCCTAAATGTCATGGTATTAAATTAGCAGAATACCCTGGTGAATGCAAGATTAAACCCCCGTTTATTCAATACCTGGGGGTTCAAAGTAATCGTATTTCTGTTTCAGAATAACTATATCTACCCGCCGGTTCATAGCCCGGCTAAGGTCATCGTCATTAGGAACCAGAGGACGGTATTCTCCATAACCAATAATTGATAATTTATCCGCTGGTATGCCACCCTCCTCCTGAAGTACGTGAACTACATTGGAAGCACGTAATACAGACAACTCCCAATTGGATGGAAACTTGGGGGTATTGATGGGCAGATTATCAGTGTGTCCTTCCACCCGAATGTAGTTAGGCAGTCCTGCCAGAGCCTCGCCTACCTGGCGAATAATACTGCGAGCCTGAGGGGTCAATTCATCAGAGCCGCTGTTAAACAGGAGAGTGTCCTTAAAACTAATTACCAAGCCCCGTTCTTGTTCATATACCACGATATACTCACCCAGTTTGGTGGTTTTACCGCTGGAGCCCCCTGTAGCCGACTCCACATCCTGGGTTTCTATAAACTCCTGAATAAGGTCCCTGACCTCCTGTAACTGCCCCTGATTAGCTGGAGCTTCTCCTGGTCCTTCAGGAACCTGCTGGCCGGAAAGACCTTCCACCAGGGAAGGTCCCTGGTCATCCAGAACCGATAAAGCCTGTCCGGTCAAGACTAGACTGAGGGAGTTAGCTACCGCCGCATATTTCCTGGCATCCACCTGACTCATGGTATACATCAAAACGAAAAATATCATCAACAGGGTAATCAAGTCGGCATAAGTAACCAACCAGCGATCCTGGTTTTCCTTGGTACCTTCTTTTTTCTTGCGACGAGAATCGCGGCTCAAATGATCACATCCTCATCTGCTCTTCTTGGGTTTGCTTTTCGTTAGCAGTCTGTTTTAATTCAGGCGGCAGGAAAGTCATCAGCTTCTCGCGGATTACCCGGGGATTTTCACCAGCCTGAATGGAAAGTATCCCCTCTAATATCATTTCCATCAGCAGGATCTGCCGATTGGCCTTAATTCTTAACTTAGTACCAAAGGGAATCCACAAAACATTGGCTGAGGCAACACCATACAATGTAGCCAGGAAAGCTACCGCAATGGCTCCTGCTAATTTGTCAGGTTCATTTACGTTACTTAAAACATGCACCAAACCCATAACAGTCCCGATAATACCCATGGTAGGAGCTAAACCACCCGCGGTCATAAAAATCTCACTGCCTACCTTTTCATTGTTCTCGAAGGCCTCAATCTCCATCTCCAGCATATTGCGGGTCAGTTCCGGATCAGTACCGTCGATAACCAGCTGCAACCCCCGGGACATAAACTCATTATCAATTTCGGCCAGTTTGGCCTCCAGGCTCAACAAACCTTCCCGGCGGGCCTTGTCAGCGGTGTCCACCAACCGGTCCACCGCGCCCAGATAATCAATTGTTTGATTTATAAACACAAGTTTAAGAAAATAAGGAACCTTTTTAAGATCTTCCAGGGTGTAGCTAATGATGGTAGCTCCAAAGGTACCTCCGAACACTATCATGGCTGCAGTTCCCACCAGCAGCATACCGGCATGACCCCCCTCCAGGAGGAATCCTCCGATTAAGCCGACTAATCCAATAATCAAGCCAATAAGTGTCGCCAGGTCCATTTATTAATCCCCTTTCCCACAGCATTTCTTATACTTTTTGCCGCTGCCGCACGGGCACGGATCGTTGCGGCCTACTTTCTTCTCCACTCGGATAGGTTTCTTTTCTACTTCGTCGCCCTGATTTTCAAAGGTGCGGCGTTCTTCCCGCTGTTGTACCATTTTGACTCTGAAAATGTAGCGCACCACATCTTCTTTAATGCTGTAAACCATCGACTGAAAAGCATCATAAGCTTCGAACTTGTACTCAATCAGCGGATCCTTTTGGCCATAAGCCCGCAGCGAAATACCGTTACGCAACTGGTCCATGGCATCGATGTGATCCATCCATTTTTGGTCGATGATGTTTAACAACAATGCTTTTTCCAGTTCCCGCATGGTCTCAGCACCTAATTCAGCTTCTCGCGCTTCATAAAGCTGGTAAGTGCGTTCCCGCAGGAACTCTTTCATTTCATGCCGGGTCATGCCCTTTAGGTCATCAACAGTAAACTCCACCTGAGGCAAAATATTGCGTTCTATATAGGTTACAAGGCCAGGCAGATCCCAGTCATCGGAATATTTCACTTCGCCGGCAAAACTATCTACTACCTGATCAATGACATCATCTATCATACTGATAATGGTAGGTTTTAAGTCCTGATCATGGAGTACTTTGCGGCGCTCTCCGTATATTACTTCCCGCTGTTGGTTAATTACATCATCGTATTCCAAAACGTTTTTGCGGATGCTGAAGTTGCGGCCTTCCACTTTCTTCTGGGCATTCTCAATAGCCCGGGAGATCATCTTGTTCTCGATAGGCATATCGTCATTCATGCCCAGTTTGTCCATCAAACCTTCAATGTTGGCCGAGCCAAACAACCGCATCAAGTCATCTTCCAAAGAAACATAAAAACGTGATTCACCTGGGTCGCCCTGACGACCGGAGCGGCCGCGCAGCTGGTTATCAATGCGCCGCGCCTCATGACGTTCCGTGCCTAATACATATAATCCGCCCAGGGCAGCTACGCCTTCACCCAGTACTATGTCTGTACCACGTCCTGCCATGTTGGTGGCAATGGTAACCGTTCCCCGCTGCCCGGCTTGAGCAATGATCTGAGCTTCCTTTTCATGATACTTGGCATTCAGAACCTGGTGAGGGATTCCTCTTTTTTTCAACATACTGCTTAGCAGTTCTGACTTTTCTATAGAAATCGTACCTACCAGAACCGGTTGCCCGGAGCGGTGACGTTCCACAATGTCTTCCACCACAGCCTTAAATTTGCCCATTTCCGTACGGTATACGACGTCCGGGTGATCCGCGCGAATCATCGGCATATTGGTAGGGATAACCACCACATCCATGCCGTAGATCTTGCGGAATTCCTCTTCTTCCGTCTTGGCGGTACCGGTCATACCAGCCAACTTCTTGTACATACGGAAGTAGTTTTGGAAGGTAATGGTGGCCAAAGTCTGGGATTCCTTCTCGATTTTAACCCCTTCCTTGGCCTCGATAGCCTGATGCAAACCGTCACTGTAGCGGCGCCCGAACATCAGACGTCCGGTAAACTCATCCACAATAATTACCTGATCGTCCTTGACCACGTAATCACGGTCCCTTTTCATCAGGCAATGAGCTCGTAAGCCCTGGTTTACATGATGGGCAATTTCCATATTCTCGGACAGATTGTCAATGTCAAAGAACTTTTCGACCTTGCGAACTCCTTCTTCGGTTAGAGTCACCACATGGGCTTTCTCATCCACCTTGTAGTCCACTTCATTCTCCAGGCGAGGTATAAACTTAGCAATCCGATAATATAAATCGGTAGGTTTATCCCCTTCACCGGAGATAATCAGCGGAGTACGGGCTTCATCGATAAGGATGGAGTCCACTTCGTCAATAATAGCGTAATGCTGGCCCCGCTGAACCATATTTTCGGCCCTAACTACCATGTTGTCACGCAGGTAGTCAAAGCCGAGCTCGTTGTTGGTCCCATAAGTAATGTCACACTCATAGGCCTGTTTGCGCTCCAGGTAACTGAGACCGTGGACGATCAGACCTACTGACATACCGCAATACTCATAGATCGGCTTCATCCAGGATGCGTCACGTCCGGCCAGGTAGTCGTTGACCGTAACAATATGCACTCCTTTGCCTTCCAGAGCATTTAAATAAGCTGGCAGAGTAGCCACCAGAGTTTTTCCTTCCCCGGTTTTCATCTCGGCGATACGCCCTTCATGAAGAGTTATCCCGCCGATAAGCTGTACGTCAAAATGCCTCATACCCAGGGTACGCCGGGAGGCTTCTCTTACCAGTGCAAAGGCCTCTGGTAATATATCGTGTAAAGTTTCTCCATTCTTTAGTCGTTGACGGAATTCTTCGGTTTTGATGGGAAATTGTTCCGGGGCTAAAGCCTGGAATTGCGGTTCCAGAGAATTGATTACCTGAACAGTTTTGCGCATGCGCTTTATATCTTTTTCATTGTCATCTAACAAATTTTTAACCAAATTCTTAATCATCTTATCACGACCTCTCATGGAAAAGAGGAACCATAAGGTTCCTCTTATAGGTTTGCATTTTTAATCTTAACACTTTTGGCAATCGGGCTTCAACCGCTCAGAAATTGGGTTCGATCAACCCGTAGTTGCCATCTTTGCGCCGGTAGACCACATTAACCTCATCCGTACGGGAATTGAAGAATACGAAAAAGGTGTGTCCCAAGAGGTTCATCTGCATGATGGCCTCCTCTTCATCCATGGGTTTCAGGGCAAAGCGTTTGGTACGCACTATCTTGAAATTTTCCACATCCTGGTCGGATTCCAGTTCCCGTTTGGCTTCCTCAATCCACGCCTTTTTCAGCCCTGCCCCGCGATTACTGCGGTACAACCGGGTTTTGTATTTTTCGATCTGTTTCTCAAGTTTTTCCACAACCAGGTCAATTGAGGAGTACATATCCTCGCTGGCTTCCTCACCGCGCAGGATTACTCCGTTCAAGGGGATAGTAACTTCCACTTTATGTCCTTCGCCTTCGACGGACAGGGCCACCTGAGCCTCCTTTACATCATCGATGTACTTTTCCAGCTTGGAGAGTCGCTTAGTGGTGTAGTCTTTAAGTGCTTCAGTTAATTCTAAGTTTTTACCCCTGATGTCTAGCCTCATACGACCAACTCCTTTCCCGGTTGTCTATATTTTATTCTACTCGTTATCAGTAAAAACCACCAACCACGAATTACCATACCTTTATGGGTGGTATCGCGTAGCAGCCTGATTGGTGAACATAATTAGCTTTTTTCCTAGTATGCACAAAAATTGCCAAATAACACCCAAGCGGTGGCAGCATGTGACAGTTGTTTTGTCAACTTTCACTCGTTGACTAGACTTCGAAAATTAAAAAACCGGGCTGAAAAGCCCGGTAGATTTTGTCTAAATCAGTATTATAGAGCGGCCCGTTGCCTTTGGAAGCATTCTTGGCAGTAAACCGGTCGACCTTCCACAGGACGGAATGGGACCTCAGTTTCAGCTCCACATTCTGCGCAAACAGCGGCAAACATCTCACGCGGAGCCCGGTTACCAGAGCGGCTGCTACTGCGGCGATTGGTACGGCATTCCCGGCAGCGTTTGGGTTCATTTTCAAACCCTTTCTCGGCATAGAATTCCTGTTCACCAGCTGTGAAAATGAACTCCTGGCCGCAATCCTGGCACACTAAAGTTTTGTCTTCGAACATCTAATAGGATCCCTCACTTTTTTTGGAGATTAAGGCAAATCCCCGGTCAAGACCGGTTCCTCGGCCCGTATTCTCAATTATATACGTCACATAACAAAATAGCAAGGAAATCACTATAGGGTTGACATTAACCCCATCTCATCGACTGAGCTCTGTCAAACTAGGTTAGTTTTGGGGGTTGCTGCCCTTCTGATAGGCTTGTTGGGCCCGTTGCCGCGTAGTGCGAGGGCGCTGGCGGGAAGAAAGCTGTTGGCTTAACAGATCTTGAATGCTCTTATCCACTGTTTCTATTTGCTGCAGCAGCTGAGCAATTTCTTTAAGTACCTGACTTAATTCCTCAACCTCGTCAATATTTCCAGTTGACCTGACACTGCTGAGATTGAAAGTGGTTATCCCTGCAGATTGACAGAAAGAATCCTGCCATACCTGGTTCTGGTAGTTTAAACTGTTAATCTCATCCATCAGATGATGGCGTTCAGCAAGAATGTTATCTGCAGGCAGTTTTTTTTCTACCAATTCTAACTGTTGTCGGGCCAGTTCCAGCATTTGATAGTATAAATCTATCTGTTGCTGGTAGTTCCCAATAATATCTGCTATAGAAATCCTGTTCATTGCAGGCATCCTCCCAATCGACACCTAGCGTTTACGATCAAAAAACCAGGCCGCAGTAGGCTCATCCGTTCCGCCATAAGCCCGGTTGGCTTTTTTCATATCCTGCACCTTAATTAGCTTACCACTGGTTGCTTCCAGAATCTCTTTTAATCTTCTCTGACTTCGCCTGTCAAGACTGAGAATGCGTTCGATTATTGTATCAGTATTCCCCTGCTCTGCCAGGGCGGTTTTCTGCTCAGCACTTAAACCGCTCAACAGCTTATCAAGTTGGTCCATGCGCTCCTGACGCTGGTCAATGAGTTCCTGCAAGGGGACCGTTATCTCCTCCAAGGACTGCTTGGACTCAACTAATTCCACCTGTTGAGCGGCCAGTTGTTCTATTTGCTCATAGAGCTGTTTTACTCTTTGCATAATAGGCTTCATAACTATTGCCTAACCCATAATGTTGAGATTTTGGGTCCGGGTTTGAACTTGAGGACGTCCTGTCTCTTGGGCAGCCTGAGCAAAAGCATCTCTCAGTTCATTAATGAACTGATAGGCTTCATCAATAATTGACGGGTCTTTATTAAGATTAGCTTCGATTAAACGCCTCTGAATATAGTCATACAGAGCATAAAGCTGCTGGGAGATGGGAATATCCATGTTCAAAGTTGCCATTAATTCTGTAACGATATCTTGAGCTTTAATTAGCTCGTTATGAGCCCGGGAAAGATCCTTTGCGGCAATGGCCTTTTGCGCAGTGCGCAAATTTTTCAGAGCCCCATCGTATAACATCAACAGCAGTTTAGCGGGTGACAGTGTTTCCACCGTGGTTTTCCGATATTGATCATAGACCTGAGCACTCATATTCAAAGCTCATGTCCTCCTTTATTGCCATTAGTTTTAGTATGTGCTAGTTACATATTTTTTTACTGGTTCAGGCCTTCTCATCTACCAATATACCAAGGGCTTTATCCAGCATTTGCCTGATCTGAGCCGAAAACTCCAGCATCTTTTCGGGAGGAATCTCCCTTATGACCTTTTGGTTTTCCGAATCAATAACTTTTACCTGATAACGCCCGCTATCTTCATGCAGCCTGAATTCCAGATGATAAGTGGCAATACGTATAGCCTCGTTAGTAAAGTCTACTGCAGCCTTTAATGAATTTACATCATACTTTTGGTCATAATTAGCCACTTTTTCTGGCTTGGCTGCGGCTGGGCTCTGAAATTCAGCGCGAGCCCTTATTTCCTTAGCGGGAATATCTGGTACTGCCATCCTTTGCGCTTCAACCCGCATTCTCTTACGCCTCCCTGCTGAGTCTTATTTTAGGTATCGTATTTTTTTACCTTTGGCTTTAATGGTTTTCTTCTTGCAGCAAACAGCAAGTTTTTAACATGGTTCTTCTGTGCTTCTTCTTTCTTTTCTTAATTAAGCATGCAGGTCTACCTGCTGGATGCTGCCGGCACTGCCATTCTCTCGCAGGAACAGCCCGGTACTGCGCAGTCGCCCATTTTCCTGGTTTTGGCTGTCACGCAGGCTGAACTGGGTAGCAGCATAGCCCAAATATATGGCTCCGATTCCTTTTTCACCTAAAGCAAATAAAGTTGCATTGCCCTGTTCATCCCGGGCCCATATCCGCAAGCGGTCAAAGATCTCGTCAGCTTCATCAATCCATCCATTGCCATCCTGATCATAGGCTGCTAATTCAGCAAAACCGTTGCCAGTCTGTGGGCCAAACAGCTCAGAGCCATCATTTATTACCCCATCCCCGTTTTTATCGAGAGCCAAGAAACCACTCCCCGGCCTCACGAAAGAAATCTGGTCGGGTTTGCCGTCACAGTCCAGATCGAACTGGAAGCTGCGTTCCGTCAAAGCAGCCGCTGGTCCTTCAAAATTAATCACCAGCGGATCGATCGGGGCGATGGCATCCCCGGCTCGGATACTAATGCTATGGTGGCTGTAAAAGGTGCGGCTCATGTTTAACTGCATGGAAATATCAATGGTTTTGCCATCGGCCGTCTTAACCTGGCCGGCTGCCTGAAAGGTTACCTGTTCATGTTCAAACCTGGTTTCTTGGAAATCGTACTGCAATCCCCAACCGACCGGTTGTCTTTGCACCAGATTCTGTTGAGGTGATCGAGATAGATCCTTAGAGAGTGTTTGGAAAGGAAGTCTGATTTTGACCTTCTTACCGCTAAGGAGTTCCAGCATCGATTCGAGCAGCCTTATTTTGAGGTCTTCTTCCGGAGTCAACTCCAGATCTTCACAAGGTTCTTCTAAGGCCAACAGTTGCATGCGCCGAACCTGTTCAGATAGATCTACCTTATCATTAATCCCTTCCTGCACTAGTTGCAGCAGAGGTGACTGTTGCGGTGATCCTGACCCGTTGTTGCGGTTACCGACCCAAAACTGCAGTCTTTCTTCCCGGGTTGTGGTCTCCTGCAACAGGTGGGAAGACTGCATGGCAAGTGAACTGCTTTTTATTATCATTACAAACTCTCCCATCCCTGGGTTAATCTTTTGAAGGGATTGCTTCCCTGCCGCCCCTACAACGGCAAGAGACTCGAAAGCCTCCTGCCAAATGTATTCATTATTATATCGTAAAGGTATTTTGCCTCCTTTATTCTTGTGCCCAGTTATCCAGCTTTTCCATGACCAAATCATAAGTCTTTTGGGAAATCTCAGGAAGCTCACCGCCCAAAATCCGGGCTGCTTCTTCAAAGCCTTTATCAATTGCCTCCCTTAAAGTATCAATTTTACTCTTATCCCCACCGGATATAGCCTTGGCAAACTCTACAATACGGTCACTTACCTTTTCGGGACTCAATTCCCCGCCTTCACTTATAAGGGCATTAGCTTCCGCACGAGCCTGATCATCAACTTCTACCTTACTCCAATCCTGGAAAGTAAGCCCTTGTCTTTCTAAAAGCTGGGCTACTATTTGCTTTAGATAATTATAGGCACGGTTGCTTTCCTCGTACAGCCTATCAATCGTAGCCTGGTCAACTTTGGGCTTGTCATAAGTGACCTTTTTAGCTGATTCGTCAGACTTAACAAATTCATCTTGGGCTTCTACCTTGACCTGATCACTTTTGGGTTGGTCTACCTCTTGCTTGCTGGTATAAGCGGCAGGAATATTGCTTGCTACACCTCTTATTTCCATAAAAAAAACACCTCCATGTAAAATTAAGGTACTTCCTTGTACTTAATATTTATATCGGAAAATAATATCTTTTTCTTTAGGCAAGAAGCTAGCGTTCTATTAAATTGAGTAACATGGAACGCTGTTTTAAGCGGGTGACAGAAGGATAAGGTGGGCTTTAGAGATATTTCTTTTCATGGTTAACTATAATTCAGTTAAGATTAGTCACAACCTCTATACGCGGAGAACCATTGAAAAAATCAAACATATATGTATTTTGCTTTGTTTTAATATACTCAACACTGTCGAACGGGTTTTTCCGTCCTTTTGTCGACAATAAATCGCCATTTTCCCTGACTTCCTTGTGAAGCAACTCAACAAAGTCGGAAACTTTAGTCTCCGGCAAGCAAAACCTCGCCAAAACCATGATCATACAAGCTAATGCCCAGCTGCTTTTATTATTATCTGTTCCAACTCTTCTTTCCAGCCTTTAAACGCCGGTTCGAGGGTAAACTGCATAATTTCTACAACCTGTTTACCTTCATTACTCTCGTAATCCCCTGCAATAATATCTAAAGCGCGTCTTAACTTGCTCGCCTTTTCATTAAGATTAGCCTTTTCTATATCCAGCCCGGCCAAAGCCTCTTCGATTCCTGAAAAAGCAGCGGTAATATCAGACAACATGTTAGTTGTTCTCTGCATATCACCTGGTAGCACCCTTTGCTTGGCATATATCAACCCTTCTTCCATAGTCGGCAGCAGTTCCATTATCCGCTGCATTACCTCGTATTGCTTCCGCAAAATCAATCACCTCATGTTTATGTAGCTCTGATTACTATATCGAACCCAGCACGGTATTGCTTAACCAAATAGTTAGAATAGCGGAGGCTGAAGCCTCCGCTACGAGAGAAAGACTTTTCCTTGTTACCTCAATCTCCCGTAACGGAAACTTAAGTTTCCGCTACATAATGCGTATAGCGGGGGCTGAAGCCCCCGCTACGGTTATTGGCGTTTATATTCTGATGTGGTTACTATCTGAGCAGTTGGAGAACGGTTTGCGGCTGCTGATTGGCTTGAGCCAGCATGGCGGTCGCTGCTTGCTGCAGGATGCTATTCTTGGTGAACTCCATCATTTCCTTGGCCATATCTACGTCACGGATACGGCTTTCGGAAGCCTGCAGGTTCTCAGCCGAAGTGTCCAAGTTAGCAATGGTATGTTCCAGACGGTTCTGCATAGCACCTAGTTTGGATCTTTCCGCGGACACCTTTTCCAAAGCATTGTTGATTATGGTGATTGCCTTGTCAGCCATAGGCTGTGTAGATACATCCACACCTGCCACTGCGGTTGCTTCAGTTATAACTTCACCACCAACACCAATTATTGCACTGGTGGAGGCTAATGACGTTACTTCCTGAGTTGCAGTACCAGCTGCCAGGTCTCCGAAGTTAGATCCCCTGATCACCATGGTTTGGCCTGTAGAAGCATCTCCTATAAGAGCACTACTCATGTCTGAATAAACATTTACCGCAGCTCCTATATTAGTTCCACCTGCATCCTGAAGCTGAAGAGTGTCATATTGGGCAGTGAAGGTAATTGCAAATTCGGCATCTACTGCTGTAGCAGCAGAGATGTTTATCGTAACGCCTTTGTAGATAATCTCTCCGCCGGCACCAGTACCGCCGTAACCCGAGATACCAACCGTATTATAGGTGGTACCACCATCAAGAGATACCTGAGCTGACGTTACTTTACCGCTGCCATCTACACCAGTTACTTTAAAGATAGCCGACTCGTCCCGGGCACCTGTGAAAGCAGTAGCATTTGTAAAGGTCACTCCATTGCCGCTTGCACTAGAATCCGTGGCTGTGACTACAATGTTGTAAGTCTGGGCAATTAAGCCAGAACCTAATTCACTATTTATAACACCAGACTCTATACCAGTTGTACCAGCATTAAATGTACCGGCCATGTTCTTGGCAGCTGCTACGCCCAGACTAAAAGCGTCCATAGCCCCAATGGAGCTGTCAACATTCTGTCCTGAATTAGCTCCAATTTGGAAGATGGTGCTCAATCCCCCCGCCAACAGGTTGCGGGTATTGAATTCGGTCGTGTTGGAAATACGAGTGATTTCCTTAGCCAGCTGATCCACTTCGGCTTGGATCTTGGCACGGTCAGCATCGGTATTGGTATCGGTAGCTGCTTGTACAGCCAATTCTCTCATTCTTTGCAGAATAGCGTGGGTTTCATTCAGGGCGCCTTCAGCGGTCTGGATAAGGGAAATGCCGTCCTGAGCATTTCGGGAGGCCTGGTTCAATCCTCTGATCTGGCCTCTCATTTTCTCGGATATGGCCAGTCCGGCGGCATCGTCACCAGCTCGGTTGATGCGGAAACCTGAGGATAGTTTTTCCAGGGATTTGGAGCCCGCCATGTTGTTTATGCTCAACTGGCGGTGGGTGTTCATAGCCATAAGGTTGTGATTAATTATCATTAGTCATTCCTCCTTGAATTAAATACTTACCACCCGCGTCCATGCTGGTGGTATATGCATAACTAGATACTGGTGTTAGTAAAATGAGCCTCCTTTCGTCCAATTGTGGAAATCATATACAAAGTGCCTCTGCTATACTATCATTATCGCAATCCAGGCTGTACTCATAAATAACCTTAGCTGTCATTTTATCCATTTTTTATTCTAATTTCTTCGTTTTTGGAGCATTATCTATAGATATTAATTCTAGATTCCTAATACAGGCAAAAAAATAGGACCACCTGATAGGTGATCCTTGAGTATCCTTATTATCTGTTTGACGAAGACCCCAGCATAGACGTCAGCCAATTGCTCTGACTCTGCATCTGCTGCAGGGCAGATTCCAACGCCGTAAACTGTGCCCAGTAACGTTCCTCTACTCTGATCAGGTAATCCTCCATCTGCTCAATACGGTCATCAATTTCATCAATTTCCTTGCCGAGATAACTTTGGTCAACCAAGCTGCTGGATGAACCAGCTTTATCGGTAATGGACTTCATGCCGCTATTCACTGTGGAATACAGGCGGGTGGCTATCCCATCACTGCCGTCCGCATCTTTAGTAGCGGTGAACAATTTGATTACGCCATCGAGATCTTCTGTAAGAGCCGTGCGGAGTTTATCTTCGTCTATGTATAATTTCCCCTGATCATACCAGGATAAAGTAGTAATACCTATAGAGCTTAGAGTACGATACTTTCCTTCTCCTTCTATGGCACTTGAAGCGGCTATACGGATATTACTGTATAAACCACTGAGCAGGCTGTCCCCGGTTAGTAACCCGCTTCTTGCCTTTTCCTCCCATTTTTCTATATCCGATTCTTTCATTGCTTCTTTCTGTTCATCAGTTAGAGGAGGAAAAGCCCGGTATCTTTTCTCCGAAAGCTTGGTGCCGATCTTTTCCATTACAGCATTGTAGTTTTCTACAAAGGATTTAATCTTGTCCACTATACCATCAATATCAGGGTCTACGGAAACAGTAACAGTAGTATTGGGATCAGCCTTCTTCAAATCAAAGTTAATGTTATTAAAGGTAAACTGGTTGGAAGCAAACTCGATGTCGCTGCCGCCATTGAAAGTTATAACAGCATTTTTCCCTGAAGCAGAAGTGAAATTCTGCAAGAACGAAACATCGCTAAACTGACTGTCTGTTATGGTAATTTTTGCCTCACTACCTGTATTTGTGGTCATGAGGTAAAACATATTCTTATCTGCATCATAGGTAGCCTTGACTTTGGTATCACTGGATACCGCATTAATTTTAGCCGCTATTTGAGCAACACTTTCTCCAGCTGACAAGGTGATTTTAACTCCGTTGAGTTTAAACGTCCCGGCATGTACCAATTTGTTATCAGCAATCCCTGCATCCTTACTGTAATTCGATTCCTTGGTTACGCCGCTGGCCAACTGTTTTACCACTATCTCAAACCGGCCTTCCACAGCAGTGTTCTTGGCGGTAGCCTTCAGAATGGATTCATCGGATGAAGTCACTTTTTTCCCCATAAAGGAGCTTTCTAATTGTAAATCGAAAACAGTATTGCGCAGGGTTAACAGTTTGGTGTTAATATCCCGGTAATCCTCCCGTTTCCACTCCAGGGTCTGCTTTTGCTGGGCATACCGATCCACTTTCATGCGTTGTACCTGCATCAGCTGTTTGACGATACTTTCAGTATCCAAACCACTGGCCATTCCGCCGAAACGTATATTGCCGATACCTGTCATTTGGCCACCTTCTCTCTCGAAATAAAGTTAATCAGCTTCCTAAAATTCTGTTAATCTTTACGCTTCATCTTCTTTATTTACATGCCTGCTCAGTTCACTTAACTGGCGCAGCTTAATCTCCAAACCTTGACTCTGCTGCACAGCCTGCTGGTTTTCAGCAGCGATCTGATCAAATACCTCCTGGCGATGAACGGTTACCTCCCGGGGTGCATTAATGCCAATACGCACCATGTCTCCCTGTATTTCTACCACAGTAATCTCTATATTATCTCCTATGATTATGCTTTGTCCCTTTTTACGGCTGAGTACCAGCATAGGCTATTTCCCCTCCCCGGCCGCAGATTTTTGTTGATCATGGGGGAAAATAGGCTGCTTAGTTGAATAATCGGAATTTGCCGGGATAAACTGAAGTCCTAATTTTAACCGGGTATTTATAACCAGGGGTGCCAATAAATTGGCAGTAGTTAGCCGGAAATCCTCCGGTATGGTCAATATGGTCAGCAGTGCGATGTCCTCGGGGCCATTGACCTCTAATAACTCACAGTTCTGATCATCCAACTCAATCTGATAGTCCGGGAAAAACTTGAAGGGATCACACACTATCAAGCACAAGTCCACATCCTTAAGCGACTGCATATAGAAGAAAGTGCCTTCATCGTCAAAGGGCAGGAATACGAACTGCTGGTGTTCTTCGAAAGCGGGCACTCCCTTGGGGAAGCGGATTATTCGCGATTCTTCCACATCAATTTCACCCATATATTTGGTTGGTATCTGCATGCCCGTTCCTCCTTTGAGTTCCCGTTCAATTTTTTTGGTGTTTTGTTATTAGTTCATTGAGATCGTACTACGCAACCATATTAATCTTGTTTTCTACCCAATTTATCTCCAAATAATTCTTCTGGCGAAGATATATGTCCAATTTGCCTTTATGAAAGTAGCCGTTAACTTGTCCTGGATGGTAGTCAAGATCTACCGATCCTCGCTTAAGATTAAATTGTACAGGATAGGTATCAACCCAAATACGGGGCGGCTGCTTGGGAATAGCGGTAACGTTATAATCAGCGGTCTCTCCCAGGTGGCGAGCAAACAGGTCACCAATACTAAAATCTTTGTGAATCTGAGCTAAAAGGTCACCTTCAATAGCCCTCCGGGCAATGCCTTCCATGGAATCAGACCAGGCTAAATCAGCATAATAAGCTGCAAAATCTGCCAGGTTTCGTTTGTGATGATCTGCAAAGCATTGGGTCTGGTCAATATGCAGAACCGGCCGGGGAGAATGTATTTCCAAGAGCGGTTCTTCTATCTGCAACTCAATCTTGGGTAGGCGGTTGCGTAGTTCAAGGAATGGCTGCGTTGCATTAATGCCTATTAATGCCATTTGCGATTCCATTCGCAGTTGCATCATAACCCTATACTCCTATACTATTTTAGGAAGTCAACCAAACTAGGCTGGATTATACGAGCTCCGGCAGCAAGAGAAGCCAGATATACACTTTCCTGCATCTTTAATTGCATTATAACCTCAGCTATGTCAGCATCCTCATTTTGAGATAATAAACCTGTAAAGGAAACTTGAGTAGTTTCTAACCGGCTTTTTTGCAGTTCCAAGCGATTAATCTTAGCTCCCACAGTGGCGCGGGCTGATAGTAACTTGTCCATGAACTGGTCAATGATTCCCAGGGCTTGATCAGCTGAGCTGGCTGCAACAGCGGGTGCATCGTTAGCAAGTGAGTTAGCCAGATTATTTAAGATTTCTATTATACCAGGATCAGTTCCGTTGCCGACAAAAAAACCCTCCATTTCACCATTGGTTAAATTGATAGTCATGGTGACCCCTACACCAATTTCTAAATTCAAAGGGTTATCATTGCCGGCCCAATTGTTAGTGCCAAATCCTTCTTGATAGGGAGGCTGGGTAACATTAGTGCCGCCAAAAATATACTTAGTACCGTAGGTAGTATTGGCGACCAAACTTAACTGCTCGGTTAATTCTTTTATTTCTTTAGATAAAGCCAGGTAGGCGCTGTGCTCATTAGTACCATTGGCGGCCTGAACCGATAGTTCTCGAACTCGATGTAGAATGGACGTCAGGTTGTTTAAAGCTGAGTCGGTGGTTTCCATAAAATTAATTCCCTCTTTGATATTGGCCAAATATTGTTCACCTTCTACCAGGTTAGTGCGCAGGCGCAATGATTTAACCAGAGCAGCGGGATCATCAGACAATTTGTTAATTCTGCGGCCAGTAGATAATTGCTGCTGGTATTTTTCCAGATTGAATATATTGTTAATCAGGTTCTGCCTCAAATTATTAACCAACATAGTGTTGGTGATCCGGGTCATTCATTCCTACCTCCCCACTACTCCCATACGGTTGATAATCACATCAATAGCCTCATCAATGGTAGTTATAAAGCGAGAGGCTGCATTATAAGCATGTTGAAACTTGACCATATTAGTTATTTCCTCGTCCATATATACTCCCGAAACCGACTGCCGCTTGTTTTCCAATTCATTAAGGAGAATATTCTGATTTTGGACCATGCGATTTGCCTCCTGGGTCATGACGCCTTTTTCTGAACATATGGCGCGCCAGTAGTCATCACAGGTGCAATAGTTTATTCCTATGGACAGCTTCTTGTGTTTCAATTGAGCTATCAGTAAAGCATTACTGCCATCACCGAAGTTGGTCTCCTCACCGCCTTGCCAGGTTGGTGCCGAAGCAGCCGCAATGTTCATGGGATTACCGTAAATAGCAGCCTCCACCTGCATTAATGCTGCCCAGTCTACGCCGGGATCAGTGGGATCGGGTGGTTCTACAAAGAAATTGGTTCCGTCTGGCGTGCTTGTCTGGTTAGTTAAGCTGTAGCCGGCTCTATGTACATTATTAGTTTCCAATATTATAGTTTTGGCTAATTGATTAAGTTCCTCAATCAATTGCGGAATAATCCCTGCATAATCAGCCGATGCAACATCCAGTGCGCTGCGTCCGCGGGCATCCAGCAAACCTCTTAATTCGCCTGATTCAATTCTAACGGCAGTCTCAGTATCCGCCCAGACAACCTGGTGTAATCCTTGTCCATCTTGTTTTGTATCCAACTGGAATACATCTTTTCCCTGCACCAGGGCACGTCCTCCTATGTGCAGTGATATCATACCTAACTGATCGTTACGAACGTTAATGTCAATAATTTTGCTTAGTTGATCAACCAGCAGATCCCGTTTGTCCAGCAAATCATTGGGGCGCTGGCCCGCTGAAGTAACTGCCATAATTTGCTTGTTCAAGTCTGCGATCTGCTGAGCAAGAGAATTAATTTCATCCACCTTGATTTGGATACAGGCATTAACATCATCACGTAATTCAAGCAACTGTCGATAAGTATGATTAAAAGCATCTGCCATAGCTGCCCCGCGCTCGGTTACTACTGTACGGACCGCATCACTTTCCGGGTTGGCGGACAGGTCCTGCCATGCCTCCCAGAACTGGTCCATTACGGTACGCAGACCATCTTTAGACGGTTCATTGAGTATAACCTCAATTTTGGCTAATGTGTCCTGTAAGGAGGTCCAGTAACCGGTGGTCTTGTTTTCATTACGAATCTGGCTATCTAAAAAAGCATCGCGAATCCGTTCAATAGAAGCTACCTGTACACCGGTACCTTGCTGCCCAACCCCGGCATAACTGGTTAGGCTAGGCGTATAATAAGGACGCGTAGTAACAATGGTAGGTGTTTGACGAGTATAACCTTCGGTATTGGTGTTAGCAAGATTATGCCCTGTAATATTCAGGGCAGTTTGGTGAGTCATTATGGACCGTTTGCCAATCTCCAGGCCCATAAAAATTGACATTGTCATATTCTAAACCTCGCTTTACTTTCAGGCCCGGGTATCGAGCAAATTAATCTGGCGGCCTGATTTTTCATCTACTAAATTGCCTTTATCAGAATAGGTTCCGGCCACGTCCCCGTTTAATATGGCCTGGATACTCTCTATATAATGAAGCGACTGCTCAATTAATTCGTTATTATGGTTATTGATAGCTTTCAACCGGGCTAAGTTATAACTCAGGCGATTTACATTTTCTTCTAATTCTTCTTTTATCTGCGGATACTCCTGTTCAACCCATTCCACCAGTTCCTTAGCGGCAGATCCAGGCAGGTCGAGCTTCTGCTGCAGCTTATAGCGCTGGTTCTCCAGCTTTTCCAGCTGAGCTACCAGCCCAGCCTCCTCTTGAATGAGGCTGTCCAGTTCCTTGATTTGACCAGCTATAATAATCCGCTGCTTCTGTTCTCCCAGAACAGCCATCTGATCGAGGATATTGTTCTGTTTTCCCATCACCTCGACAAATTCCCGGAGTATCGCTTCCATAGTATCTTTCCCTTCTTAAATTAACCGGTCAACAATGGCTCTTTCGATCATCTTTTCCGCTACTTGGTCCTCACTTAAGGTGTAGGTCCCCATGGAAATGCGCTCCCGTAATTCTTCCACCTTTTCCATCCGGACATCCTCAGCCTGCCTGATAGCCTGCATAGCCTTCTGTTTAATGCGGCTCTCATCAGATATAGCCAGAGCATCTTTTCGCATAGACCGGGCTGCTGATGCTGATTCTATGTTGTTAATTTTTTTGTTCTTGCCATACACCTGCAGCAGGTTTTGTACCTGAGTTTTGGAAATTATCATTTTTTACTTCACCTCATCTATGGCGGTGCATTATGTTTCTGTAGCTTGTTTCGTAAAAAAAAGGGAAGTTCTTCACTCCCTTTATATGCGTTTTTATTCGATTAGCGCGCTGTTATGTAATAATACACTGATTTTTAGCTGTAAGCTCAGCTAAGGCCTGGTTATTAACGCTGGAGAAAATGCGTCCCCTTAAGAAATTATGTTTATGATTGGTCCTTAATATGCATGCGATCCCGGGAAGCTCGTTTTTCGGGAGCAGCAGGTTTAGAACGAGCCGGGGAAATGACACCCCGTATCTGACTATCCAGTTCCCGCAGGCAGTTGGCACAATAATTGCCACTATCAATGTGCGCACCGCAGCGCTGGCACTGCAGCACCTCCACAAAGCCTTTCGACTGCAGGCGACCTTCCCGTAAAAACTGCAGAATCAATTCCTCGTCTACACCGGTTTCTTCTGCCACTTCAAAAACCGTAGCTCCTGGGTGATCGCGCACATACCTGCGTACTTTCATATACTGCTCTTCTTCCTGTTCCCGGCAGCGAGAACAAACGGTCCTACCCTGCTGGTAGCCAAACAAGCGGCCACATATCGAACAGTTTCTTAATTCTGGTGACATCGCCATCCCTCCGTCTCTAGTAACCTTTGCCCGTAGCCCAAGTAATAACATTCACTTGGTTAGCTCCATTATCCAACAAAGTGCGGGCACACTCCCGACTGGTTGATCCAGTAGTGAATACATCGTCCACCAACAGAATATTCTTTCCCTTTATGCAATCAGCCTTGCGGATATCAAATGCTTGTAGCAGGTTTCTTTCCCGCTCTTCCCGCGAACATTCCCGTTGAGATGGTGTTTCTTTTACTCTTATTAGCAGATTGGGATACATTTTTATCTTCAATTCTTTGCTAATCTGTTGACCCAGAGCTTCGGTCTGGTTGAAACCCCGTTGTTTTATACTGGCCTGGGTGGATGGAACGGGTATGATCATATCAATAGGCCAGAACCTCGGTTCTTTTTTCACCACTGCGGCCATCATTTTGCCCATGCGGTAGGCCAACTGACGCCGTCCTAAGAACTTTAAGACCTTGGTAGAAATGCGATAAGGTTCCTCATAGGGCCCTACCGCTCGCGAAATCTTGAAAGGAGGAGTACGGGTCTGACAATCCTGACACAGGGGGCCAGTGCCTTCACACAAGTATTTGCCGCATCGATCACAGATAGGAAGAATCCGCTGCAGTTTAATCAACTGCTCCTGGCATGACCGGCACCAGGGCCGCCTGGTGCTGTATATGCCTGGATGCCGGCAAATACAGCATTCTCTTTGGGGGAACAACAAGTCCATCAAAAAGTTAACCATAAACCCACCCCCTGCCTATGATCTTATTATATTGTATTCCATTAAGTAACATGAATCTACCAAAAAGGACAGATCCCAGCGAATCACCGGTTTAAAACCAGACACCAGAGCTGTCCCCTTGCTTGCTGCGCTTGACTTGACGATGGGAAGTACGCCGGACCGCTGCAAACAGCATCAACATAATACCCAACCAGATGCCAAAGCCCAAGGTTTTTAGAAAAATAACCACAAAAAGACCTCCTCCTGGCCTATCAGTATATGCATATGCTAGAAAGAGGTCGCTTGATTACCTGTGAGGATCAAATTTAGTCATCTGATACAATGTGGTTTTTGAGCGCATATACAGCCGCTTGAGTACGGTCCTTAACGCCCAGCTTGCGGAATATACTGGTGAGATGATTTTTTACAGTTTTCTCGCTGATGAACATAAAATCGGCCATTTCTTTGTTGGTATGTCCTTTGACCAGGCAGGCTAATACATCCCGCTCCCGTTTAGTCAGCCGTACCGTATCTTTTTTCTGGTCACTGCGGGTTATTTCCCGCACCAGGCGGTTGGCTACCCGGGGATGGATTACTACTTCACCATTCATAACCTTATATATAGTATCAATCAATTCGCTGCCGGCAACATCTTTTAACACATATGCAGATACGCCGGCTTTTACCATCTCTATGACTTCTTCATCTTCGTAAATGGTCAAAGCCACCACCCGTACAGAAGGCATTTCCCTCTTTATTACCCGTGTAGCTACGATGCCGTCTGTTCCAGGCATATTAACATCCATGATAACCACGTCCGGTCTGAGCTTGCGGGCCATATTTATAGCCCCCTGGCCATCGCCTACTTCGGTTAATACCTCAATATTGGGGTCAAGTTCCAGTAATCGCCGCAATCCTTCCCTTACCAGAGCATGGTCATCGGCTATTATTACCTTTATTTTACCCATTATCTGCCTCCCCTTCTAATGGCACCTTTATAATAATTTGCGTACCTTCTCCTGGTTGAGAAAGAATTTGCAGTTCTCCGCCAAAGAGCTGTACCCTTTCTTTCATACCCATGATTCCGTAGCTCTCGCGATGTTTACTAATTTCATTAGGATCAAATCCACAGCCCTCATCCTTGATCACCACAGTAAGCAGGGAACCGCTATCCTCCATTTTTACCAAAGCTTTGTTGACCCCAGCATGCTTGCGAACATTAGTGATGGCCTCCTGCACCAACCTGAACAAACCTACTTCCAAGGCCAAATCATATTGCCGCTGCTGACCAAAAACTACATAGTCAATTACGAAATCATACTTGGCCTCATATTCATTGAAATAATCTTTAAAAGTGTTAGAGAGGCCTTGGTCATGCACCAGGGTAGGCTTTAAATCATACATGATGCTGCGCACATCTGTAAGACTCTCAGTACCAATAGCTTTTAGGTTCTGCAGTTCATGCCGGATATGGATATCATCCTCCGGAATCATGCGCATAATCAGATCCAGGCGAATCAACATACTGGCCAGGCTCTGAGCCGGCCCATCGTGCAGTTCCCGGGCTATTTTACGTCGCTCTGCCTCAAGAGTTTCCACAATCCATAATTCCAATTGGTTCTTGCGATTTACTTGCTCAATGGTATCACTTAATTTATCGGCTGAGCTCTGCATAAGCTTTAGAGCTATCGAGGTACTGTTTAATAGATTTTCAGCTTTCTTGAAAATGCTTCGATACTGCCGAATTTGATTTTCTATTTCCTCCCTGCGCAGCTTTAGGAAACTCTCCTGCTGGCGAGCCTGCTGCAGTTTTATCTGCAAGGCTTGGGCAGTATCGTAAGCATTCTTAATATTTTCCTCGGTGGTAACATCGAAGAGTTTGCTGACTTCCATCAAGCGTAAGCGAGCCTGCCGGGCCAGCCTCTCATATTTGTTACCTATTTCGATGACCTGTTCAATTTGCTGATTTATTTCTTGAATCTCAGTTTCCAGCTGGATACACTGTTTTTCACAGTTCTGGTTAATTTCAAATATGTCTTCCAGGCTTTTCTGCAGGGTCTCCGTGATCTGGGAAAATACTTCATCTAGTTGTTGCAGTAGCTTTAGTCCCTTAATGTCAATCTTTTTACTACTTTCGTCATGCCGCATAAAAAACCTTCCTTAATTTTCTATCTATATATATAAATACTCCCATAAAAAAAGCCCGGTATCAACCAATGAGAATCACCTCGCGGCTGCGCGTAAACAATCAAAGATAACACGTAGCGGAAGCTTCAGCTTCCGCTATTTGTGACTGAATTCAGCGAAGACTGAAGTCTCCGCTACATGTTCTGATTACGCGCTTATCCCCAAGCCCTGCAGAACCTCTTTTTGTATAGCAGTCAAACACTCTTCCTGCCCGGTTTCAACATATATTCTAAATAAAGGTTCTGTTCCGGAAGGCCGGATTAATACCCAGCCGCCATTTTCCAGAACCAGCTTTAATCCTTCTAGGTTATCGCTTGCTTCTACAGCGATTCCGGCCAGGCTTTTGGGTCTGTATTCCTCTAATCTGGCCAATATCGTTGCCTTTTCCGCGGGGCTAACTTTGACATCCATGCGCCGGCTCACCATAGCCCCATATTTTTCGGTCAATTCTGATTCCAGGTCGGCAAAACTCTTTCCACTATAGGCCAAGATCTCCGCCGCCAGCAAGCAGGCCAGTATACCGTCTTTTTCGGGAACATGTCCTAAAATACTCAAACCTCCGCTTTCCTCTCCCCCTAACATGCAGCCCTTTTCGCGCAGGCACTGGCCTATATACTTAAAGCCCACCGGGGTTTCGATAGTTGCCAATCCATTTTTGCGGGCGATACGATCCAGCATATGGGTAGTAGCAATAGATCTGGCTACCGGTCCGCGGAATTGGCGAGTAAGGAGCAGGTGTTCCAGCAACAGGGTCATGAAACGGTTAGCATTGATAAAATCACCCTGATGATCAATAATACCAAAACGATCGGCATCTCCATCCAAAGCCAGACCGATATCCGCCTTATATGAAACAACCGCTCGTTTCAAATCGGCCAGGTTGGCATCGGTCGGTTCGGGCAGTAATCCCCCGAATAAGGCATCCCGGTGGTTGTTGATCGGAAAAACTTCACAGCCCAGCTGGGACAAAACCCTTTCCAAATATCCAATCCCGGCGCCAAACATAGGGTCCACTACCACCCGGAGGGGATGGTTTTTAAAAGCTTCCGGGTTGGCCATTTTCAAAAGCTGGGCCTGGTATTCTTTATCCACATTAAGTTCTTCAAAAAGATCAAACTTGGTGGCTTCATCAATAGCCAGTTCATATACTTTACCGTTGTCAATTACATGCTGGATTTCCTGTTCGATCTGGTCAGTTACATCAGGCAGAGCCGGACCTGCGTACTCAGGGATAAACTTTATGCCGTTATACTCAGGGGGATTATGGCTGGCGGTAATCATCACCGCTCCGCCGGCTTCTTTAACCTGAATAGCAAAGGCGGTCACTGGCGTTGGTGATGGCCGGGACATCAAGTAAACCTTAATTCCATTTCCTAATAATACCCGGGCACACTCCCGGGCAAAATCCGGAGACATAAAACGGTTATCATAACCGATCACAATTCCTTTTTTGGCCAGCCCGACTGAGTTCACATACCCGGCAATACCCTGGGCTACCAACCGGCAGTTGGCAAAGGTAAAGTCCCGGGCTATTATTGCTCTCCAGCCATCGGTGCCAAACTTTATGGTTGACATATTCATCCTCCTCCAGGAGTGCCCGCGATCACTTAATCAGATATATCAGTCATCGGGTCGAGCTGATCGCGTCTATCATCCACATACAGATTACCTTCACTATCCAGACTGGCATAAGCAATCTCTTTGGGATTGTTATAGCCCAGACTGTTCAGTCGGGCTATCAGCCAAGCCTCGTCCAGATGGTTTTGTTTTAAGTTCTGATGGATTACCTCTCCATCTACAATAATTTCTGAGGGAACCCCCTCATATTTAGTATCTATTCCCAAATCTGCCGGGGTAACCGGCCGGTTCTGGGATTTTTTCAAGACGGTCAGATAGCCGTCGGTTTCCGCTATGGCAAATTCCACTTCAGAAATATCAAATGCATCCCGTTCCCGGAGCTGCATCATTAAATTTTCCATATTATAGCCGCTTTTGGCCATGTTATGTTCCAGAATTTTACCGTTGTGAACCAGGACCACCGGTTCACCTTCAATCAGCTTGCGCAGTGGCCGGCTTTTCTCCGTAATCACCCCCATCCCAAAGGTAATAATGGCAAATGCTACTAATGCAAACATATAATACAATGGACTACGCCCTGAATCAATAGCAATACTGGCGGCAATGTCCCCCATGGTAATGCCGGTAATGTACTCATAAAAAGTAAGCTGGCTAAGCTGTTGTTTACCCAACAGCCTGGCTACTAAAAACAGAGTACCAAAAGCCAGTACAGTCCTGAACAAAACGGTCATATACTCCATCTCAGATCCTCCCGGCAGACATTAGTACAACTAATAGTCTCCCTGAGAGGCCAAAATATCATTCACCCGCGGGGAGGACAACTTCGTCAAACAAATGTTTATTATCTAAACAATGGTTTGTTGCCTACCTATCGGTGTCATCGCCCCCTTCGGGGACTCCCGGTGTTCGCTGACGCTCACAATTATTGTTGCGAGGCACCAAGTGCCGTGGCGATCTCTTTCAAATACCTGCAATCCCTGTTTGAGATTGCTTCGCTTCGCTCGCAATGACACGTGAGATAGCCTCTTTGAACCAAACCCGCGCTATGTCATCGCGAGGCACGAAGTGCCGTGGCGATCTCATTCAAATGCCTTTAATCCCTGTTGAGATTGCTTCGCTTCGCTCGCAATGACACGTGAGATAGCCTCTTTGAACCAAACCTGCGCTATGTCATCGCGAGGCACGAAGTGCCGTGGCGATCTCTTTCAAATACCTGCAATCCCTGTTGAGATTGCTTCGCTTCGCTCGCAATGACACGCGTGATAGCTTCTTTGTACCAAACCCGCGCTATGTCATCGCGAGGCACCAAGTGCCGTGGCGATCTCTTTCAAATACCTGCAATCCCTGTTGAGATTGCTTCGCTACGCTCGCAATGACACGTGAGATAGCCTCTTTGAACCAAGCCTGCGCTATGTCATCGCGCGGCACCAAGTGCCGTGGCGATCTCATTCAAATACCTGCAATCCCTGTTGAGATTGCTTCGCTACGCTCGCAATGACACGTGAGATAGCCTCTTTGAACCAAGCCTGCGCTATGTCATCGCGCGGCACCAAGTGCCGTGGCGATCTCTTTCTAATGCCTGCAATCCCTGTTTGAGATTGCTTCGCTTCGCTCGCAATGACACGCGTGATAGCTTCTTTGTACCAAACCCGCGCTATGTCATCGCGAGGCACCAAGTGCCGTGGCGATCTCTTTCCTATAAATCATAATATAAATCTCGCCATTCCTTATTAACAGAGTTGATCAAGTCAACTTTTCGTTGCCTGGGACCACCTTTAATCTGTTTCTCGCGAGATATAGC
>Ga0208297_1000493_pt1 | contig 75978 bp, 80 predicted proteins | sample LMS_cellobiose_e_FD_187367 | JGI IMG/M metagenome (GOLD analysis project Ga0208297, IMG submission 187367) | Rumen-fistulated moose microbial communities from Alaska, USA - LMS_cellobiose_enrichment (SPAdes) (version 2) | ecosystem: Host-associated > Mammals > Digestive system > Stomach > Rumen...
TGCTGGCTTCCGGCGCGGACGACAATTTTGCCCGCAATATGGCTGGAAACCTTGACACCCTGGGCGAGGTGACGGCTCGCGCTGCGGACGCCGGTCTTGCCATTTCCGCGGTTATCACAGCCTGCGGTTCGTGCCGCGAAGGGCTGCTCCGGCATAATCTTTCACAACTTGCTGGTATCCCTGAAAATCCATTTATGGATGTCATGCAGTTTGTCCTGCCCCGCCTGACTCCGGACACATCGCTGTGGCCGGCGCCCGTCCTCTATCACGCCGCCTGCCATACTGCCTGGGCTGGCGTCCATAAGGTCAAGGGCATCAAGGCCATGACAGACGCTCTGGCCGCCATGACCGGCGCATCGGTGCGTGTCAGCCAGCGCTGCTGCGGTGAATCCGGCATGGGCGCCATGACGTCGCCGCAGATATACAATCTCTTGCGCGAGCGGAAAATGGATATCCTGCGCACGGATCTGGCCGACTACGATCCGCGCGGGCCCGTTCTGGTGGGATGTCCTTCCTGTAAGATTGGCATCGCCAGAAGCCTTATCCGCATGAAGGAGCGCCGTCCTGTGCTGCATACGGCCGAATGGATCGCGCAGTTACTCTTCACTCCGGTATGGGGTGCGAACTGGGCGCGGGTCTTTACCCATCGCATCAGCCGCACCGCGGATGAAAAAGGCATCCGCAGAGTTGACATGAGCTGAGCCTTCTGCTTTCAGCCTTCAGGTCCGCCTTCGCCTTTTCTGGTGAAGGCGGACTTTTTTTGTGTTTAAAAAGGGTCTGGCTGCGCCTGAACGGGCAGAGCCCCGTCTTTGTCTCTTAAATAAATTATACAGCCAGCCCAATATACTTTTCAAAGAACTCCTTGATTCTTTCAATGATGCCTTTCTTTTTCTTGTTGCTGTTCCTGTCAAATGGCGAGGATGGCGGTAGAATGCTCTGAATATCCGTCCCCCGTGTTTTCAGTTCGCCATCTTGGAATGACTTTTCTATGAAGCGCCTTGCCAATTCTGGTTTCAGCTTTTCATTTTCAATCAATGCGGATAGGTCTTCTTCCCTGCGTTTGGTGACATAGGCTTTCCAATCAGCACCAACGGATGTAGTCACATTCACCTTTTCAATAAAGCCTTCAATCAGTTCCTTCTTACTACGCAACTCAATGCTGGAATTGATTGCCTTGGAAATGCGGATAAGGATTTCCTTATCCTTACAGTTGGACTGCTGATACTTTTCAACAAGCATCAAAATGTAATCAATGTTGACCTCTATCTGGCGAATCAGTTCCGCTTCAAACACAATGTCATCATTGATATCTTCTTTCTGCCCTTGCTTTGGCGTTGGCTTCAAATCAATGTAGATACTTTGGTAGTCTTGGAAGTCCGCCTCTGACAATATTTCCTGTCCCTTGAAGTCATCAAAGGATGTCAGGATATTCCGCATCCGCAAGATAGAACCAAACAACGCACGGAAATCTTTCTGCGCCTGTTCCCCTATGATGGGATGTCCCAATGGGAACTGCGTTGTCAATTCCTTTATCAAATCAACATAGCCGACATTATGCTTCTTGCCGTTATCCCTTTCTTCATCATAGCCGTTGTAGTAGTCATCAAAACTACGCAACAGCACGATACCGCCAGAATCCTTGTTTCCAAACAAAGCTATGGCGTCATCCGTTTCTTTCTGTAAGTCACGGAAGCAGACAATATTCCCAAAAGTCTTCACGGAATTAAGTATGCGATTCGTCCGTGAATATGCCTGAATCAAACTATGATGCCTTAAGTTTTTATCAACCCACAAGGTATTCAGCGTGGTAGCGTCAAAGCCAGTAAGGAACATATTGACTACCACCAGCAAATCAACTTGCCGTTGCTTCATCTTCAATGACAAGTCTTTATAATAATTTTCAAACTTGTCTGATGATGTGTCAAAATTGGTATTGAAAGCCTTGTTATAATCGCCGATGGCTTCTTCAAGGAACTCTCTGCTAGTGGTATCCAAATGTTCCGTATCAAAGCTTTCGTTATTTGCTATGTCCTCTGGGTCATCTTCATTTGCCGAATAGCTGAATATCGTAGCTATGGTAAGGTTTTTGTGCTTTTCAGCCAGTTGTTTCTTCAATTCATAGTAATACTTCTTTGCCATTGGGATGGACGCAACAGCAAAGATGGAATTGAAGCCCAAGACCCTTTGCCCTTTTAGGCTGTAAGAAGTGTTCCGCTTCGTTTTTTGGTCAAAATGCTCAATGATGTAGGAAACGATTTCCGCTATCCTTTGGGGGGCATTCAGGGCTTTTTCAACATCTATGGCTTGGACTTTGTAATCAATGATTTCATCTTTCTTTTTCAGCGTATTCACATAGTCAATCCTGAAAGGCAGGACATTCCCATCATTAATGGCGTTGACTATGGTGTATGTGTGAAGCTTATCCCCAAAGGCTTGTTCCGTGGTTTTCAAGTTCGGGTCACCATTTGCGCCTGCGTTTTCGGCAAATATCGGCGTCCCTGTGAAGCCAAACATATGATAGTTTTTGAATGCCTTTGTTATGGCTCTATTTTCCATGTGCTGTTGATACAAGAAGCAGAAATTTTTCTATAAAAATACTTTGTAATTTCAAAATGTTGCGTACTAGAGTGTTCTCGGAATATTGGAGCTGCGGGACGTTCCATACGACAATAGGAATGGTATAAGCTGGAAAACTTACCCTCCCTATATGTCAAAATTTGATAGTTTGAAGAAAAATTTGAAGGTTCAGCTTCATTTCCCGTCAAGCTCATCAACAAGCTCCATGATTTCCGTGATGTCGCAGTCAAGCGCCTCGCATATTTTTACGAGTATAGCCGTGGTGATGTTTTCTCCCTTGCCTAGCTTCGCAAGGGACGCCGTGCTTATCCTGCTCCTGTTTTTCATATCCGTGCGGGTCATTTTCTTGTCGATGAGCAGTTTCCACAGCTTGTTATAGCTAACTTTTTTAGACACGTTTTAGCCTCGCTTATTCCGAGTCAATTTTTTTTGACAAAAATCCGTATCGCCCAGAATCGTTTTTTGTAAATTCAATTAGATTCACTTTATCATAATTTACGTTTTCGGGTATTTCGTTATCAACAATGATGATCTGATTAGAACCACATTTTGATATCAGGCAGGAAAAAAGTGATTCCTTCATCGATAACGGAATATCAACGGTATCCTTTTTTTGACGTTCCTTCAAAGAAAGTATGGGAGAGTCTAGCAAGAGAAGATGTGGGGAATATTTACCATGCTCTGATAGAAATGTAAGAATATTGAACATAATGATGGTATTTAAGAAAGCACGGTATCCTTTGCCTTCATTTTCCTTTTTTTTCCCGGACACCACAGCATCCCATGTGTCCGTTGAAATACTGGCCTCAGGATTACCTGGATATCCGCACTGTTTAACCATCGATGAAAAACTATCATTTATTGCCTTCCAAAAATCTTTGTCGGCAAATTGCTCTTTGACAGAAAATTTAGGAGGCTTTGGAAATGTCTTGCTATCATTTTTCTGCGCGTCATCATTCAATTCTTTTGCCATACGTTGTAAAGAGACAATTTCCTGCCTATCAGCCAATGCCTGCGTGTATCCGGCAAGCATAGTTTTCAAAGATATGGATTTCGGCATCAGAGAGTTTGAAATAATATTTGAAAGAGTTTGTTGCTGTTTCACTAAGTCATGATAACTGGCTGATAGCTCTGTAATATGCCGGTCTAAACTTTTCCTTGTGTCTCGTAGGTCATTTAATTGGTGACTTATCCTTTTCATTTCTGCGAAAGCAGCACCTGCAATGGTTTCAGAAGTTGTTTTTTCTTCTGACAGAGTTCCACCACAGAAAGGACAGTTCTGTGGTGGTGAGATGTCAGCGCTTTTGTTTTTTCCATCAAGAATGAATTCTAGGCGTTTGATGTCGGAAATATACTGGGATTCAAGATCAGCATAGCGTTTTTTGAGCATAAGAGCCTCTTCCATGTCCATCTTCAGTGGATAAGCTCTTGCAATCAAAGCTTCTCGCTCTTTGTTGGCTTGTTCAATTTTATCATCTATCGCAGTAGCTTCTTGCAAAAAAGCGTCAATTTTTTCTTCAATATCTTGATCCGATGCATTACCGATAGAATCCTCAAGCTCAACCTTCCGTTCCTGAATCTTTGCCAATTTTTCCCTTAGAAATTTTGCAACGCCTTCTTGTTCAGAGAGGCGTTTTTTCCGCTCTTGTTCAGTCAAGCTAGGACGGAGTTCGCTTAAATCATCTCCAGTAAGCAGGAAATATAACGCTGTCAAATCGGAAGTTTTACTATGTTCACTTTGTAAAGATGGTTTACTACTAATAATGCTATCTTCATCAAGATAAAAATTGTGGTACGCAGAACGGAATGTAAGCTTTTGAGTACCAAACGTATCATTTTTTATAATTTCATGTCCGGATTCTATGTTAAATAACTTCAAAAGCAATAGATCAAAATTATCCATATTGTAAGTGGTGCTGCCGATTTCGGCAAAATTGCACATGACTTTGACCGGATAATGCTGATCCGTATTTCGCTGAAGAATGATTTCTTTCCCGTCCACAGATGACAGAAACATGGTGATTGTATCGTAACCATATGTTACTGAATCAAAAGGAGCTATTTTGCCGTTCAGCATAAAATCAATGCATTTAAGAATAAGGGATTTACCAGTATTTGATGGACCATAAATAATGTTGACACCATCAACAAAGTCAATGATAGAATCTTTGACTTCAGGTCCGCCTACTATAATTCTGCTGAGATAGAATCGTTCCATTTCATTGCTCCACAAATGGTGACTTCCCTGCACTGAGTTTTTGAATCAGCAATGTTGAAGACATACCAGACACAGCGGAAGCCACTTTTATCGCTGTGGTCTTATATTCTTTGGCATATTCGCTGCTCAACGAGGTACAGAATTGTCTGCCTGTCTCAGTTAATCCGTAGACCAAACCTTCAGACCCAATAGAAGGCATCACGATTCCTTCAACAACAAGAGAATTAATTGCCTGCCTTACGATTTTCCTCCGGGAAGTGAAAATGGAAAACAGCATTCGATTTTCCCCTTGGAGACAATTATGACCAAACCCGAAATATCCACCAAAAATAGTCATAAAGTCAGCAGCATAAATCATATCCAGATTCTGCGGTCTGCCAAAGGCATCAAGAAGCAAGGCGATTCTAAGTGAGTTTTCAAACGCCGTATTAAACAGACTGTCCATCGTCTTTCCTCACCCACCCAGAAATTTTTCCATCATTCACAAGAAAATGGCATACCCCTTTCCTTACAGGGTTTTTGACAAGCTCCGTTTCCCTTTCTAAGCGGCAACCATGTAGGATTACTTTGGTTACCTCCTTCAAAACTTCTCTCAGGCGTTTTTCCCCGCTTGGATAAGCATCTTGCCAATTCTCCTTTATCCCTTCGTATATCTCATCTTTAAGTTCCTGAAAATCAGTACCATCATCTATTTCTCTCACGGCATGACGGACTTCCTCTGCGGCATAGAAATACCGTCGTTGCTCCTCATGAAATTCATCATCTTGTGGATAATCCTTGAGCATGTTTTTATTGAAATAATTTCTGCCGTGCTTTTGAGCCCATACCGCCATTAGCGCCGATACGTAGGCCTGTTCGATTTCTGTTGGCTCTTCTGGGACATCCGGGTCTGGAAGCCTTGTTTTCGCAAGTTCTAGAAGGCTTCCCTGATTTATTATCTTTTTACTTTTAAATTTACTAGCGGTTTGGTTTTCATAAATATTTTGGACATTCAGCGAATGCTTGAACACCATCGCCAGAAATTCGGGCAGCTTTTCCTCGCTAGCAAGACCAAGCAGTTTTTCCCTATGAGGTTCCAACTTGTTGTCATTTTTTATAAGTGCAGAGAAAAAGTTAATAAGGCCAATAATATTTATATCGTTAATATTGGGAATGATGCGAGCTTGAAAATTAGAAACAAGAGTTTTCACGGACATCTTGCCACCGGATTTCGTTACATCCTGCCGTGGATTACCGCCTTTTTGATGATTCATTATATATGATGCGGTGTCTTTTCTGACAGAAATTTTATTCTTTTTGGGATCCAAAACACAGCTATAGATAAGCTCGATGAGAGCCGTATCAGCAACATCCTCGGCAAATGATAGTTTCAACGCCTTCGCGAAGGTGCCAAAATCCAATTGAATCAGCGGAATAGAACTAAAAATTCCAAGCTCTCGTGGAACTGTCATGGAACCTCCGTGGAACGACATGACACAACCGCTTAGTTATGACTGAATTGCGTGGTCGGATTCAGAATAGATGCAAAAAGTCTAGATGAATTCACTGCATCGGTCAATGTTTTGTTTGCGAATGCAAACATATCACGTGCGTGATCTTTATCGCCATCAATTGCCGAGCGCCTGATCAGCGTTCATTCCCAAGGCCTTGATGGCACCAACCCATATGAAACCCCGCCATTGGGAGGCGGGGCGGAAGCTGAACGGCTCAAGCCGGTCTGCTGCCGTCCCGTCGTGTCCGATGGCGTCCGCATTCCGCGTCTTCCGTTCAGCAAAGGAAGACAGCGAATGTCCGAGCAAGACAAATTTTGGCTGAGGTCTCCTTCCGGGGAAAAAATCAATGTCACCGAGGATGTTTTCCGCAAAGTATGCCGCTTCACCGACACCTACCGCAGACGCATGCAAGAGCATGGTGAATGCGTAGTTCCCGCCAGCAAGCGCAGGACATGTATCTGTGACTGCATGACATGCCGCTTCCACAGGGAGAACGGGAACATCTCCATCGATGTTCAAGCCGATAGCAGCACTGATGGCGATTCCATCCAGGGAAAGCACGATCGAACCTTCTGGTCGAGCTACTGCCCTCTCAAGAATGGAATGTGCCATGACATGGATTGCGCCAGATGCCATCACTATACGGGCGATAAACAGAATAAGTCATCATCTCACCATGCAAAACGGCTTCTCAATTCCCAAATCCATGATGTGACGCTGGTTGAGGACGCCGTGATTTTGGCTGATTTGTGCCTCAAACTCAGAAAATGCATTCCCGATCTGCCTGATGCAGAGCGCACCATCATTGAAGGACTGCTATGCGGAAAATCAGAGCATCAAATAGCCACGGAACTTGGCACGAAGCAATCCACTGTTAATTTTCGTAAGCACAAAGCATTCGAGCATATCCGGCGGCGTCTTGAATAATTTCTAATTTTTTTCGTTCAATTGCCTGTCTCACCTCCATTCGCTTTTAGGAAGGGAAAAAAACGCCTTTCCGAAGGAGGTGAACAGGCATGACGAACCAAAGCAGAAGCGAACTGCTTGCTGACGTGCTGATCCAGACATCCTTCGTTGCATCCAGGTTGGCCATGAAATTGCTGAGGATGGCCGAAGCATACGAGGAAGGCATGAAAGCTAAAGTAAACCATAATCGGAAACCGCATGAAATGCGGCACAAAAGGAAAACCATATGACAAGCGATGAAATCAATCTGATCCATAATGCAAGGAACGCTCTCCAGACACTCGCCGATGTCATCGACCTTGCAGAACGTGGCTGGTGCCATGGTGCGATCGAGGATGAAGAACCGGTAGATGTTCCGTTCACCGAAACTCCGTCCGAAGAAAAACAGCCGTCCTTTGAAGATGTCCGCGGACTGCTCGTCAACAAAACTCGCCAGGGATTCCGTGAGGCAGTCAAGGACATCCTCACCCGCTACGGCGTGAACAAACTTTCGGAATTGCCCCAGGAGCATTTAGCTGCGGTCATGAAGGAAGCGGAGGCACTCAATGGCTGATCATGCGAAGCTCTCGCCATCGGGCGCCTACCGATGGATGAACTGCCCGCGGTCCGTGGAACTCTCCTGTGGGCTGCCCGATGAAGCCGGCGAGTGCGCCGCTCAGGGAACCGAGGCTCATGCGCTCGCCGAGTTCAAGGTCCGTAAGGCGATGGGCATGGCGATGCCCGATCCCCGCGGAGGGATGCAGTTCCTCGACGCCGAAATGGAGGAGGCGACTGATTCGTGGGCGCTGATGGCGATGGAGTTCCTTGCCGAAGCGAAGGCGGCGTCGCCGGGAGCGTTCTGCTACCCCGAAGTGAGGCTCAACCTGTCTCGTTGGCTGCCGGAAGGATTCGGAACCGCCGACGCCGTCATCGGCGCGGACGGGCTGCTCACGGTCGCCGACTTCAAGTACGGCTCGGGAGTCCCCGTCGAGGCGGAAGGCAATCCCCAGCTTAGGATTTATGCGCTCGGCGCGATGGACGCCCTAGACTGGCTGTACGACTTCGACAGAGTCAGGATGGTCATTTTTCAGCCGAGGCGCGGCGGATTCCGCTCATGCGAGATGTCGACCGCCGATCTCCTGCTCTGGGGCGACCTTGAACTCCGCCCCGCGGCGGAAGCCGCATACAAGGGCGAAGGCGGGTTCAAGCCCGGCGACTGGTGCCGCTTCTGCAAGGCGAAAACGCTGTGCCGCGCCCGCGCTGAAGAAAACTTGAAGCTGGCGAGGTATGACTTCGCACCTCCGGCGGAACTGGAGGATCACGAAATCGAAGCCATCCTCCCCATGCTGGACAATCTCGAATCCTGGGCCGGCGACGTCAAGGCTTATGCCCTGAAACGCGCCCTTGAAGGTCACGCATGGTCAGGTTTCAAGCTGGTCGAGGGACGTTCCAACAGGCGATACTCCGATGAAAAGGCGGTCGCCGACGCTGTCATCGGAGCGGGCTTCGACCCCTATGAAAAATCCATCCTGGGCATCACCGACATGCAAAAGATGCTCGGAAGGAAAAAGTTCGATGAACTGCTCGGCGGGCTTCTTGTGAAGCCCCAGGGCAAACCGACATTGGTCCCGGACACGGATAAGCGTCCGGCTTTCAGCAACGCACAATCAGACTTCAGCCAAGAGGTGTAAAATGGCAAACTACGTCGATCCCCGCAAAGTCATCACCGGCACCGTCCGCTTCAGCTACCTTAACTGCTGGGAACCCAAGTCCATCAACGGCGGAGACGCCAAGTACAGCGTTTCCCTCATCATTCCAAAGTCCGACGGCAAGACCGTGGAAAAAATCCACCGCGCCATCGAAGCGGCATACCGCGACGGCGAATCAAAGCTCAAGGGCAACGGGCGCGCGATGCCGCCCCTGTCCTCCATCAAGACCCCGCTCCGCGATGGCGATGCCGAGCGCCCCGATGACGAGGCATACTCCGGCTGCTGGTTCATCAACGCCAACGCCACGGCGAAGCCCGATGTCGTTGACGCCGCCTGCAACCCCATTCTCGACCGCAGCGAGATGTACAGCGGCGTCTATGGACGCGCCAGCATCAGCTTCTTCGCCTTCAACCGCAACGGAAACAAGGGCATCGCCTGCGGTCTTAACCATCTCCAGAAGCTCCGCGATGGCGAACCGCTCGGCGGGCGCACCAGCGCGGCGATGGATTTCGCTTCCGAGGAAGATGACGACTTCCTCAGCTGACCCACGGCCACATACGGGGGCGTCAAGCCCCCTTTTTTATGAGGCGATCATGAATTCAATCAGCATAGATATTGAAACATTCTCTTCTGCGGACCTGTCGAAAGCTGGGGTATACCGATATGCGGAGGCTCCCGGCTTCAAGGTGCTACTTTTCGGCTATTCCATTGACGAGGGATCCGTTGAGGTCGTCGACCTTGAGCACGGTGAAACGATCCCTGACGGCATCATCGCTGCCCTTGCCGACCCGTCGATAGGGAAATGGGCATTCAACGCATCATTCGAGAGGATCTGCCTCTCCCATATGCTCGGCATGCCGTCAGGAACATTTCTCGATCCTGCCCAATGGCGATGCTCGATGGTATGGGCGGCAACCCTTGGTCTGCCGCAGTCCCTTGAGGGAGCGGGAGTGGTCCTGGGACTGTCGAAGAAAAAGCTGACCGAAGGCAAGAATCTCATCAAACGGTACTGCGTCCCCGGCAAGGCGATGACGTACCTCTGCGATCCGAAATGGAAGGATTTCGTGGAATACAACCGCCGAGATGTTGAAGCGGAGATGCAGATAAAGGAGAAACTTGCCAAATTCCCCGTGCCTGATGAGGTATGGGAGCAGTACCGCATCGACCAGGAAATAAACGATCGCGGTGTCCTGCTGGACATGGAACTCGTGAACCATGCGCTTGCTTTTGACGGCATATCCAGATCAAGGCTGACATCAGAAATGAAAGATCTGACCGCTCTGGAAAATCCGAACAGCGTGGCGCAGATGAAACAGTGGCTTGCGGAAAACGGAATCGAAGCCGAAACGCTGGGCAAGAAAGCGGTCGCGGAACTGCTGAAATCCGCCCCGGAAGAATTGCGGGAGCCACTACGCCTGCGGCTGCAGCTGGCGAAGTCATCCGTGAAGAAATACGCAGCAATGCAGAACGCCGTTTGCGCCGACGGGCGGGCACGGGGGATGTTCCGGTTCTACGGCGCTGCCCGCACTGGGCGGTGGTCGGGCAAGCTCATCCAGATGCAGAATCTGCGCAGGAACGACATGAGAGATCTCGCTGAAGCCCGTGAGCTTGTGCGGTCGGGAGACTATGAGATGACGGATTTTCTCTACGGCGATGTGCCGGATGTCCTCTCCCAGCTTGTCCGCACGACCTTCATCGCCCCGCCCGGGAAAAAGCTCATCGTGGCGGATTTTTCCGCCATTGAAGCAAGGGTGCTTGCATGGCTCGCCGGGGAGGGATGGCGCATGGACGCCTTCGCAGGAGGTGCTGACATCTACTGCGCTTCCGCATCGCAGATGTTCGGGGTTCCCGTCGAGAAACACGGCGTGAACGGGCATCTCCGGCAGAAAGGGAAGATAGCGGAATTGGCGCTTGGCTATGGCGGATCCGTAGGCGCCTTGAAAGCGATGGGGGCTATTGAGATGGGGCTCGACGAGGATGAACTGCCGGGGCTGGTTTCGTCATGGCGGGACGCCAACCCTGCCATCGTCCAGTTCTGGTGGGACGTGGACGAATCCGTGAAGCTCGCCGTCAAAAGGAAGGCGTCATCGACCGTCAAGGGAATTGGCTTCGAGTGCCGTTCCGGGATGCTGTTCATCACGCTGCCGTCGGGAAGGAAACTCTCGTACCCCAAGCCGCGCATGGGAGAGAACAGATTCGGCGGCGAAGCCGTGACATACGAAGGTGTCGGCATGACCAAGAAATGGGAGCGAATCGAATCCTACGGACCGAAGTTCGTGGAGAACATCGTGCAGGCGGTTTCCCGCGACCTGTTGGCTGAAGCCATGATGCGGCTCCGTGACAGGCGAATCGTGATGCACATCCATGATGAACTCGTCATCGAAGCCGGCATGTCCGATTCACTTGAAGAAGTCTGCCGCATCATGGCTGAAACGCCGCCGTGGGCTGACGGGCTGCTCCTCCGCGCCGACGGCTATGAAACCGAATTCTACCGCAAGGACTGATGCCGATGGCTGAAAACATCTGTGGCATGGGAATTCCAGGAGAGGCGAGATTTCCACCCATGCCGCAGAACTCGAAAATCTCCCATGCGGGACGCACATCTGACTTCTCCGCAGAAGTCTGCGCCGTACTTCTTGAAATGCCGCCTGAAAAACTGTGCGTCATAACGCAAAGTTACGGAAGGCGAATGACCGCGGATTCGCACATCTGCGGCGATATTTCCAGCCAGAAGCGAGATTTCCAGCCGTGTCGCAGAACTACGGAGATGTCTCATTCGGGGCGCTCATCTCGCATATGGGCAGATGTCTGTGTCGCACGTCGATAAAGCCGAAAAATTATAGTTCGCCATTACGCAAGGTTACGGATAGGAAATGATCGGGAAACTCCGCATATCTGAGGCGCATTTTTCTGCAAGGGGTGAGATTTTCACCCGTGACGCAGAACTCGCGTTTGTCATGTACGGCTGGAATATCTGCCGAATTTATGTGCTGCGGCGCAAGCCGACAAACTTTTTTGCCATCTCTGACTCCGAATGCCCGGTAGTACGTGGAGGCGATCATGCCTCCAACAAAATTCAGCGGACGCCTGTCCGCACGGAGGCTTCATGAAATACGCGACCGCGAACACCATGCGTTCGAAGGTCTGGAAGAACGGCTACATCAGCCTCGACGATCTTGGCATGATGCTGTCGCAGACGACCCGCACGAACGAGACCATAGGGGAATATCTCAAAATGTCACGCGCCGAGCAGTCGGAGATAAAGGACAAGGGAGGCTTCGTCGGCGGTCACCTCGCCAAGGGACAGCGGCACAGGGAAAGTGTCCTCTGTCGCTCCATGCTCACACTGGACATGGATTACGCAGAGCCGGAAACGCTGAACGCTGTCATTAAAAAGCTGCCGTTCCTTTGCTTCTGGCATACGACCCATAAACATACGCCGGAGCATCCCCGCTACCGGCTCGTCATGCCGCTGGCGCGGGAGGTCACGAAGGAGGAATATCCCGCCCTGGGGCACATGGTCGCCAGGGAAATCGGCATCGATCTGTTCGATGACACGACCTACGAGCCGCACCGCCTTATGCATTGGCCGACATCTTCCAAGGACGGCGAATTCCTCTGCGGCAGGACTGACGGACCGATGCTCGACCCGGACAAATACCTCGCCAAGTATGATGACTGGCGCGACGCCTCCACATGGCCGCTTTCGTCCAGAAAGACCATCATGGATCGGCACGGGGCGGCGAAGGCAGAAGATCCGCTGCAGAAACGCGGCATAATCGGAGCGTTCTGCCGGACGTACACGGTGCAGGACGCCATCCGTGAGTTTATCCCCGATGTCTATGAGCCGACCGAATCCGATGACCGATGGACGTATTCCAAGGGCGAGGGATCCGCCGGGCTGGTCATCTATGACGGCAAGTTCGCCTACTCCCACCACGGTTCCGACCCATGCTGCGAGAGATTGCTGAATGCATTTGACCTCGTCCGATTACATAAGTTCCGCGACCTCGACGCCGACACCCTTGACGGATCCGCTCCGCAGAACATGCCGTCTTTCAAGGCGATGGCGCAGCTTGCGCTGGATGATGGCAATGTGAATCGGACGCTTCTTGAGGAACGCAGGGCTGAAGCCATAGCAGACTTCGCTCCCGCCCCGGAAGGTGACGATAGCTGGCAAGATATGCTGAAGCGGGAACCGAGGTCGCAGATGCTGATGAACTGCATCCAGAACCTCACCCTCATCCTAGTCAATGATTCACGGCTGCGGAATTTCGCCTTCAATGAGCTTGCCGGGCGCATCCAGGTGACAGGTCCAGTCCCGTGGCCGCGCCCGGATGGAAATTCCTTCTGGCGTGATGCCGACACATGCCAGCTTACAGCTTTCATCGACGCCAACTATGGAGTTTTTTCCCAGCGGAACTACGAAATCTGCCTGTCCAACGTAGTCGAAAACAGGCGGTTCCACCCCATCAGGGACTACCTTAACGGGCTTCCCCCGTGGGACGGGGAAAAACGTGTCGAGGATTTGTTCATTCGCCACCTTGGCGCTGACGACACCGAATATGTCCGGCAGGCGACAAGGAAGTCATTCGCCGCGGCAGTAAAGCGGGTCTATGAGCCGGGATGTAAGATGGACAGCATCATCGTCCTCGACGGCGCTCAGGGAATCGGCAAGAGCACCATCGTCCGAGACCTCGTCACCCCAGAATACTACTCGGAAAGTCTGACCCTCACCGATATGGAGGACAAGACCGGCGCTGAAAAGCTGCAGGGATTCTGGGTCGTGGAAATCGGAGAGCTCGCCGGCATGAAGAAGGCGGACATCGAGCGGGTCAAGGCTTTCATCACCACTCAGGATGACAAGTACCGCCCCAGCTATGGGCGCGTGGTCGAGAGCCATCCGAGGAGTTGCGTCATGATCGCCACCGTCAACGGAGAGCACGGATACCTCCGTGACATCACAGGGAACCGCCGCTTCTGGGTGCTGAAGCTCCGCAAGACGGAGCGCGTGAAGGACTGGGATTTCGATGATGCGTACCGGGCGCAGTTCTGGGCGGAAGCCAAGGAGATATGGAAGTCCGGTGAGCCCCTCTACCTAGAAGGGGAAGCTGCCGAAGCTGCCGAGGACGCCCAGCGGGAAGCAATGGAACAGGACGACCGCGTGGGCATGGTGGAAGAATATCTTGAACGGCTCCTGCCAGATAACTGGGACGACATGGATATTGCTGCCCGCCGGGCATTCCTGGACGACTTGGACTCTCCTGTGCAGCCCAGGGGCAAGGTCAGGCGGGTCTTCGTTTGCAACCCTGAAATCTGGTGCGAGTGCTTCGGCAACAACCTGTCGGAACTACGGACTTCTGACAGCCATGCCATCGGGGCGATAATGGCACAGATAGATGGCTGGGAGCGGTCAAGGAAAATCATCCGCAAGCTCCCCATCTACGGAAGGCAGCGGCTATACGTCAGGATCCCAGATTGTGATTGCAGCAGTGGCTCCGATTGTGACTGCCCGGATATCCCATTCTGATTTCAAGACACAAACCGGGGGAGGAAAGCAACAATCCATCTCTCGGTTTGTGAACGGATTATATTCAATGAACTCAACGCATAACAGCATACAATCACAAAACACAAACTTTTCCCTTATAATTTAAATGAGAGAAAAAAGAAGGAATTGGCGCATAGCGCATACGCGAAATACGCGCGTAGGAATTTAATAGGAAAACGTGTGTTTTGTGTGTTGCTGTGATTAAGGGAGCCAAAAATGGAAAAAGACATCGAAAGGCATCTCCGCACCGCAGTGAAAAAGCATGGCGGGATGGCGCTGAAATTCGTGTCGCCGGGAACGTCCGGAGTGCCCGACCGCATCGTGCTGCTTCCGGGAGGCAGGATGTTCTTCGCCGAATTGAAAGCGCCGGGAAGAAAACCCCGTCCCCTGCAGATGAAGATGCACGGGGAGCTTCGGCAGCTTGGATTCAATGTTTTGGTCATCGATGGCAAGGAGCAGATAGATGAAATTCTCACCGCATGAATATCAGAAATACGCCATCGGCTATGTCGAGGAGCATCCCGTGGCGGCGGTCATACTCGAAATGGGACTTGGGAAAACGGTGATCACGCTGACCGCCGTCGCCAGCCTGTTGTTCGACAGCTTCGAGGTCTCCCGCGTCCTGGTCATCGCCCCCCTCCGCGTGGCGAGGGACACCTGGCCCGCCGAAATCGGCAAGTGGGACCACCTCTCCCACCTGACGTTCGCCGTCGCCGTTGGCAGCCCCGCCGAGAGAAAGGCGGCCGTCGAAGCCCATGCAGACATCACCATCATCAACCGAGAAAACGTACCGTGGTTGGTGGAAAACGCGCCGTTCGATTTCGACATGGTCGTGGTGGACGAGCTTTCATCATTCAAGAGCCATACGGCAAAGAGGTTCAAGGCGCTGATGTCGATGCGCCCCCGCGTGAAGCGCATCGTCGGGCTGACCGGCACCCCCAGCAGCAACGGGCTGATGGACCTGTGGGCGGAGTTCAAGCTGCTGGACATGGGGCAGCGGCTAGGAAGGTTCATCCACCAGTACCGCGACATCTACTTCGCCTCGGCTGGAGGCAACGGGCACGTCACCTATTCATGGCGGCCTTTGCCGGGGGCGGAAGACGCGATCTACCGGGCGATATCTGACATCACCATTTCCATGAATGCGGCTGACCATCTCAAGATGCCGGAGCTTGTCATGTCCGAATACCCCGTGTTCCTGTCGCATGACGAGAAGGCGGCGTATTCGAAGATGAAGAACGACCTCGTCCTTTCCCTTCCCGACGGGGACGTGACGGCCGCGAGCGCCGGCGTCCTGACGAACAAGCTGGGTCAGATGGCAAACGGTGCGGTCTATGATGACGGGCATGCCGTGATCGCGATTCATGATCGCAAGCTGGACGCGCTGGAGGATATCATCGAATCCATGAACAGCAAGCCACTGCTGGTCGCTTACTGGTTCAGACATGACATCGAGAGAATCAGGCAGCGCTTCGATGTTCGTGAGATAAAGACATCAACAGATATCTCCGACTGGAACGCCGGCCGCATCCCCGTCGCCTGTATCCATCCTGCATCGGCTGGACATGGGCTCAACCTCCAGCAGGGAGGCTCGACCCTCGTCTGGTTCGGCGTGACATGGTCGCTGGAATTGTACCAACAGACGAACGCGAGGCTATGGCGGCAAGGACAGAAAAGCACGGTCGTAATCCAGCACATCATCGCCAAGGGCACGATCGACGAAAAAGTCATGGCGGCGCTGAAGAACAAGGACATGACTCAGGCGGCGCTGATAGCCGCTGTGAAGGCGGAGATACGATGAAGAAGAAACAGAAGCGTGACGTTGATGTCTTGGCAATGATGAGGAAGCGCGGTGATATTGATGCCGCGGAATATGAAGGCGGACGCAAGTTCCAGCAGCAGTTCGCAGATGCGAAATGCGGCGGCGCCGGCAGCATAGATTATGAAAAAGTCAACGGCGGCAGCAATTCCGTATCCTCACCTACAGAACAGGCAATCATGCGCGGGCAGTCCGTTTTCCGCGCCATTGACAGGCTCGGCGGCATGGGCAGTCCGTGTGGAAAGGCGGCATGGAAAGTGCTGGGCATGGGCATGAACATCGCTGAATGGGCATCGTCCGATGGATATGAACGGAGCGAAGCAAAAGGAATCTTCCTTGCTTGCCTGTCCATATTGGCGAGGCATTATGGCTTTGCGTAAAGAGCGACACCCAAAATAAAATGTCGCTTGCCGTAAATGCAGCATTAATGCAGGATGATTCCATACGATTGAGAATTGGGTCTGGGGCTCATCCCCAGCACATCCGGAAAGGAATCGTTCGACACCCCGCCAAGCATAACACTCTTGAATGTTGAGATAAGCGAAAGGCAAATCGTGAAAAATCTACATCGGCAACTGACTGAAAAGATTATGAGTTTTTACGATTACGGTTCCTTTTTCCAATTATTTCAAGCGGGTGGCCCGGCACCGCGGGAATTGCCTAGCGACAGATAGCAAAATGGTTGTCAGTTGTCTGGCTTGAGGTCCTGATTCACCAAAACAAACCAGCGCCTTGCCGTTTTATCGGTGAGCGCTTTTTCATTGGGAAACGGGTTGTCATTGTTGGGGTATTTTCAGCATGGGGATTTCACTTCGTGCATATGCTCGGCACAGAGGTGTCAGCCTTGCCGCTGTGCAGAAAGCGATATCCTCCGGACGCATCCATCGAGAGGACGACGGATCCATAGATTCCGATCGCGCTGATCTCGAATGGGAAGCCAACACCCGCCCTCCTCATGAAGGTGAGACCTTGGAGGAAGCCGGTCTGACCTACCGAAAGGCGAGAAAGATGCGGCTGCTCTATGAGGCAAAACTCGCGAAACTAGAACTGGATGAGCGTGAAGGAATCGTAGCGGATGCTGGAGAGCTTTGCCGGGATGTGTTCCTCAGGGCTAGGCAAGTACGGGACAGATTAATGACCGTCCCTCGTAGACTGGGACCGATGTGTGCCGCTGAAAAAGATCCGGCAGTAATCGCCGAACTGCTCCGCGAAGCATTAACCGACGCCCTGGACACGATGGCATCGGCTGATCGCTATGTCCCATTGGGAGCGATGCATGGCTGATGCAGCCGAGTACCAGAAGCTGAGGACCCTCAAGGAAACCTACGCTGCAAAGCTGGCGAAGAAAACATATGAGAACCGAGAGAAAAAACTGGCGAACATCTCGGAAATGGATGCACGGCAGTTTTCACGGGAACAGGAACTATCGCAGAGAATTTTTGCGATAACCGAAAATATCTCGACACGACTCGCAGAGGAAGATGATGCGAGGAACTGCGAAGAAATCATTGAAGCCGCCTTACGGGCGGCTCTTTCATATGGTGGAACTCTGTGAAGGATGACATCAAGATCGAATACCGCTCCGTCGAGGCGTTGATCCCCTATGCCCGGAACGCTAGGACGCACACGGACGAACAGGTCACGAAGGTGGCGGCGTCCATCCGCGAGTTCGGCTGGACGAATCCCATCCTCGTGGACGGGAAGAACGGCATCGTGGCAGGTCATTGCAGGCTGCTCGCAGCGAAGAAGCTGGGGCTGACGCGGGTGCCGGTCATCGAGCTTGCCTACCTCACCGAAGCGCAGAAACGCGCATATATCCTGGCAGACAATCAGCTTGCCATCAATGGCAGCGGCTGGGATGGTGAACTGCTACGCATCGAGCTTTCGGAACTGAAAGAGGAAGATTTCGACCTTTCCATGACGGGATTTGACGACGCCGAAATCGACAGGATGCTTGCCGAGGTCGAGGAAGAACCTGACATCCAAGGCAACACCGATGAGGACGCCGTTCCTGAAGAACAAGAGGAGACGGTATCCCGCGAAGGCGATGTCTGGATCATGGGTCCGCACCGGTTGCTGGTGGGCGACTGCACGAAGGAGGAAAACTATGCGCGATTACTGGACGGTGAACATGCCGCCCTGGTCGTTACTGATCCGCCGTATAATGTTGCGTATCAGGGCGCTGCGGGAACGATTCAGAACGATGACCTCGGCGCTGGCTTCAAGGATTTCCTCGTTTCGGCGCTGAAGCCGATGCTGGAGAGGTGCGACGGCGCATGCTACATCGCCATGTCATCTTCGGAGCTGGACGCCTTGCAGAGTGCTTTCCGGGAGTGCGGCGGGCATTGGAGTACCTTCATCATTTGGGCGAAGGACAGGTTCACGCTTGGGCGCTCCGACTATCAGCGGCAGTACGAACCGATGCTCTATGGCTGGCGTGAGGGGGCGAAAAGACACTGGTGCGGAGCCCGTGACCAGGGAGACGTATGGCAGATTAAAAAACCGGTCAGGAATGAATTCCATCCGACCATGAAGCCCGTCGAGCTTTTCGAACGCTGCCTGCGGAACTCCAGCGAACCGGGCGACAGCATCCTGGACTGCTTCGCGGGTTCCGGAACCACCGCCATAGCCTGCGAAAAAGCCGGGCGCGTTGCCCGGCTGATGGAGCTTGATCCGAAGTACGCCGACGTCATCGTCCGCCGCTGGCAGGAGTTTTCGGGGAAAAAGGCGGTGCGGGAATCTGATGGCCTTGAGTTCGATGCCGTTCCTCCGTCCTAGCCAATCATGGCGATGAGCAGCGGCGTGTCGGCTTCGACGCCATATTCCTGCGCCGTTGCCTTATTTGCCGTCCACTCCATCCAGCTTTTGACAGCCCGGGCGATGGCCATGTCAAGGCTCATCCCGTCAAACAGGTTGTTCTGGACATCATCGGCAAAGTGGCGTCCGTGCCTGCTGTCGAGGAATACACGGATGGCTTCGTGATCCTTGCCCGTAGCCTTGGCGATGCGCTTCATCGCTATCCCCCAGGCTGCTTCGGCGTGTTCGTCCATCGTTCCGTAAAATCCGAATTCCGTGTTCTGCGTTGCGGGAATGTTCTTCATGCTGCTTCTCCTCCGGGCAATTTCCATCGTTCGTTGATGGGACATTGCCATTGGCTTGAAGCTATAGCAAGAAAAATTGTGTTATTTCATATAATTATAATAAAACCGCTCCCCGTTATTGAGAAGCGGTTATCACCTCCGTGGTGGAGAAAGGGTTAAATTTTCCTGATTATCCCCGCCGCCAGCATATCCTCGACATGGTGTTCAGGACTGTCGGTGCGGAGAGGTTCGGCGAGCCCCTCGCTCATGACTGAGGCGTTGGCGTCCATCCATTCCTGGAGGCTTGACCGGAAGCTGAACTTCATGGACTTCCAGATGGCGGTGCAGATTTCCTCAGCGGTGTTGGCTTCGAACTCGTAGCCGTCGATGAAGCGGTATCTCATAATCGTTTCTCCTTTGCTGATTTTACATGGTGGAAATGCATCATGCAATGGGGAGGCTCGCGCCTCCCCGTGTACCTTATTAGGCGGCCAGCCTTGCGGCGCGGCTGGCGTAGAAGGCGCGGACGCTTTCGTCCACCCCGTTGAAAAGGGCATCTTCGCGGGGCGCTTCGCTGGAGGTGAAGGCGCGGTAGATGGTGGTTCCGTTTTCGCGGGTGCTGACGATGTTCACCCCGCGCTTGCGGATGAGGCTGATGGTTCCGCGCAGGCTGTGCGGAAGGAGCCCGAGGCGCTCCTGCAGGGCTTCGGCGGTCATCCCGCCGTCGCGGCTGATGAGGTCGACCAGATTCTGCTGGGCGGGCTGGAGGCGGATGCCGTTCGTTCCCTGATGGGCGACCCTGACGCTCTCGTCCAGGAAGGCGGCGAGGAAGCGCACCCAGTTTTCAATCTTGCTGCTGTCGACTGTGCCGCTATGCTGGCGGAACTCGATGGTCTGGTGGCGGAGGTAAGCCTGCAGGTTGACCTTGAAGTAGCGGCTTCCCTGGCTTCTGGCGAGGCTTTCCTTGCTGGTCGCCCTTGCGAAGGAGGCGTTGTTCAGGAAGCATCCGGTGGTCGCCTTGCAGTAGGTGTTTTCGTTCCCGCGGCGGCTCCTCGGCATGAAGGCGTCGATTTCTCTTTCGTGCTTGGCGTAGCGGATGCAGGCGGTGCGGAGTTCATCGGCGGTAAAGGCGGCGGCGTCGAAGTGAACATGGAGCCCGCAGGTCCGGTCGATGGTAGCGCCAGCCTTTTCCAGGGCTTCGGCGGCGCGGCAGGCTTCGGCAATCCCCGCTTCCCCGCGGAGGATGGGGCTGACCACTTCGTGTCCGCGGCTCACGCTTGCGTCGCTCACGATTTTCCAGGTGCCGTCGGCATGGTCATTGTGGTTGTATCCTTCAATCTGTGCCTTGAGTCCGGCGTTCTTGAGGGCGGCGAGGCTTTGCTGCATGGTGAGTCCGTTGAATTCCATCTCGATTCCGAAGCTGCGTTCCATCTTATTTTCTCCTGTGTTTTCAATGTGTTGTGTTGTTTTCCTTTCGTGAGTGCACATTGCCATAGACACAGGAGATAGCAAGTCAATTATGCTAGTATTTTCAATATATTATTATAAAAATGGCGGCATTTTTCAGCCGCCATCATGCTTCGTTTGGGAGGTTCAGACGCGGTAAACCCGCTCCCCGAACTCATTCAGCTTTGAGGTCAGTTCCAGCCCCATTTCCTTCTTGAAAACCCTGTAGAGGATGCCCCTGGCGCTCGGCTCCTTCCATCCCGTGATGGCCATGATTTTGCCGATGGTGATCCCTTCCTCTGATTGCAGCCCTCTCAGGATTTCCGCCTGCTTGGTGCCGTCCCGATGCCTCCTGACCTTGGGTGATTCTTCCGGGGCGGGATGAGCTTCGGCGTCGGATTCATCCGCTGCCGGAGCAATGGTCACTTCATAGGCGTTTTCATCCTCGTAGGTTTCCGTGATGGTCATTTCGTTTCCTTGTTCATGCTGACGTTCGATGACTGCTTCCGCGATGGCTGTGATGATGGTTTCCTTTGGTTCAGTCATGGTTTCCTCCGTGGTTGCGGCTGGGGCAATTGCTTCAGCCTGGTTTGTTGCTTCCCTGCGGAAAGTTGTGAGTCCGTAGTAACCCTGTATCGCCTTGCGGACGGTGAGGTCGTTGGATATGTATCTTCCCTTGGAAATCTGTTCGATCCGGCCGTCGCTGATGCGCTGGGCGAAGGTGCCGTTGAGGTAGCGGCTGGACACGAAAACGAATTGTTCGCCGTTGACCATCGTTTCTGTCCCCGCGCTGCGGAATTTTGCCTCAAGCCGTTCAATCGCTGACTGGGTGAGTTTTCTCATGGTGTTTCCTCCTATGCTTTCTTTGCGTTCTTGCGGAAGGTGGGAAGCCCGTAGCGGAGGGCAATTTCCTTCCGGATGGTAAGGTCGTTGCTGATGTATCCGCTTCTGCAAATCTGCCTGATGTCACCATCGCTGACTCGCTTTGCGAAGGTGCCGCGGGCGATGAAGCTGGATGCGACTATGAAATCCTCGCCGTTGACGGTGGCGATCGTGTTGCTCTTATCAAGGGCGTTCTCTATTTCGCTCTGGTAAAAGGGGGAAAATTTCATGGTGTTTTCTCCTTGCATCGTTGTGGTGACGTCACTAAGCCGTACTAATCGAATAAAGTAAAGTTATTATTTTCCAGATAGTTAGATATTTTTATGAGGGATAATAACGCATGGATGGAGGGTCTTGCCCCGGAGCCAGAATTGACCGTGGACGAGTGGGCGGACAGCCATAGGATATTGTCCTCTGTGGCTTCTGCCGAACCCGGAAGGTGGTCGACGACCAGGACGCCATACCTCCGCGACATCATGCGGGAGCTATCGGTCAAGAGCCGGACTGAGAAGGTCGTGTTCATGAAGGGGGCGCAGCTTGGCGGAACTGAGGTCGGGCTGAACTGGATAGGCTATGTCGTGCAGCACGTCCCCGGACCGATGCTGATGGTGCAGCCGACAGTGGAAACGGCGAAGCGGGTCAGCAAGCAGCGTGTGGATGCACTCATCGAAGCCAGCCCTGAACTGTCGGATCGCATCAGTGATCCGAGGTCGAGGGATTCGGGCAACACTATACTTATGAAGGAATTTCCCGGAGGCGTCCTCATTCTTACGGGAGCGAACAGCGCCGTGGGGCTTCGATCCATGCCAGTCCGTTTCCTGTTCCTTGACGAAGTGGATGGCTACCCTGCAGATGCAGCAGGAGAAGGTGATCCCGTTGGGCTCGCCATTCAGCGTTCCGCCACCTTCAGCAACAGGAAGATTTTCATGTGCTCGACGCCGACGGTGAAGGACGCCAGCCGAATCGAGGCGGCATACGAGGAGAGTGACAAACGGATATACATGGTCCCCTGCGACGGCTGCGGAATCTTTTCCCGGATCATGTGGAAGGACATCCGCTGGCCGGAGGGAAAGCCGGAGGAAGCGGCATGGTTCTGCCCCGAATGCGGGACAGTGCATCACGAATTCCGCAAGCCTGCGCTCCTGGCAAAGGGGCGATGGGTGGCAACGGCGGTGAGTTCAACGAACACCGCGGGATTCCATCTTTCTTCCCTGTACAGCCCGTGGCTGACATGGGCTGAAATCGCGCAGGAACATCTGGCGGCGAAGGACGATCCCGTCCGGCTGAAGGTCTGGGTCAACACCAAGCTGGCGGAGACCTGGGAGGAAACCGATGGCGAAGGAATCGATGAAAACGGGCTCATGGAAAGGCGCGAGCATTTCGGACCGAAGGTGCCGGCATCGGTAGCCGTGCTGACATGCGGAGTGGACGTGCAGGACAACCGCCTGGAGCTTGAGCTTGTGGGCTGGGGGCGCGATGAGGAATCGTGGTCATGCGATTACAGGGTCATCTGGGGCGATCCTTCCGCCCAACAGGTCTGGGATGACCTGGAGGACTATCTTTCGCGGACGTTTCCCCATGAAGCGCTGCCGGATGGGCTTCCCATCATGGGAGTCTGCATTGACACGGGCGGACACCATACGCAGGCGGCATATGCCTTCTGCGCGGGAAAGGAGCGGAAGCGGATATGGGCTATCAAAGGCGCGAGTGCCGCCAACGGATCCAGCCGCCCCATCTGGCCGAAGCGCCCGACCAAGGCGGCGAAGGGCAAGGTGAACCTGTTCACCATCGGCGTCGATGCGGCCAAGGAAGCCATCTACGGGCGGCTGAAGGTCACTGAATCCGGCGCGGGATGCTGTCATTTCCCTATGGATCGGGACGTTGCATATTTCGAGCAGCTGACCGCGGAAAAATTGCGGACGAAGTACAACGGCGGCTTCGCCCGCCATTACTGGTGGAAGCCAGACGGGAAAAGGAACGAGGCGCTGGACTGCCGCGTCTATGCCTATGCCGCCCTGCACGGTCTGTTCAGCATGGGGCTGAATCTGAACCGGCGTGCAGATGCATTGCCGCCGCCGATGGAGCATACGGAATCAAAAGCGCCCGCGCAGAGGATAGCTCCGCGCAGGCGCATGGTGGTCGGGTCGAGGTATGTGTGAAATCTCATCAGCCCTTTTTATTTCTGATTCGGAATATAGTCATTAATGGTGAATCCGGTAGGCTCAATCATGTAGTCATCAACCACAGATGTGGGATGAAGTGTCATGTTCTCCATATTTATGGTTTGGATTAGCCATCTGGTCATCTTGTTGGTGACAGGATTCAGGCGGTTTTCTTTTACGACATGAAGATATTTGCGTTCTCCAGGAGAGCACCATTCGCGTGCGTAGCGTACGATCATGCCTTCGGTGATTGCTTTGCTTGCCATGATGAAATTCATCCCTTGAAAGAAAGACGTTAAGAATGTGCAGTGCGTGAACACATAGGAATTGAATTTGAACAATAAGTCAAGTTATTCCTTTGATTTTTATTATTAATTTTTTCATTGTTGCGTTAATTTTTCCCATCTGAAACGGAAACGCCCGCGCAGAGGCTGGTTCCGCGCAGGCGCATGGTGGTCGGGTCGAGGTATGTGTGATCAATCATTATCGACAAACGGACGTTTAAGGCAGCATTCGTGGGATTTTCCTTTGGCAATCTTATTTCATGAAAACTTTTTCAACAAAGATAATGAGCAGGCAGAAAACAAGGGCACCTGCGCACCCCAAAAGGAAAGATGGAATATAAATCTTCATATGCTGCCCCCTAGAAGAAGATTTTTTCAATGAGGGCGCCCACGATGATGGACACAAACGAAGTTCCAAAACCAAGAGAGAAAGAAGTCCAGCTTATTTTCATGAGGGTCCCGAGGAGTTGATATGACTTTGGAAGATCATAAGGTCCTGCGCAACGCGCTTTTCCAAGCCCTGTGCCAAGGCGTTCTTACCGTGAAGGCCGGGGACAAATCCGTGACGTACAAGTCCAACAAGGAAATGCGCGATGCCCTTGCCCTTCTGGATGAAAAAATAGCCCTTCTTGAAGGCCGGGGCAAGATTAAGCGCATCCTGACCTACGGGAGGAAAGGCTTATGATGGAATCCATCCGAAGGAAGATCGGCGCTTTCATCGGCGGCTTCGACGGCGGTCTTACCACGAGGCGGCTAAAGGGATTCCAGGCCTCCCGCGCCCATGTGAACGTCCTCATCCAGCAGGCCGGGGACGACATGACGGCGCGGGCGCGGCACCTCACCCGCAACAACGGCTATGCCATCAACGCCGTGGAGTCCTGGGCGGGCAACGTGGTCGGCACGGGAATCAAGCCTTCTTCCAGGATAGCTGATTCTGCCTTGAAGGATACTGTTCAGAAGCTGTGGCTCCGGTGGACGGACGAGGCCGACGCTGAGGGGCTGACGGATTTCTACGGACTCCAGCGCCGCGCCGCACGGGAAGTGTTCATCGCCGGGGAGGTGTTCTTCCGCATCCGCCCCAGGCGGGATTCCGACGGGCTGACCGTTCCGCTCCAGCTTCAGCTTCTGCCTTCGGAGATGCTGCCGAAGCATCTGAACATGACGCTGGGCAACGGCCATGTAATACGCCAGGGCATCGAGTTCGACGCCATCGGAAGGAGGTCGGCCTACCATTTCTACCGCAGGCATCCCGGCGACGCCACTGAGCAAGACCTGGCAGGTGAAATCGTCCGCGTCCCCGCGGATTCCATCCTGCACATCATCGACCCCGTGGACGCGGGACAGCTTCGCGGCTACTCGCGGTTCGCCCCCGTGCTGGCAAAGCTGTTCATCCTCGACCAATACGATGATGCCGAACTCGACCGCAAGAAGGTGGCGGCGATGTTCGCAGGATTCATATCCCGCCCGGCGGTCGATGACATGGCGCTGGATACAGGTGATTCCACATCGGAGCCGCTCATGCCGCTGGAGCCGGGACAGCTTCAGGTGCTGGAGGACGGGGAGAACATCACCTTTTCCTCTCCGTCTGATGTCGGGGGCAACTATGAATCCTTCCAGTACAGGACTCTGCTCCAGGTGGCGTCCGGGCTGGGGATACCATACGTCAACGTCACATCGGACATGGTGAAGGCGAATTACTCGAACACCCGCGCCGCCCTGCTGGAGTTCCGCAGGCGCGTAGAGGCCGTTCAGCATTCGGTGATGGTGTACCAGATGTGCCGCCCCGTGTGGATAAGGTGGATGGACGCCGCCGTCATGTCCGGGGCGCTGCCCATCGCCGGCTATGAGGAGCGCCGCGCCGACTGCCTCGACTGCGACTGGTTGCCGCCGCGCTGGGACTGGGTCGATCCCCTGAAGGACATCAATGCCGAGGTTGCCGCCATCAATGCCGGGCTGAAATCCCGGTCGCAGGCCATATCGGAGCGCGGCTATGACGCCGCCGAGGTCGATGCCGAGATCGCCGAAGACAGGAGGCGGCAGCATGAACTTGGAATTTTAACGGAGGGAAACAATGACGGACGCGCCAACTCTGGAGCCGATGCTGTGCGGAATGCCGCTGATGATATGCCCGGCGAAGCTGAACGCCGTGGCGGGCCTGCTGGAACTTAGCCCTGCGGGACTGGTGAAGCCATCCCTTTTGTCAATGGGAAGGCAATGCCGGGTGACGGAATCCGGCATCGCCATCCTTCCCGTGACGGGAACGCTGGTTCGCCGGGGCTCGCTTCTTTCTGAGATACTCGGCTTTGCGAGCTACCAGGACATCGCTGAAATGGCGGAGGACGCCTTCACCGATCCCGCCGTGTCAGGCGTCCTCCTGGACATCGATTCATACGGCGGCGAAGCTTCCGGACTGTTCGACCTCGCCGCCGAATTGCGGTCCATGTCCGGGACCACGGGCAAGCCGCTATGGGCGCATGCCAATGAATCCGCATTGTCCGCGGCATACGGAATTGCCTGTTCAGCAGACAGGATATGGGTGGCCCAGACCGCCGAGGCGGGAAGCGTTGGCGTGGTCGCGCTGCACATCGACCAGTCGAAAGCCGACGCCGACGCGGGGCTGGCCTACACCTACGTCTATGGCGGCGCCCATAAGACCGAAGGCAATCCCCACGAGTCGCTTTCGGACGGGGCAAGGGAACGCCTGCAGGCTGACGTTGATTCCCTGTATGGAAAATTCTGCTCGATGGTCGCGGAGGCAAGGCATCTTCCAGTGGAAGCTGTCAGGAACACGGAAGCGGGAATCTACAGGGGCGCGGATGCCGTGGACATCGGCTTCGCGGACCATGTCGGGACGCTCCGCCAGGCGCATGACGCGATGGCGGAGTACATACATCAAAACAAGGCGGCTCGGGGCCGCCTTTTTCATGCCCTGGAGGGAGCCATGAACGAAGAGGCTATGGAAAAGCTCAAGGCGGAGATCGAAGCGGACGCCATCTCAAGGATGACGGAGCTTAACGGCATCGCGGCGCAGGCGAAGCGTCTGGGAGTGGACATCGACCCCGCCGAAGCCATGCGGAACGGCATCACGCCGGACGCACTGAGAAAACAGGTCCTGGAGCAGGCGGCGGCGATTGACCGTTCAACGGATATCGTGGCGGCCGTTGCATCGCCCGACGCACCTAAGAACGATGACAGGCTGATCGCCGCCGTCAGAAAACTCAATGGAGGCAAGTGATGGGACAGATATTCACATCCCCCGATCTGCTGGGCGAATTGCTCAAGCATGAGTACAGCCGTGAAACGTGCCGCGAGGTAGTCACGCTGGCGGATTCCGCAACGGGCTACAGGATGGGAAGCGTGCTCGGCAAGGTGACGGCGACAGGCAGCTATGCCCTTTCCCCGGCCACAGGGGAGGACGGCTCTGAAACGGCATGCGCCGTGCTCCTCTCGGACATCGATGCAAGCGATGCGGCAACCGAAGCCGTCATCCTTGCAAGGGGTCCGGCGATAGTCGCCGATATCAAGCTCGTCTATGACGCATCCGTGAACACGGACGCATTGAAACAGGAAAAGCAGGCGCAGCTTGCCGCTCTCGGCATTGCGACCCGCGAAGCCATATAGGAGATGTTCCATGGCAGTGATCGTAAATCCGTTTGACGCGGGGGGCTTCACCCTCGCGCACATGACCAGGGCGATAAACCTGATCCCGAACACCTATGGGAAAATCCAGCAGCTCGGGCTGTTCAGCCCGGAGCCGGTCAGCCAGCGCACCGTCATCCTTGAAATGGCGGAAGGCGAACTCAGGCTCTTGCCTTCCCGCCCCGTGGGAAGCCCGGCGACCGTCGGCACTTCGGACAGGCGCACCGTGCGCAGCTTCTCCATTCCGCACATCCCGCATAACGACGTGGTGCTCCCGGAGGAAGTTCAGGGCATCCGCGCCTTCGGCATGGAAAACGGCGAGGACGCCATCGCCACGGTCATGGCGAGGAAGCTGGCGAGGATGCGCCTCCGCCATGCCCAGACGCTGGAGTACATGATGGCGAGCGCCCTTGCCGGCGTGACCAGGGACGGCGACGGAAACGTCATCTACGACTGGTTCAGCGAATTCGGAATCACGCGCTTCCAGGAGGACTTCGTCCTCGGCACTTCGGGGACGGACGTCGTCGAGAAGTGCAGGGAGATTGCCCGGCACCTGGAAGACAGCCTGCACGGCGAATCCATGAGCGGGATCATGGCTCTCGTCTCCCCCGGATTCTTCGACAAGCTCATCCGGCACAGCGCCGTGAAGGAAGCCTACAAGTACCAGCAGGTCAGCGAGGGTGCCAACCCCCTCCGCAACGACCTGCGTAAGGGATTCAGGTTCGGCGACATCCTGTTCGTGGAATACGCCGGCACGGTGACGCTTGCCAACGGGACCAGCGCCAAGCTGATTCCCGCCGGCGAAGGCATCGCCTTCCCGCTGGGGACGACCGACACGTTCTCCACGTTCTTCGCCCCGGCGAACTACATGGAGTGCGTCGGCACCTACGGCGAGGAACTGTATGCGAAGCAGATGCTCCGGGATGACGGCACTGGCATCGACATCTTCACGCAGTCCAATCCGCTGCCGGTCGTGAAGCGCCCCGCGCTGACGGTCCGCATCCATTCGAGCAACTGATGTTCCCCGACATCCTGCACCTGGTGAACACTCCCGTGTTCAGCCTGCTGACGGAGCCGGTCACGGTGCGCACAGCCAACGGCGAGACGGTCGTGGCCGGCCTGCTCGGGGAAAGGCTCATCGGGGGGCATGATTTCATCGAAAACGACGCGGGCGCCGGAGAGCTTTCGGAATGGATCCTGGAATACCGTCCCGGACAGGTTGAGGCTGTCCCCGGCGACACCGTCATGGCACGGGGGATGAGGTTCACCGTTTCCGATGTCGGGCAGGACGCCAGCGGGAATGTCAGGCTGGTCCTGAGGAGATAGCGATGAAGGCGATCGTCCTTGAAGGCTTGGAGCATCTCAAATCCGTGCTGCTCTCGCGCTTCCCGAAGGAGACGCGGAAAGCCATGCGCCTTGCCTGCTCGGATGCGGCAAGGTCGGCGCAGTCGGAAGGCAACGCCATCGCCAGGGATGCATACACGGCGAAGTCGAAAAAGAAAGTACGCGCCAAGGTAAAGCTGTCCGGGGATAAAGCCGCCGTCCTGTTCACGGGCGAGGTGGGAGAGCCGCTGCGGCACTTCGACCTGCGGCCCCGCAAGCCCGGCAGCCGTCCTCCCGGAGGCGTATCCGTCCGCGTGAAGAAAGGCGGATCCTTCCGCCACGCGAAGGGACCGGAAGGACAGAAGACCTTCCTGTTCCGTGCCGGAAACGGGAGCGTGATCCTCGGATACCGCAAGTCGAAGAAGGACAGGTCCATCTCGACCGAAGGACTGGTGGCGGCATCGCCGATACAGGCGGTAGCGAAGCATGAAAACGCGGAGAAGCTGGCGGATCACGCCGGCGAAAAAGGAAAGCTTGAACTGCTGCGCCATCTTGGGCGCGTGCTCAAGGGAGAGATCAGATGACGGAAAACTTGCTGGCGAAGGCTCTATGCGGCCATGTCCGGAAGGCGCTGGCGACCATGCGGCTGGAAACGGCCGGCGGCGGCGAAAAGGAAATACGTGTCTTTGAGGGATATCTTTCCGCGCAAAGGACAGACAACTCCGATGAATATCCATTCGCCATCGTCCGCCCCGTTTCGGGACGGATAGAACGCGAAGGAACTTCCTGCTCCGTGGACATCATCTGCGGCTGTTTCGGACGTGAGGAAACGGCATGGCAGTTCGCCGTGAACATGATGCGCCGCATCGCCGACAGCCTTGCCGAACTTCACTGGGGGATACTCCAGTCCCGGTTCGTTCTTGACGAGGGCATGGAATGGGAGATGGCGCAGGACCAGGCATACCCGGCATGGGTATCCGTCCTGCATACCGCATGGACTTTCAGGACGCCGGAGGACCGCGTTGACTGAACTGAGAATCTATATCGGTCCCTCCCTGCCAAGGTGGGGGCTGCATTTCGGAATGGTATTCAACGGCGGGCTCACGCCTTCCGCTGCATCCGCCGTGGAAAAGTGCGCTGACATCGCGGGCCTCATCGTGCCCGTGTCGAAAACTACGGAATCAAGGGCGGCTGCACTCCGCAAGGGGACCGCCGTCAACACCCGCATCGCCGCCGTGCTCGCGGCATACAGGGAGGAATAATGGCTTACAAGCATGGCGTATACGTATCGGAGGCCGCGACGTCCGTCCTGCCTCCCGTGACCGTGGACGCGGGCATACCGATGGTGGTCGGCACGGCTCCCGTGGCGATGGCTGACGCATCCAATGTCAACCGGCTCACGATGGTCAGCACCTATGCCGAGGCGGTCGCCGCCTTCGGCTACGTCCCGCCCGCGCTGGATGCTGCATCCGGGCTGAAGAAATATGACTACTCGATATGCGAGGCGGTTTATTCCTGCTTCGCCCTCTACGGCGTTTCGCCGCTCATCGTGGTCAACGTCCTGGATCCTGCAAGGCACCGCAAGTCCTGTTCGGCAACGGAAGTCGAGATAGACATCAACGGGACGGGCACCGTAGATGCGGCGGGCATCATACCTGACACCTTCGTGCTGTCGAGTGTCGAGACCCCGGAGGAAGAGGAAGGCGGGGAAAGCCAGGAAGGAGAAGAACTCGCCGAGCCCATCATCACGACCTACACCCGCGGCACCGATTACGAGATCGCCTTCGATGACGAGGGGAAGATCGTGGTGTCCGGCATCTTCGGCATCGACGGTGAATGCCGCATCCCCACGGCGACGAAGCTGACCGTGGAGGCGATGGTGACCGACCCCTCCGCCGTGACCGCGGACGACATCATCGGCGGCGTTTCCGCCGACGGGACCAAGCGCGGCTGGGAACTCATAGACGACGTGTTCCCCAAGCTTGGCATCCTTCCCGGAACGCTCATCGCCCCCGGCTATTCGGAGAATCCTTCCGTGGCGGCTGTCATGGCGGCGAAGTGCGTCGGCATCAACGGGCTGTTCAAGGCGGTCAGCGCCATAGACATCCCCGCGGATGCCGTGAAGCAGTATTCCGCCGCATACGAATGGAAAAACACCCGCGGAGTTTCCTCCACCCATCAGATCGCCTGCTGGCCGCTGCTTTCCTTGGACGGCACCGCCTTCCACATGAGCACGGCGCTTGCCGGACTGATGGCCCTGACGGATTCCGAAAACGGCGACGTCCCGTATGTTTCGCCGAGCAACAAGTCCTTCCATTGCACGGCGACCGTCCTTGCCGACGGCTCCGAGGTCTGGCTGAACAACGAGACCGCCAGCTACCTCAACGGACAGGGAATCGTCACGGCGCAATGCTTCATAGGCGGATGGAAAGCCTGGGGAAGCAGGACCGCCTGCTATCCGGGGAACACGGACGTGAAGGACGCCTTCATTCCCGTCAGGAGGATGTTTAACTGGCTGGGCAACACGCTGATCCAGACATTCTGGCAGCGCGTGGACTACCCGCTGAACAAGCGGCAGGTGCAGACGATCACGGACTCGGCGAACATCTGGCTGAACGGGCTGGCGGCGAGGCAGTATATCCTCGGCGGGCGCGTGGAGTTCAACGAGGAGGAAAATCCCGTCACGGCATTGCTGGACGGAATCGCCACCTTCCATGTCTACGTGACGCCGCCTTCGCCTAACAGGGAAATCGACTTCGTTTTGGAATATGACGCGAACTATCTGAACAGCCTGTTCGCATAGGAGGGATCATGGCGAAAGGAAGCAACAGCATACCCGAACGCCTAGTGAACTTCCGGGTGTTCAACGACAATAAGGACCTTCTCGGAATCGCCACCGTGGAATTGCCGGAGATATCGGCGATGACCGACACGGTCAGCGGCGCGGGGATCGCCGGCGAGGTGGATTCGCCGGTCCTCGGCCATTTCGGCAGCATGACCTGCACCCTGACATGGCGCACCATCGAGGGCGATGTCCTTTCCCTTGCGAAGCAGCAGTCGCACACCCTGGAGGTGCGCGGCTCCCAGCAGAACTACGACGCCGCCCACGGCACGTATGCGACCGTTCCCGTCCGTGCAGTGCTGCGGGTCGTCCCCAAGACGCTGTCCCTCGGCTCCTTCGAGCCGGGATCGGCGACGGACACCAGCAACGAATTCGAAGTCCTGTACCTCAAGCTGCTGATCAACGGGAAGGAAGTCTGCGAGATAGACAAGTACAACTACATCTGCTCCTTCGGCGGGAATGACGTGCTTGCATCCGTCCGCGCCGACCTCGGGCTGAACTAGGAGGGATCATGGAAACGATAAAGCTGAAGCACCCCGTCACGCTCGGAGATGGGACCATCCTTGAGAAAGTCACGCTGCGCCGCCCGACCGTGGGCGACGTGATAGCCGCCGGCGTAAAGCCCGGCACTCAGGACATCGCCGGGGAGACCAAGCTGATAGCGAGGCTTTGTGGACTGGTCATCGACGACCTCCATCTGCTCGACCTGTCGGACTATATGTCCCTGCAGGCCGGGCTGGCGCGATTTCTCGCTGATGCCGAAATCTGACGCCATGCGCCTGTGCGTCCGGCTGTCGATGGTCACGGGATGGGGGCGGAACGACATCCTCTCCATCCCGCTGGACGAACTTGGAGAGTGGATAGATGCAATCGGGCATGAATGCCGAAGGAAGCAATGAGCGCTATTTATGGGAGCGAACGAAAAATCCAGCGGCTGCTAGATGCCTTCCGCTTGCACTTCTTTCCAAGTGGCTTCCGCCAGAGGCAGTATTGATGCGGGAATAGTTTCCTTCAGCCGCCGGACAAAAGCACTGAATGCTTCATAGCTGACATCAAACTCAATGAAAATGGCATCGCAGTCAGCAGCAATAGTTTCACCAAAGAAAACTTCATCGATCCCGACGCTCATGACAATGCCGCCATCAACGTTCTCGGCGCATATTTCATCATTGAATCTGTCGTTTAATGAAACATTCATTCCTGGCTTGCTGCTGATGTCTGTTTCAGCAAATGCAAGAATCCTCCATGTGTTGAAGCTAAAAAACAATGCTTCGTGTTCTTCGGAATCGCCATCGGGATAACAGGAATTATCCAGCTTCCTGGCAAAAAATGGCGATCCATCGCCGCACAGCAAGGCAATGTCAAGAGTGGTCAGTGGATATTTATACGATTCAAAGCGTTCATGACGGGCTTGAACGATGACTTTTATATCCGCGGGCAAAGGAGAACGCAGAAAGCCGGCGGGGATTATGCCGTTTTCATCATCGATTCTTACGTTTGAACCAAGGATTTCTATTGAGGTTTCGCTTTGCATGGGAAATCTCCTCGTAACCAAAATAGGCTAAGTCCTTTCTCAAGGCAAATATAGTTTCAGGAGCAGCATTGTCATGTCCCGCAGCCTCGGAGTCGAAATCACCATAGGAGCCGTGCTCGCTTCCTCCGTCATGTCCTCCCTCGGGAGCGTGACGCAGAAGTTCGACGGGCTCAACGGAAAGATAAAGTCCGTGGGACAGACGGCGTCCGCCACAGGGAAAGTCCTGGAGCTTGCAGCGAAGAAAGCCGACCTGGAATCCCGCGCCGCCGCAGGCGAACAGGGACTGGAAAAGCAGCTTCAGCGGGTCACCGCCCAATACGAGAAAGCGGCACGGGAAGCATCCCGCTACGGAACTTCCGTGCGGGAATGGGAAGCAGCGCAGCGCAAGGCCAATGCCGAGCTTGCGCGGCTGGAACGGATACAGAAGGCAAGGAGCAAATTCTCCGATAACAGCCGGAAGATCACGGCGGGCATGGGAGGGGGAATCGCCATAGGAGCCACCCTCGGCTCTGCGGTTTCATCCGGCATGTCCTTCGAGCAGCAGATGTCCAAGGTCGGAGCCATCAGCCGCGCATCCCAGGAGGACATGGCGAAGCTGACGGCCCAGGCGAAGCAGCTTGGCGCGGAAACTGAATGGTCCGCATCGCAGGCGGCCCAGGGTATGCAGTACCTTGCGATGGCAGGCTTCTCCACGGAGAACACCATGAAGGCCATGCCTGGGATGCTGTCCCTGGCTTCCGCCGGAGCCATAGACCTCGGACGCGCCGCGGACATCTCCTCCAACATCCTGTCGGGCTTCAACCTCAAGGCGGAGGAAATGAACAGGGTCGGCGACGTGCTGGTAAACACCTTCACGTCCTCCAACTCCGACCTGTCGATGCTGGGCGAAACCATGAAATATGTCGCCCCGACCGCCGTGGCGTTCGGCTCCTCCCTGGAGCAGACCGCCGCCATGGCCGGCAAGCTGCATGACGCAGGCATCCAGGGATCGATGGCTGGCACAGCGCTCCGCGCCATGATGGTCAGGCTGGCGAAGCCGAGGAAGGAAACGCAGGCGGCACTGGATGCCCTCGGCGTATCCACCAAGGACGCCAACGGCAACCTCCGCTCCATGCCGGACATCCTCGCCGACATCTCCAAGGCTGAGGAAAAGCTGTCGCAGGCGGGAAGGATGCGCGCCACCGCCGTCATCTTCGGGACGGAAGCATTGTCCGCGGCCAACGTGCTGATGAAGCAGGCGGCATCCGGATCCCTGCAGGAATATGAAAAGTCGCTCTACAGGCAGGGCTCCGCAGCGGAAGTGGCGACCAAGCAGAACTACAACCTCGCCGGCGATGTTAAAGTCCTCGGCTCCGTGTACGAGGCGCTTCAGCTTACCATTTACGAGCGCGTCCAGCCTGCGCTCCGGGCATTCATGCAGAAAGTGACCGACGTCATCGGCGGCATCAGGGACTGGATGGACAACCACAGGACGCTGTCCAACATCCTCATCGCCGGAGCCGCAGCCATTGCCGGAATCGCCGTCGCCATCATCCCCGCGGTGACGGCGTTCAAGACCCTGCAGATGGCGGTCGCCCTGGCGAAGGTTCCGTTCCTCGCCCTCAACATGGTGATGGCAGCGAGCCCCATCGGGCTGGTCGTGACCGCCCTGGGCGCATTGACCGCTGCGGCGATCTACGCCTACGGCGAGTTCGAGCCGTTCCGCCAGATGGTGGACAGGGTGTTCGCGGGCATGAAGGCTTTCGGATCATGGCTGGCTGACGGATTCACGTCCGCCTGGAATAGCCTCGGGAACATGGTAAGCATGGCAATATCCGCCATGAGCGGACCATTCGAAACGCTGAAGTCGATGTTGAATGGAATCATCCAGTTCGTTGGCTCGGTGTTTTCTGGAGGCTGGTCATCGGTATGGAGCGGAATCGCCCCCGCCGTCAGCACGGCGTTATCCATGATCACGGCGCCGATGGACTCACTGAAAATCATGCTCAACGGCATCGTCACCTTCGTCCAGACCTTGTTCACCCAGAGATGGTCGGCGGTCTGGAGTGGACTCGGCAACGCGGCATCCGCTGCGTTTTCCGCGCTGGCTTCTCCCATCGAAAGCATGAAGGCCATGCTGAACGGGATCGTTGATTTCGTCGGCTCGGTTTTCGGCACGGGATGGGCGAATGCATGGACCGGCATCAAGTCCGCCTTCTCCAATGTCTGGGGCGGGCTGGTGGAGATGGTCAAGGCTCCGCTGAACGCAGTCATCGACATGGTCAACCAGGCGATCGGCGGTTTCAACAGCTTCGCCAACGTCGAGATCATGGGCAAGAAGTTCGGCATCGAAATACCGCAGATACCGAAGCTGGCTGAAGGCGGAATCGCCACCGCGCCCGTGCTCTCCATGATAGGCGAAGGCAAGGGACCGGAGGCGGTCATCCCCCTCGACAGGCTGGATTCACTCCTTCCGAATCGAGGACCATCGGGAATGAATATCACGTTTTCTCCGAACATCAGCATACAGGGACAGGGCAAGGAAGCTGATGTCTACGCAGCCGTCCGCAACGGACTGACGGCCGGAGTGAACGATTTGAAACGGGAGTTTGAAAAGCTCATGGTCGAGCAAAGGAGGCTGTCCTATGCCTAGCACCACCACGCGCATGGGCGAGACATGGGACGAGATATCCTACCGATGCTTCGGGGACGAGCACCATGTCGCCGCCATCATGGAAATTAATCTGGAAAGCAGAGATGTCGTCCGCTTCCCGCAGGGAGTTTTCATCGAGCTTCCCGTGCTGACGCAGGCGTCCAATCAGAGCCTCCCGCCGTGGAAAAGGAAGTGATCCATGCTGGTCGGAATTTTCGGATCATTGCCGTTCATGTGCGGCGCTGGATTCGTGCAGACGTTTTCACGGTTCAGCCGCTCCCTCGGAGAAAAATGGGCGAAGCACCAGGTCATCGGGGGCAAGCCCGTGCTCGAGTGGACCGGGAGCGAGGCGACGTCCATCACCTTGTCCGTGAGGCTGGACGCATCGCTGGGGCTTCCTCCGTCCGTCGGCATGCTCATGCTGAAAACAATGCTGGAGAGCCATGACGCCTATTCCCTCGTCATCGGCACGGACTACTTCGGGAAGTTCGTGCTTGAAGGGATCGAGGAGGACAGGCGTCACTTCACGGGAGCTGGAATCTGCATCGTGGACGAGGTGTCCCTGAAGCTGACCGAACACTCAGGGGGATGGGCATGAAGATAGACGTCACCGCCGGCATGACCGGCATCAACTTTTCACCGCAGTCAACAGAGGCGGAAGTCATCCAGAACGTGCGGTGTATCCTCGCCACCCGCAAAGGCTCGGTCCCGTTCGACCGGGCCTTCGGTGTTTCATGGGACATGCTCGACAGACCGTTGCCCGTGGCGAAGGCGATGATGATCGCCGCCGTGGTCGAGGCGGTACAGGAATACGAGCCAAGGGCTGAAGTGCGCGGCGTGAAGTTCAATGCCGATGGCGATGCTGCCATGGAAGGAATCCTCAATCCTGTGGTCACAATCGAGATTAACGAAGGCAAATCCACCTCGAGCTTGCACGGCAGACGATATGTTTCGACCGCTGCATCCGCTCCAAAGGCAGAAACCAACGCGGAAACCGAGGCTGTCACCACATCGGACGTATCCATCATCACGCAGAAGGCGGAACAGGCGATCGCTGCGGCAAAAGCGGCGACCGCGGCATTGGCCAACCTTGAGCCTCGGCTGCATGAAATCGAGGCGTCGGACTATTCCGCCATCTATGACCAGGGCTAGGAGGGATACATGCCGTATCCGAAGAAGGAAAACTACGGCTCCGTGAACCTGCGGGATTTCGCATCCCATGTGAGGCGGCACGTCGACGAGGTCACAGCCGACCCCGTGCATCTGCGCGGGAGCAAGTCGGCGGTTTCCCAGCTTCCGCAGTCGGCTCAGAACGGGGACATCTGGTTCGTGACCGCCAACGCCAGGTTTTACGTCCGGATAAATGGGGGCTGGAAAACTGTCCATACCCTCCGGGAAGCCGGCATCGTTGACAGCCTTCCTTCCGATCCAGCGGAGCTAGCCGCGCTCATTGCCACGCTGGAGGAAGGAGCCCACCTCACTGTCTTGAACCCGCATTAATCTTAAAAACAGGGAGTTTCTCCATGCCAAGCGCATTCGAAAAAGTCACCGAATACCGCAAGAAGAACGGATCTCTCGTTCCCGTCTATCCCGCCACATCGACCGACAATGTCATGGACACCGACGGGGAAACCTTGCTCTCCGAAAAACTGTCCGGCATGGACACGGCGCTGGAAGGCAAGGCTGACGCCAGCCACACGCATAATGCCTCGGACATCAGCGCGGGAACCCTGGCGGCTGCCAGGATTCCAAACCTCGACGCCTCCAAGATCACGACCGGCACGATTTCCATAGACAGGCTCCCTGCGGGAGCGCTGGAGAGGCTGGTGGTCGTCGCTGACCAGGCGGCGCGGTTCGCCCTGACGTCTTCGCAGGTGCAGCTTGGCGACACGGTCAAGCAGAGCGACACGGGGCTGATGTACTACGTGGTTGACATTGCCAAACTGTCATCGGCAGCGGGATATGAGGAATACACCGCGGGATCCGCCACTTCCGTGCCATGGTCCGGCGTGACGGGAAAGCCGTCGGCTTATGCCCCTTCAGCGCACAGCCACAACGCGTCTGAAGTCACGGCAATGACGGGCTACTCCAAGCCGTCGGCTACATCCGCCATAACAACGGCGGACACTCTTAATGCTGCAGTCGGCAAGCTGGAGAAGGCGCTTGACGGCAAAGCGGCGGCCTCCCACGGGACGCACGTCACCTATTCAACTGACGATCCCCAGGCGGTAGGCGTTGCAAACGCAGGAAGCGCCGCAGCGGTCGCACGGGCAGACCATGTGCATGACTTGCCCGCTACGGGGGTCAGTTCTGGAGCCTATGGAGAAGACGGGGATTCCCGCTCCTTATCCTATTCAAATAAATTCAAGGTCCCATATATCACCGTTGACGCAAAAGGACGTATTTCTGCCGCATCAACGAAGGAGCTTACGCTTCCCGGCCCTACCAATACCGTCACGCAGAGTCCCACCACGTCGGGCAATACCGGCGAGTTCCCCGTCCTGCTGAAAACTAACACGACGGAAACAGCGGTCACTGACGGGGTAAAATTCAAGGCGGGCGTTACAGTCAATCCCGCTACCGGCACCCTTACGGCTCCTGCCTTCAATGGTGATTTGACCGGAACAGCGGAGAAAGCGACCAAGGACGGATCCGGCAACACCATCACCGCCACATATCTCACTGCCGTCGGCTCCACTCCGGCAAGCAACACGCTACAGGTCACCAAGAACGGGACGGCTTCCAATGTCGGGCTTCCGGCGTGGGCTGGCTACGGAACATCGCTTCCCAATGCGGCTGCGGTCGCAGCCATGCCGGATGGCGCCTGTTTCATCCTGTATGAAAGCTGAGAGGCGTTCATGGCGGACAAGATTTACCAGAAACGGAACGGCCAGCTTGTGGAAGTGGCCGTGGAGGGAGGCGGCGCGGACGGATATGTCCTGCCCGTGGCCAGCGGCGACACGCTTGGCGGCGTCAAGGTCGGGACGAACCTGACCATAGCGGACGGCGTGCTTTCCGCGCAGGACACCACCTATGCAAACTTCGTCAAGTCCGGTAGCGGAGCCAAGGCCGGTCTTGTTCCCTCTCCCGGCACGACAGCGGGGACATCGAAGTATCTCCGAGAGGACGGGACCTGGCAGGTGCCGCCCGACACCGATACCGACACGCACTGGACTTCGCATCTCTATGCCGGTGCGTCGGGAACTGCCGCCAATGCAACGACCACCAATGGAAACACGACGCTGGTGCTGGCGGACAATTCCACGGTGAGGGCGAACATCAAGGTCAAGGGAAGCGGAGCCACGACCGTCACATCTGACGCAAGCGGCAACATCACCATATCCAGCACGGACACGCAGTATTCACACCCGTCATACACCGCCCGGACCGGCAAGCCCACGGCAAACCTCACCCCGGCTTTCGGCGATGCGATCACAATCTCGCAGATCAAAAGCGATGCCTCGGGGCATGTCACGGCTGCGACCGACAGGTCAATTACCATTCCGGCTACCGCCGCATCCGATACCGCTGCGGGGCTCGTCACCACGGGAGCCCAGACGTGGAAGGGCTCCAAGACGCTCTCTGGCAACTCCCAGAAATGGGAGGTCACCAACGGAACCTATACGGTTTCGCTTCAAATCGGCTCGGGCGGAACGAACCGCGGACTTTGGGACAATACCCTGAACAAGTGGATGCTTTATGCCGACGCCAGCGCGGTGCATCTCAACGGGGACTGCACGGGATCATCCGGCTCATGCACGGGCAATGCTGCGACCGCCACGAAGCTGGCTACGGCGAGGAGCCTGTATGTCAAGCTGGGCACGGCGTATAATTCATCTTCCCCCGTCACCTTCGATGGCTCCGCGGCAAAGGCATTGCCCGTGAATGGCACCTTGCCCGTCGCCAACGGCGGCACGGGGAACACAAACGGAGCCGCCGTCTGCCTGACGAACATACAGTCCATCGCAAAGTCAGTCTCCGCCAACAGCAGCGGGAGATATGAGTTCACGCTGCCAACAGGCGGCACATGGGCATACATCGTCGCTTATTATTTCAGCAACAATCCCGGTCAGGTCGATGTCATGGTCGGGGCCAAGATCGCAGGCGGCACGGTCAGGGGCGTCAGCTCCAGCAACACAAGCGCCACCGTCCGTTTCGACGGGCTTTTCTTCAGGATGACGTAAGGGAGAATTTCATGGAACTGTCTGAATTTGACCTTTCGGTCATATATATTCGCAAGGACGGATCATTCGTCATCGACCAGGGGGCATACCATGTTCCCAATGAAGGCGAATGGGCAGGCTTGTGGGGAGAAGTCAGCGCATACGCAGCGGAGCATCCCGAAGCTATTCAGCCGGAACCTGAACCGGAAACGATAATGATTGAGCCTCCTGCGCCTTCAGCGGAGGACCGGCTTGCGGACATCGAAGACGCGCTCGTGGAACTGGCATCCATCATTACGGGAGGAGAATAATGGCGAAAATATACGCACGGAAAATCAGGAACGGCGAAATGACCATCGATGATGTACCCGCCCGCTGGCGTGATCAGGTGCAGAAACTGCTTGAAAACGCGGGGGCGTGATCATGTCTGAAACTTTTCCCCGGTTCTCACTTCCGCCCGTGGACTTCCTGACCATCGGCGCGGACGAGGTCGAGGCGAACATCATCACTGGCTATGAAAAGGCATCGGGCAGGACTCTTGCCGCTGGCGATCCCGTGCGGCTTTTCCTGCTGACCATAGCGGCGGCGATCACGCAATTGCGCTCTGCTGTCAACACGGCGGCAAGGATGAATCTCCTGTCGTATGCCAGGGGTGACTACCTCGACTCCCTTGGAATCCTGTTCGGCGTCATACGGCTCCCGGCATCGGCAGCTGCAACGACGCTGCGCTTCACGCTTTCGCAGGCGCTCGGGCAGGACTACGCCATCCCTTCCGGGACAAAGGCGGGGAACGGAAACGTAACATTCTCCACGGACAGGGCACTGACGATTCCTGCGGGGAGCCTTTCAGGAGAAATTTCTGCCACCTGCGAAACGCCGGGCACGGACGGAAACGACTACGTCCCCGGACAGATAAATGCCCTGGTCAACCCGCAGGCATACATCGCTTCGGTCGAGAACACCTCCGTCACATCTGGAGGCGCGGACGCGGAATCCGATGAGGATCTGGCGGCACGGATAAGGCTCGCTCCGAACGCCTTCTCGGTGGCTGGTCCGGAAAAGGCATACGTCTACCATGCCTACAGCGCCAACTCCGCAATTTCGGATGTTGCCGTGATGGGAGATGAAAACAATCCCGGGGACGTCCATGTCTACATCATGCTGGATGACGGGATCCTCCCCACCGAAGCGGTATGCCAGGGCGTGAAGGAATACCTGTCTGCGGAAACGCGGAGGCCGCTGACCGACCGTGTTTTCGTGTCCGCCCCGGCAGCCGTCCCGTTCGAGATAAAGGTGGACTGGTATCTCAACGCCGGAGACGTAAGCCGCGAGGTGGCCATATCGGATGCGGTCAGCCTTGCCGTGGCTGAATACCGCGCATGGCAGACAGAAGCCATTGGGCGAGATATAGATCCCGGCAAGCTTATCGAGATGGTCATGGCTGCGGGGGCAGGACGCGTGGATATGACGACGCTCAAGCCGGAGCGTTTCGTCAGGCTTGAACGGTCGCAGGTCGCACAGTGCTCCAACTCCACGGTTACGTACAAGGGGCGGAAGGACATATGACGCTGGATGATTTTTCCCTCGCCGGCCTTGCTCCTGACAGCATCACGGCTGACCGCCAGGTGAAGGCGGCGATATCAGCCATCGACCCGGAGCTTCATGCGGCGGCATCCCTGCGGGAGATACCTGCCGTGCTGCACAGGCTGGATGGCCTGTCATCGGCGCAGCTTGACCACATAGCCGCCTGGTTCGACGCCCCAACCTGGAACGACCGGTGGGGCATAAAGCTGAAGCGCTCCGTCATCCGCACGGTCATAGACATCAAGCGGCACCAGGGAACGCCATACGCCATACGGCAGGCGCTGTCCTCCATAGGCGGTTCCTGCTCCATGACGGAATGGTGGCAGATGTCGCCGCCGGGGACTCCGCATACTTTCATGATCGAGGTCAGCATGTCCGACCCCGAAGCGGTGACCACGACGGATGTCCAGACGTTGGTCAAGGCGCTCATCGACGCCGCGAAGCCCGTCAGGAGCCAGTATGAGTTCCTGGTGAACGCCGGGCTTAAGGGGGCGGGAGGCGGCGACGCATATGCCAGGGGCATCACGGAAACAAGGCTTTCAAACTATTAGGAGCAACATATATGGCAAACGCGCTCGTCATTACGGATGCCGGGCTGGACAGGATGATCCGTCCCGACCAGTCCGGCACTGACGCCGTCCGCATATCCACATGCCGCTTCGGATCTGGGAAATGGAATCCCACGAAGGCGGCGACGGCACTCAAGACTCCGTTCTCCTGGACGCTCGGCACCGTTTCCGGCGGGGCCGTGGCGGGGAATCAGATACATATCGAGGTCACGGACGGCAGCGAACGGAGCTACACGGCCTACGAGGTCGGTCTGTTCGATTCCGACGGGATCCTGATAGCCATCGCATCGCAGTCCACACCCATCATCAACAAGGCGGCTGCAAGCACGGCGATGATCACCTTCGACATCGCCCTTGAAAACCTCGACGCCGAAAGCATCTCCTTCGGCGACACGACCTACGTCAATCCTTCCGCCACGGAAACGAAGGAAGGCGTGGCGGAAATCGCCACCCAGGCTGAAGTCGATGCGGGGACGGACGATCACAGATTCGTCACCCCGAAGAAGCTCGCCGCATGGATCGTTTCCAAGCTCGCCCCGTACCTCAAGACCAGCCAGCTTCTGAACAAGACCTGGCCGGTCGGCAGCGTCTACATGAGCGTGAGCTCCACAAGTCCGGAAACCTTATTCGGCGGGACATGGACGCGCCTGCAGGACTGCTTCCTCTACGCGGGAACGGGAACCGGAGATTATGCACCCGGCAAGACGGGAGGCGCGAAAACCGTGACGCTGGCGGCCGCGAACATGCCGAAGCACAGCCACACGGTCACGTCAGCCGATGCTGGGGCGAAGGCGGCGTCAACGGTCACCAGCACTTCCGACGGGAAGCATTCGCACACGGTGATGACATCCGATGCCGGAGCCAAGGCCGCTTCCACGGTGACCAGTACAACGGCTGGAGGTCATACCCCGGCGGGGAAAATCACGGGCGGCAAGCATACCCACACGGCAACCGTCGCCAATGCGGGAGGCCATACCCCGGCGGGGACGATTTCGGGCGGCGCGCATAAGCATACGGCCACTACGGAATCCGCAGGGGCGCACGTCCACGGTGCCTTGGGGGAAATGTACAAGAAGGACACGAAATATGAAAAATATGCGCATAATGGATTCTATGACACTTCCAACAACCATCACGGGCTGGACAGCGGAGACAATGACAACAGCCTCTGGAACACCACGAAAAACGGGGCGCACACCCATACGATGACCACGGCGAACGCCACTCCGTCGATGACGTTCAAGGGAACGGCGGTTTCCGCCCATAAGCACACGGTGACCAATGCGGATGCGACCCCTTCCATGACGTTCACGGGCACCGCCGTCTCGGCGCATTCACATAACGTCACTGTCCCGGCGATCGCGGCTCATTCCCATGCGGCGAACTGCACGGAGCAGGCAGCCCATTCACACAAGGTTACTGTCCCCGCCATAGCCGCGCACAGCCATGCCATGACCTGCGGTACGGCGGGGAGCGGGTCGGCGGTGAACATCATGCCTCCGTTCCTCGCGGTCTACATGTGGAGGAGGACGGCATGAACGCTCCACTGCAGACGAGGCTCGTTGTCCTGTTCGACGGGACGGACATCACAGAGGAGGTCGGAAGCGACCTCCTTTCCTTTTCCTATTCGGACAAGGAAACGGAGGAAGCCGACACGGTCACTTTCACGCTGATGGATCCCGAAGGCAAATGGGCGGGAAGCTGGCGTCCCGACGGCGGGGAGAAGGTCGAGGCGACGATTTATGACGGGACCGTGCATGGCGTGACGGGGATCCTGGACTGCGGAAAGTTCACCGTGGACAGCCTGCGCTGTTCGGGTTCGCCACGGGTCATGGAGATATCGGCGACATCCATTCCGCTCGCCAGCCCCATCCGCAGGAAGAAAAAGACGCGGGCATGGGAAAAGACGACGCTGAAGGCGATCGCCTCCGCCATCGCCGGGGAGAACGGTCTGGAGCTTCTCTGGGACATGGAGGAGAACCTGGAATACCTGGACCAGGCAAAGCAGGACAAGGCGTCCGACTTGGAATTTTTGCTGGGGCTGTGTCGGGACGCTGGGGCATCGGTCAAGGTCACGGACGGGAAGCTCGCCGTGTTCGACCAGAAATCCTACGAAAAGAAGGAGCCTGTCGGAACTCTCGTGCTGGGAGCGTCCAGAATCATCTCGTGGGAGTTCGCCACCCAGAAGGCGGAAACGTACAAATCCGTGAAGGTGTCGTGGCGCTCCCCGAAACAGAAATCCAAGGTCACGGCGGCATCCTACTACAACCGTGATTTTGAAAAGGTCACGGTCAAGCCGAAGAAGTCCGGCGGAAACCCTGCGGTCAACGAATACGTCTACACGGATCCCGATGCACCGGATGACGGGCAGGAATTCGAGCTTAAGAAGAAATGCTCGTCCCGCGCCGAGGCGGAGCGGCTGGCGAAGGCGAAGCTGCGGGAACTGAACGCAAGGAGCGTGACCGGCAGCATCACCATCGTAGGCGACACGCTGTTCGTGGCGGGAGCCGTCATCGGCGTATCCGGCTTCGGAGCATGGGACGGGAACTTCATCATCGAAGGGGCGAAGCACTCCATTGGCAGCGGCGGATACGCCACCGCCCTCCAGCTTCGGCGGGTCAACGGGAGCTACTGACATGATGCAAATCAAGGATGACAGGTACGGCGGGGAGCCTTCGCCGCCGCTCTCCAGCCTCATACGCATAGGCGAGGTCACGTCCACCGACCCTACATCATGCACGGCGCGGGTCACGTTCGATGATGACGACGGCTTCACTTCCTATGACCTGCCCGTCCTGCAGCCGAACACGCTGAAGAACCGGGACTACCGCATGCCAGACATCGGGGAGGACGCGGTCTGCATATTCCTCCCAGCGGGGGCAAGCGAAGGATTCATCATCGGCAGCATCTACGCCGGGGAGGTCACGCCTCCAGCCGGGAGCGCAGATGTCAGGATGGTGGAGTTTGAGGACGGGACGAGGCTTGAATACGACCGCACCGCCCATGCGCTGAAGGCGGACGTGCAGGGAACCGTGGACGTGACGGCGACGGGGGCGGTCAGCGTCACCTCTGATGAAAAAGTCGTGATCACAGCACCGCAAATCATCCTGAACGGCGCCATATCGTCCTACTCGCGCACAGGCGGCTCCGGCACCATGAATGTGAACGGCACGATGGGCATTACGGGAAACATCACGGGACAGGCGGACATCACGGCATCGGGCGTTTCCCTGAAGTCGCATACGCATCCGGGCGATTCCGGCGGGACGACTGGATCGCCAAGCTGAAGCTAGTCCTTCATCATGTACATGGGCGGAGCCGTCCGGTCATTCAGCTTGTGCTTGAGCGCGGATGTGAAGCCATCGACGAAGTCTTTCTCACGGAGGAATTCATTCAGGATGATAAGGCCGCGCCCGTCATCTTCGACAGCCATCTGCGAGAGGATTGGGCGCCCGTTTTCCATATGGAAAAGAAAATCAGGCGCGTCCCTGTGCTCAACGATTCGTCCGTTGCCACGCTTAACCTTGTATCTGTATTCGAAGCTGACGGTGAACTCATCCGTTTTTTCATCAGTGACCGCATACTCAACGGTTATTTCATTTTCATACATGTTTTCGACCCGGAGTTTCCGTCCGCTGAAATGTAGGATTGTCCGGGGATAGTTCTCAAGCTGAACGGTTTCTATCCATGTTCCGTCCAGCTTTTCGGTAATGGAATCGGCCATTGCGGAAGCGGGAATCATGGAAAGAAGCGCTGCAGCAAGAATGCTGAAAAACTTCATATCACCCTCCAGTTATTACAGACGATAGGAGATATCATGCGAAAAATCAACGAGATCATACTGCATTGCAGCGCCACCCCTGCCAGCATGGACATCGGGGCGAAGGAAATTCGTGATTGGCATGTTAACGGCAACCATTGGCGTGACATCGGATACCACTGGGTCATCCGCCGCGACGGGACCGTTGAGAAAGGACGCCCGGAATATCAGGTCGGAGCGCATTGCCTGAACCATAACGCGAACTCCATCGGCGTCTGCATGGTCGGCGGCACGAAAAAGGATGTCCGCATCCCGGAGGACAATTTCACGGAGGCACAGTTCGCATCGCTTGCCAAGCTGGTGAAGGAGCTTCTTGCCCGTTATCCCGGCGTGACCATCCACGGGCATTGCGAATACGCAGCGAAAGCCTGCCCCGTGTTCAGCGTGAAAGCCTTCCTGCGGAAGTACGGCCTATGAGATGGCTGATAGTCAGCATGGCGGCCGCCATCCTCGCTCTGGGATGGCTCTGCCATGCGGAGCACGAGAAGGCAGGCGAATGGGAGGCGAAATGCGAATCAGCGGTTCAGTCCCTGGAGAAGATGCAGAAATCCCTCGCCGAGAGGGAGAAGCGGAACTACGGGCTGGCAAAGGCGGCCGCCCAGAAACGCAGGAAGCTGAAGGAGGCATCCCGTGAAAAAGACGTTGCTGAATGGGGCGCTGTCCGTGTGCCTGATGCTGTCAGCGGGATGCTGCGGTAAGGGCGGAACCGCCATCCCGGAGATGCTGACGGAGCCGACGCCCGAGCCGGAATGGGAAGGCGTCACGAACATGGACCTGGCGGAGCATGTCCTGTCCCTGCGCCACGCGCTCGGGCTGTGCAATTCAGATAAGGAAGCCATAAGGAGCCTGGAACGATGATGGAAGGAATAGGGCATTATCTTGCCGAACTGGTCGAGGGATGGCCGGAGAAGCTGACGCTCTCCGCGATATTCGGGACGCTGTCCACACTGCTAGGCGGCGAACCGTACCTCTGGATGGCGTGCTTCGGGATGCTGACGGCTGACCTGGCGCTGGGGCTGTGGAAGGCTATCAGACAGGGTGCTTTCGACTTGACGGTCATGGAACGCGGAGTCCTGAAATTCCCGTCCTATGCCATTTACATCATCCTCAGCAGCGTCCTTGAAAACACCACGGCGAGGGCGTTCGGCATTGACGTGCCGCTGGTGGATATGTTCCTGGCGTACCTTGTGTTCACCGACAGCGTATCGGTGCTACGGCATCTGGAGGGCTTGGGCTTTGACGTGCCTCCGGCGTTGAAGGCAATAGCGGTACGGGGGAAGAAGCGCATGGAGGAAAAGGTGGGGAAGGTAGGGAAATAGTACGGCATTTACCCTTCGGTTTGGGTTTACTATTGGTCCCCAGTTCTTTTGTGATAGTATTATTTTTTGAAGAAGAGGAGATATTCATCCCCCATCTTGTTGCCCCGTCTGTTTTGCCCATGTCTTATAGCGGTAGAAACATGTCGAAACCCTGCATCCTGCGCATATTGAATTGTTATATCATGAAGATCAATATATTCCCCATGAGAGACTGGATTTCCAACCATCAAAAACATGTAATGCTCTGGCTTCAGAACTCTATAGCTTTCAAGCATATAATCAGCGAAGTCCCCCATAAAACGAGACACGACCTGTTTTGAGTGCCTTCGTCCTCCTGTGAGTTGGCTATCAAGTTTTTTACAGTCGTACCCCAGCCATGTCAAACTGAGTGATCCATATTCTGCATATGGTATGGCTGCAATATACGGTGGATGCGATATGATTGCATCTATAGAGGCTCCTTTGAGAGGCAGCGCAAGATTGTTTCCAAGCAAAACTTCAGCAACAACCTGCTTTCCTTTCATTGTCGTCGACATTGAAAGAACAGCGTTTTTGATATGTATAAGTGACTCAAGAAACGCTTTTACTGGGAGGGGCTTCTTTTTTGAGTTTTTATCATACATGACATTTGGGTAATGACTACTTGCATTACTTGATTTTCGAAGTATATCACTAAAAGCAACCAGTGCTATATCGCGAGCTCTTTCGTTAGCTATAGCTTCGATTCCACTATAAATCTGAACGAGTTGAAGCAGCACATCCTGCTGGTACCATTTTGTGTTCCATGGATCGCTCAAGCGCCATGAATTTTCCTCAAAGCATTTTGCGTATCTATGCTTGTCAATAGGTTGATGCCAAAAAAAGAGCTGACCACCTGAAATAAGTGAGGTCACATACGGAATGAGATCAGCTACTATTTCATGTAAATCCGCCTCATCAACAACAGTGTTTTTTACTTTACTGATCAAGACGGCTAACGGATTCAAGTCAATACCGATTGCTTTTCTATCTCTGAGTGTGGCTTCCAGAAGCGTTGTTCCCGATCCCATATATGAGTCGAGAATTGTATCTCCGGGCATCGTTAGGATATCTATGGCTCGTCCGGCAATCTGTGGAATAAATTTCCCGGAATATCGGTGGATATTGTGTGTCAAATACTGAGTATCTGCTTCTCCATACTCCCAATCTGATGATTGCACTAAAGAAATTATCTCTTTTTCTGTCATAATCCCTCTCCCAAAAATGGAAGATCAAAAAAGACGAGTTTTGCTTCATCAAGTGTTTTTACATAAATGTGACCAAAGCCCGAATCAATATGTTTCGTAGAATAGGTGGGGTTTCCAAAAGCGAGAACTGGAATATATTCTACTACATCATAATTTATATGCGAAAACTCAACTTTTCCTTGTGAAAAATTCCATAACGCGTTTATCATACGCTCTTTTTCGTTCGAGAGAAGATTCATCAGCTTTGCTTTGTCATCCAAAGAATAACTGGGCTTTGCCTCAATTATGAGTATGACACCATTCTTATATGCCACAAGATCCGGAATGATCTCTCCTGAACTATGCCTTCTTGGATCAGGGCTGTTGTCACGTGCAACAGCGGGATCAGAGATACTCAGAACGTTCAGTTCATCATCCGATCCATTGGGATACTCACCGGCAATCAATAACCACCCGTTTCGCTTTAAATGCTGACGCATGGAAACATGAACAAAGCTCTCAGATATTCTCATGCGTTGTTCCTCCGAAATAGCATAATGTATTCATTCTCTATGATTCTGTCTTGCCATGGTACCTGTGAATTGCTGTTGTTTGTTTTTAGTTTATGTCCGATAGATTCCTCCATAACAAATCCAAAATATTCAAAAATCTCTGTGATAATAGTATCTGTCGGAATTATTGAATCACCAATCTTTTTATTTCCGATAATGAATGCTATTTTCCCATGATCCATAAGCCAGTAATCAAAGCGTTTTATTACTGAATACATATCCTCAAAAAAACGCATCATCATCATTATACGTTTTTCTTCAATTGCAGAGCTAGCAGAGTCCAAAAGGGTACGGAAATATGAGTTATACGTGGGGCTTACAGAGGTAACCAAAAAAGAATCTATATCTGGAAGTGCCCCGTCCAAGTATTCTGATCCGATTACACCTTCTCCGAAGTTGTATGGGTCAACACCTAAAATTGGCTCTAACGCTCTAAAAGAAAGGAGATGTGTTCGTAAATAGCTTAATGACTCAACACCGTATGGAGGGGATGTGATTATAAATGACACTGACTTTTGAGGCAAGCTCGTATCTGTGACGCTTCCTTCTATCACTTCGATATCATTGCTGTTACTAATTATACTTTTACAAGCAAGCAACGTGTCATTAATTGCTAAGGACATTTTCTGGAGCTGCTTTGTAACGAGCATCAGAACATCAACATTCTTGCGAGGCTCTTTTCTGTATTCCGCACGTACCACATCAACGTCAACATTACCAATACTCCGCATTTTGGACGATAGTGCTATTGTAAGAAAGTCTCTGATATAGCCTTCCTTTTGTAGAATGAATTCGACGAGAATTGATGTCCCGAGAAGCGCTCTCTTTGTAAACCATTTTTCGATATTGGGAAATGAAGGTATGCTGTTGCCTTCTCTTGTTAGGATATTTTCATACGGGATAAGATCGAGGGACTGATCATAAACGAAGTCGTTCCACGTTTTAGTATAAAATGCTGACAGATCTGAAAGTAATTCTGATAGTTGAAGACTTTCGTTTGGAAACTGACTTTTTACTCGACTCATCATTGCGGAGAGAGGAGAAATCTCGATTCCGATTCCCTTGACTCCTAACATACGAGCTTCAACCAGTGTTGTTCCACTTCCACAAAACGGATCCAGAATCACATCATCGCTGCATGCACCGAAATAGTTAATGAGCGCTCGAATGAGATGTGAAGGAAATCGTCCAACATATCTGTGAAATCCGTGCGTTCCATAATCCGAAGACCAGCTCTTTGCGCTATTCTTCGGGCGCTCCATTCTGTATTGTGATGTTTCTTTCTCACGTACGGATTTCAACAACGAAAGGCGAGAAAAATATGTGTCTACAGATACATCAATTTCTGATTTCTGCTGCAACTCAATCAGTTTATTATAAAAATCTCTTTGATCTGAAGGACCATTGACAACAAATGGTTCCCATTTTGCTTTATACTTTCTCCCTCTCCATTCAAAATGAGTAGAATACTTGTCATCGGAAAACTGCTCAACCGGGAAAGAAACCCTGTTGCTCGCCTCCAGTAATTCATGCTCAGCCAAAGAGGAAATCTTTATAATTTTATCGGTAGCCATAGGAGACGGTGACGCATCACCTGCTTCCCAGCGCCGCAGGGACGCAACAGACACACCCAAAAGTACAGCAAATTTGCTCTGGGACAAACCGGTTTTTGAGCGAAGTGCTTTTATATTGATATCCATAATGTGCTCCTTTCAAAAATGCAATGCTACACTATCAGATGATAGCGTAGCACTGCCCCATTAGTCAAGAAAACACTTCGTCTTGTACAGATTTACAAGTCATTTTGATATATAAGCCTGTCAGCGAAAAGAATCGCACCGCTGAATTCTTTATACATCCTGTATGTTTTGGTTGTTCTGCCAAGATGTTGCCATTTTTCATAGTCAATATGCGGGAAATGTAATACCTGAATAAGATCGTTTCTTCCGTACAAGTAATGATACAATGCAGCCATTCCAGAATAAGGATCAGATCGTATGTATGTCATCCCGACATGATAGATTTCAACCCACCGGATATAGTGCGGAATTCCCGGGATTCTGCAATAGCGCCTCTCAAACTGCCGACGATCTATTATTTCCACAGAGTCTGGAGGATCATCATATTGTTCAGGATTTTGGACTTGGCTCTGAGCAAAACGGACTTGTTCCTCATATTGCTCATGTTGGAATGCCGATCCTCTTATATACTCAGTGAGTCCATTCAGACCATCTGAATGATAATACTGCAAAAACAGATCCATATATTCTTTCAGCCTGCGATCCTTATCGGCGGTCATAAGTACTTCACAATGCTCATCAACTGGCCAGTTGATCGTCGTGACGGCAGTATTGTAGTATTGTGAAACGTTTTTGAGTGAGTAAAAAAGTCTGAGATTCATGTATCGAGGACCTGCTGTAGCGCCACCATGCTTATACGCCATGTACGGGCCAAAGTATACAACAGGAATCCGTTCTTTAGCTGCCGCGACCAGTCGTCCAAATCGTTGCCCAACATTATGTCCGCTTGGAACTTCCTTGGTACGTTCCAATACAAAAATCACTTTATCGTAATCTTTGAGGACAATGTCAGGTCGATCATACTGAAGGACTCTGTCAATACCATACCGCGCCTGTTCGCGTTGAGTATTTGGAATGGTCATTAGCTCAGCTTCAGCAAAATCGGGATGTAACCCTTTGAACCACAAGCCTTCTTGAATGGAGTCACAAAATACCTGAAATCTATGCAATAGTCGGTCCATACTTTACCTCCTGCATCGCACCTTGTGTTTTGCAATAAAAGAAAAAGCATCGGGATGCATATAGCATTCGATGTTTCCTATTGCATCGATCATGGCTGCGAGCCGCTTGTCCTTCTTCTTGGTGAAGGACTCCGGGGAATCCAGTGAGATTATCATCAAAATTTAATAACAGTCACAACTAGTGAGGTCAATCTTGAAATTTGGCGACCAGCTGATATGATTATCTTATGTCAGATGTATTGGACGACTGACATGACGCATAGGATTATTGTGCGGAGATACATATGATGCGGTACGCCCAGACAGCAGACAAAAAACGTGTTGAAGCCACCAGGGGAATAGAAATTGACTGCTTCTGCGAGGTGTGCGGCAAGCCGGTAATCGCCAAATGCGGAGACATCAGGAACTGGCACTGGGCTCATAAATCAGGGGAGGCTTGCGACACCTGGCAATCCCCCATGACGGAATGGCATCGCAACTGGCAGGACAAGTTTCCGGAAGAATGGCGCGAATATCCGTTACGCAAGAAAAAATCCCAGGAATGCCATATCGCAGATATTTTTGGCCCAAAAGTGAAAGATGCATGGCTGGCAATAGAATTTCAGCATTCTGCCATAAATCCTGAAGAACGAACTGCCAGGGAAAATTTTTACAACCACATGGTGTGGGTGGTTGATGGGAACCGCACCAAAACGGCATACAGCCGAATCCAGAAAATAGATGATTATCTGCAGCCGATAGGCAGAAATTTTTATCTTGCCACTGCTCCAGAAGAGTATCTGCCTCAAACTTGGCTGGGCTGCAGGGTCCCGGTGTTTTTTGACTTCAAAGAATTGCCATTCTTGCTATGCGTTTTTCCAGTGAACCTTTTGAATAAAATGTGTGTCACGCTGATTGACCGTGACTATTTTATTGGCATGGCAATAAGTGGTAACCTAAGAAAAATGCTTGAAGAAAATCTTGAGATCCTTAAAACATTCAAGGTCGAACTCGAAAATAGCATGTTGCAAAGTCTAAAGTCTGTGAGCGCTCTAAAGGCCACTAGCCTTAAAAGACATCATACAAGAAAAGAGGCAAGGCGACACGGTCCTCATCATATCTCTAAATAATGGGCTGTATGGTATTCTCTTATAGCATCTATTAGATCTTGGTAAATTTTCATCACCTTACATATAACGATACTTAATTTAATTATTCTACCATCTTTTGCAGTTACATATATCCCTTCGTTATTAAAAGTTGCTTCGCTGAATGGCGCATTAAAAAAGGATGCACCTTCATGTGGTCGATAAGCAATATCATGTACATTACAAATATTTCTTTTCTTTTTACTGCGGGTTAAAATAAAATGCTTGGTAGCATCACCTACATCTTTAATTAGACTTATTTCTGGATATTGCTGTCTTTCGGTGTAGTTAGCATCCGGATTAACTTTTTCATATGATTCTCTGATATAATCTTCAATATGCTCGATGACAATGCAGGCTAAACACGCTCTTCGAATATTATTTAAATCCGCTTTCAAATATTCATCTACAGTGGGCTTAACAATATGTTCAAAATACTCATATAATGCCTCAAAAGCTTCTTGAATCTCGGTTAACGATTCATTCAAGGTGGTTATCCTCCAATATTATTATAATGCCCATGAATAATTAGCTGTATTTTTTTCTTATAGAAATAGCCTCTTCAATCCATGCTGAAATATTTGACGCAATATCATGGTAAGAGCCATGGCCAGTAATTACTTTAGGGTCATAACATTTTACAATATCAGAAAATTTTGATTTTCCAAAAGTAAATTCAACGAACGGATTTTTTCCTTTTGCGCAAAAGTTACTGTTTGGAATTTTAATATTATGAATAAAGATACCCAAAACTCCTAATCCCTTTTCCCAAGCAGTTTTAATTTCGTATTTAATCCATTTTCTTCCTGATGTTTCAGTTCCAACGAGAACAATACAGCATGTCCTTTTTTCCATCGAATTATTTATCCATTGTTTTATAGAGTTGTCGCTTTTTTTCACTTCTTCCCATTCATTTGGAGAACATGGCATATTTCCATCCAAGGCGCCTATATTTTTAATTACAGCGGCTCTCATTGCATCATTTTTATAGTGAAAACTATAAAAAACTCTATGTTTAATAGATGGTTGATTAGCTAATAATGACAGTAACCCGTATCCACTTCTATGGTTATTGAATTCATTACCGAACATAAGATAACCACAACATATATAAAATTATAAATACAACGTAAAATAAATACGGCACACAAATCGACCAAGAAAAAAATGAACTAAAAAAGAAAGATAAAGAATGATAACCGTCTGGGGTTAGATTAAATAAATTTTTTCTAATTTCAATATGTTCTGCTTTAATTTTTTCAACATAAGTATTAAACATTTTTACATAACAGCGCTCAATTGATAGGTACCTAGCATCGAGTAGCATAAATATAACAACTATAGCTAATAATGCTGTCATATTTTGATTATTTAATGATGAAAAAACTGGTAACATAACAGATATGCATGCTCCGCTCACAACTTTGCAGTATAAACTGTTTGTTGACATACGTGAAATAGCAGATTGAAGCATAGACAAATATGCCCTGTCATCATCGGAAAACAAGCTATCACTATTCATGCATAAATCCTTGCATGTTTAAAAGCAAATATCTATTTGTTATAACTACAGACTTTGGTAGTATAATACTTGTATTTTGCAATGGCAAGAGTCATTGCAACACATTGTTTATACGTCGTCCCTCTTAGACTTCAGAGCTTCCTTTACTATGTCTATTCACACTTATCTTCCACGAATGGATTCCCGTTGCCCTGAACCCGCCTGTTCCGCCGGTTCCTTTCGCACTCCCACGCATCCGGCGGGTACATGGAATCCCACGTTTCCATGAGTCGCTTCTGCTGGCGTGACATTCGGTATTCGCTGTATGCATCGTCCATGTAGAGGTAAGCCCGAGCCACGACTCCTTTTGTTCTCGCTGGCGGCTCGACCTTGCGTCCTTCAAACTTCATGGGGCAGGTCGGGCCGAACGGCTGCGCAGCCTGTCCAAGCTCCTCGAAATTGAAGTTGCTCCTCGCCGCGTTGACACAGCCGACCGACGGGAAAAGGTTGTGCAGGTCGGCTTCCATCAGCCTGAACCGCTCGCTTGCCAGTTCCGCGCATCTGCGCCCCTTGAAGGAATTTCCCTTGCCGTCGATGCACAGCGGGGATCCTTCTCTCCACTCCTTGAAAGCCCTTCCGAAGTTCTCCGCCGGGACGACGTGCTCCCGCTCCATCCTTCCCGCCCGGGACGGATGGGAGGCGATAATGAACCCGTCCGGGAGATCGATGTTCCGCCATGCGTCATAGCTGAATCCGCAGTACACGGTAATGCGGTGGTTGCGGTAAATTTCATCGAACAGGCGCTTTGCCTCGGCATATGAGCTGATCCTCTCATTGCCGGCGGCAAGCATCATGGTTGGAAAACGCATGAAGGCAAGGAAGAAGGTGACAATCTTCTTCATCAATGCATCTCAGATGGCTTTCCGTTAAGCACGTCCTTTAAATCCTGTCCACACTTAAAGAACGGAGTGCGCTTGGGCTTGACGCTGACGCTTTCGCTGGTCTTTGGGTTCCTGCCTTTGTAGGCTTTATATTCCTGCATTTCAAATGAGCCGAAGCCGCGAATTTCTATGCGTCCGCCGTCCATGAGTTGCTTTTTCATCAGATAGATCATAGTTTCAACGACGGAACGGGCAATGGACGGATCAATGCGGCTTTTTTCTGCCAGAGCTTGGATGAGTTCGGATTTGTTCATTGCTGAAAAGTGCCACATGAACGGGGAGTTGACAAGGCGTACGCAGGAATTGCAATACGGTCAATTGATAAAGACAGAGAACAGATTTCCTTTGGCATTCATCTTAACATTTATCCCCAGTGACACACGGTTAATTATATGTGACAATATGGAAATGTTGAAGATAACAAAAAATGAACGAGAAGAAATCGTTGGATTGCACACATTCACCTTTCATGCAATAATACTGAAGCGAATCGGTATGTTTTATCGTTAATTACTCTATCAACTATGCAAGTTGAGGTCTGTGTATAATGGCGCATGATTTTTTTGATGCCACGCCAAGGTTAGATGTTGATCTTGCAAAAAGGTTAACAGAAAAGGCATCAGAATTACAGACACATTTTGGGATGGATCTGTCCATTTTCTGTGAAGAGTGTATTACAAAAACTCCTCATCAATTAATGACATCTTGGATTAAAGATTGCCTAGTCAACTTTGGCATTTTTGAGGGGTATGTAACAGGTACGCTTGAATTTCAAAATACTTCCTGGTTTAGAGGAATTGAACCTTGTCTATCTGAACTTTTGGAGTTTTATGCATTTAGTCTTTGGAACTTATCGAAAGGTATATACAAATTTGACGATGTTCTAGTTAGTTGCTTGCCAGAACTAGATTTGACCTCACGAATACCTTACCATATTTTTAAAAATTTACCTGAATGGTGCATTTATGTAGAAACACCGAATTGGAATATTCATGGGCTAGAGCCTTATGGATATTTCGCACTGTTGGATTGCGATTTCCAAGCAGGTTTCTTATTACGGATTTTTTTGGATTTTCCTTCCCAACTGTATCAGATTAAATTACCGATACAAAAAAGTATTAGTTTTCATGATATGTTATTACATGAATCGAATTATGTAATAACAAAAATTATGGAATACAAAACATTCCAACCCTATGTTAAGATAGCGCATAAAAAAAGAATAGATTTCAACGAACTCCGACCGCTTTTTCATGACCCCAAAAAAACAAAACAGCTAATACAATTTGACTGGCTGGAAATTTCATCTGAAGTTTTAAAATTTGTTATCCCTCAATTATTGTACTTGTGCGCCCAAAATAGAGAACTAGCAAATGTTTCAAATCCTCAGCAGCCAATCATGAAGTTAGGTCTTGTTCATGACAAAAATTATAATGGAATCATAGCAAGTTATAAAGACCCTTCGCTTATATATGTGGGAAATGGGGCAGGAAAAGCTATTTCTACAGACAAAGAAAAAAAGAATATCTGTTTTTCATATATTGGTTCCGGTACAGACCAATATCTTGAAATAAAGCATCAAGCAATTAGGAGCGTTGCCGACGTCAAAAATGATGAAGAACGCTCGGTTAATATGCTTGCATCTCTGACAAATGCCATGAGTTCACTTTTGGTAGAATATGAAAAAGTTCAATTTAATCTGGAAAAACAGTTAAACGAAAATGAGAAACTAACAGAAGAAGGCTTGAAATATCTCGAGCAAGCTGAAACTCTTCAAGAAAAGCTAGACGAAGCACAAGAAAAATTATCATCTCAAGCTGCAATCATGTCTCAAACATGGGCGGGGTATGCAAAGAAATCCAAGGAAGCAAAGACACACGACACAAATCTTGGTAATTATCTTAAAAAAATAATTATCCTAGGAAAACCCTTATCACCAACTGAATGCCTTCAGTTGGTCCAATCTTGCTGGCCTGACAGGGTTAATATTTTGCCAACTGCCTGGAAGTCAGCCAAGGAGATAGATCAAGTATTTGAAAACGGATTGAAATTGCTTAATTTATTAATCCGTTTGGTAACTGACTACTTAGACAAATTTGTTATCGGCGGAGATAATCTTGCTCGAGAAGCATTCACAATTAATGAATACGCCGCCCAAGAGTCAGAAACAGTTGAAAATTCTAAGCAACTTATGAATCAACGCGTTTTTTGCGATATTCCCATGCCGAAGCATTTAAAAATAGGCGTTGCAGATGATGTGGCTAAAACTGCCAGGGTTCATTTTTCCATTAGTGATGACAAAAAGTTGATTATCATAGGTCATTGCGGAAAACACCTTGGCGTAAGTTCCAAATAACGGAATCACTACCGCGGTGTCGAACGCCCCTTCAGCATGATGATCGAGTGTGTTATCAACACAACTATTTTCTTAGGAATTGCTGCAAAGATACTGTTGCTATCCCTAAGCCTTTTGCTCTCGTTTGAAGCAGGTTGTCAGACGTCAAAAGCACTGCCTGTTCATTCTTGTGTTTTAAAGCCACGGACAAAATCATACAGTCAGGATTATTTTTATCAAAGCCACTGGGTATGAGCGAAGTATCCGCATCCTCCATGCTTGAATATTGGTTCGTAAAAGCAGAGCCTATATTCTTAACCGCCAGACTAAGCTTAGAAATATCTATGCTTGGTTTTAATTTTAATTTGTCCAGTTCTTCTAGTACCTTTGCTGGGATAACGATTTTGTGATGTCTGCCAATTCGGGCAATAATGTCCGGACAGTTTACAAATACATTAGTATCAATAACATAAGTATATTGCTTTGCTGTGGGGCGCTCAGGTTTATTGCTTTCTGGTTCCGCTAATTTAATTATTCGCGCTTTGTTAACGGACGCCGCTTCCGTAGGTATATTTTGGGCTTCGAATGCTACGAATTTATCTTCTTGGCTTTTGAGTATAAATTTCCTAACTTCTTCCGACATGCCTTGCCGGAGAATAGTTTGGTCTGCAACGATAATGGTATTATATTTTGCTCGTGATGTTGCAACATTAAATAGTTCGTTTTCCAAGGAGTATTGCAGTGATGAGTTCGGTATGAAAAAGATGCAATAATCAACCGTTAACCCTTGCACCCTATCTACGGTTTCTATCAAGAGGTTGTCCGGCAGAGCCTTTGTCTTTTGCCATTTAAGAATGAAATGCTTCTGCGTTGCACGGACGGTCTCTCTGAACTTGGAAAGAACTGCTATGGTCGCCTTGTTATTTTCAGTTAGCATGTTGCTGACGTAATCAAAAATGCATTCAAGTGCGTTTATCGGAGCTTTCTGTCCAATTTTCAAATCTAGCCCTTTAAAAATTGGTCCGCCTTGCTTGTTCAAAAAATCCAACTTGGAAGGTACGGTTTGCGTTTCAGAAACCGAATGTAGCAGATTTTGGTAGAATATACCCGTACTCTCAGCCCCTCGCTGCGTCTGACGAAATGTATCACTAAGCATGTAGGACTTAAATGGGAAGTGTTGGCAAATGGTTTCAAACCCTCTTATCATTGGAGACCAATGATTTCTATTAATTACATCTTCATTGATAGTAACTATCGGAGGCAGCTGATTCTGATCCCCGATTAAAATAACTTTTTTGCCGAGCCTTGCCGAAGCAGCAATCATTGGCAAAAGAGCTTGGCTTGATTCATCCATTATGACATAATCGAACGGTTGCTCTTCAGCATCTTTTGCCCAGCCGCTTGCCACATAAAATGTTGCCAAAGAAAGATTTCCTTTGGATGCATTGCACAAATTATCCTTTATGGGCAATAGCCTAGGCAATTCTTTGTTTTCATCAACTGTTAAGCTTGTTTTTGAAACTTTCCCCTGTTCTAAAAATGATTGCATATCATTTTTTTTGGCCAATTCCATGAGCGCCTGGTTGGTCAGCGCAGTTGCCAGCACGCTTCGATTTTCATCCAGCAGATGCGCTGCCATCTGTGCCATTCTGTATGTTTTACCGGTGCCTGGGGGGCCTTGCACAACAACATAATTGCTCCGATTCCGTAGTTCGTCCTCCAAGAGAGATGTAAGATTGCATTTGGAGTCGATTTTCTGCGGATTCCATTGAATCCCCGATTCATTAAAATCAAGGACAGGCTGAATATTTTTACAAGTTGAATCTCGTGTTATCTCTATGAGATTTAAAAGATATTGAAGGGGGGGATCTTTAGGTCCAAAAGCTATAAGTGGCTTTTCACTAACCAAAAGCTGTGCGAATTCAGTAGTTATATTCTTTATGCCAACGAGACAAAAATCTTGCTCATCTGTTTGTTGAATCCATACGCATAGAGCATCGGAATGTGCTCTCTGGAATTTTTTTCTGAGTTCAGCCCAAGAAAGATTCCCCCAATTTCTATATTTGTTCATCTCGTTAATAAAATAGGAGGCGGTCCAAAATGAATTTTTCCTAGGCATATCATCAGAATGACGCACCTTGAAGATAGCCATTCCGTTGTCTTGCAATTTTATGAATTGTCCGACGAATACGTCTCCGCGTTTTTTCAAGACAACTGCTTCAGTATTGGCTATTTGCTCATATCCTTGAATTTGTGCTTGCAATTCCGCATTAAGAAAATCTTCATAGTTTTTTCTTGTGTATTTCATTGATTATAAATCCTCCTCAGTAAAACTTTCCTGAACGCCGTCTACTTTTGTCTCCATCCCAAAGGATTGTATTGAATCGGTCGCGCTATAATGCGGGTTTTCAATAACAAAAGTTGACCGCTTTACGAATTTGAAAATCTTGCCGAGAGCAGCATAGTACTCTTGGGGAGTATATTCTGTGTCAAAAATCAGGCTGACATCGGATTTGCTGTTAAAAATTTCTTCTCCTCTAACGCTATGGACATCACGTCCATCCCATACCATGAATAAATTATTGCTTTGGGATGACAAGAATTCAAAATCAGTCGCGCTAAGATGGATTTTTTGTTTTTTCGCACTAACGTAGACCAAATTTATTATTTCCCCATTAGGTGCTATAATGCCTTGGACTTGACTCGCAGACTTCCATTTTCTCACTGTTGTGCCGTCTTCTTCCGCAATTATCCAGGAAGAACAATCGTAACCTTGCCCCTCCAGGAACTCTTTAATAATGATTGCAGCTTCATTGTGGGCAGCAATTTGCTCCGTCTTAGACAAGTTGCCGCGATCCACCTGACAACACATGATTTCATTGGGGCTTGTATCTAAAGCCCCTTCTGTAGAATGCGTGGTAATGGCGGATTCTGAGTCACCTTCAGAGAATTCGTTTCCTGTTGTTTCTTGATTAATAACGCCATATCTTTCTTCATACCAGCTTAATTTATTCTTTAGAAGTGCTATCTCCCTATTCTTTCCTTCAAGTTCTTCTTCTGTAATTCTATTATTGCCACAAAGAATACGATAATCCTCGTTCGTAATATGACAATTTTCATCAACTTGTAATAATAAATCGCAAATTTTTCGATTACAGTTCACAATTAAAACATTTTGCTGTGAATCAGAAGGTTGGATATTACAATAATCATATTCTTCATAATCAATCAAATAGATATCATTATAAAATAAATGACGTGGTATCAGTCCATTATACATAAAAATATGTGGATAATGATTTTGAATCCACTTGTTGTATTCAACAGTATTCCACTCCCAAGCTTCTTTTGCTATGCGGTCCAAATCAGGTTGAGATGTTATTTTGAGCTTAGGATATTGTTTATTATCCTTAAATTGTAAAATAAAGTTCTTCTGATTTTCGCCAGTAAATGGTCGGTTACATATATCTGTCGTGGCTATAAATTCAAGGAAGGAAGCGACTTCCTCAGGTGAAAACTTATCATTGAACTCTATCGAATTATTATCTAGAAAACGCCGCCGCATTTGTATCAGGTCGGAACTCGGTAACCCAACGCCACAATCTTGCAGATATTTCTTTTTTTCATCATCATTAGCCCATGATTCCAACACCGTTAATATTTGCTCCTTAGGGAGGATATATTCATTAGCAAAAAACTTTCCTGAGAAGTACAATGAAAGCTGACTTGTAAAAGGTGATTGCTTAAATACGATTTGATTTTCATAAAGGAAAGTCATTAAATCCTGGACAAAAGATGCAGATTGATTTGATAAGTCTATCCTGGGGAGATACGGGCCATAAAAGTTCCATGTTTTCCGCCTGTAATATACAGCGAATAAATATTGATATGCATTGCCGCCGACATTTTTCCAATTGACACAACTCTTTTCCGGAATACCCAAAAGCCGGATGACCTCTTTGTAAATATCTGACAGAGGAATCGGCTTGGCATCAAAAAACCTATCTAGATCATTTTTGTTTTCAAATAAGCATTTGATTGCATCAATCACATCAGATCGGCTCAAATATCGTGGCAGCAACTTCGACAGTGACATCGTTACCGTTCTGCTCACTCCGCTTTGTATAAAATCGCATATAACGTCATCCGTCACGGTAAAATTTTTGATGCATTGTCCATCATAATAAATCTTAGGTGACAGTTCGAGCGGGCTGTTGAGAACGGCCAGCGCAAGTTGGAGTACTCGCGATTCATATGAATCGATACTATATGTTTTATTTGAAGAAAGATCGACTTTTTCAATCTTGTTCAGAAAATACGTTTTCGTTTCAGTATCGGATTCTTCTATGATTTTTAGAAGTCCATTGCTGACCTTTTGGATTTCGTTGGGGTAGTTGTCGATAAGCTCACGGGTGAATTGACCTGTCCATTCTTTTGAGTATTCTTTATGTATTTCGGAAAAAGTGGCATCTATCTCACCGCAGTGAACCTGAATTATCTTTTCGAACTCTTCTTTTCTTTTGATGAGATAGACCAGCACGTCGTTTGAGGTATCTTCTTTACTCAAAACGTGATCGAAAAGCCATGATGGTGTATTTTCGCGATACGCCGTCATTTCGCCGAGCGGTCTGAATTTACCATTCATGTTTTTTAATAAGGCTAGTCCCTTGATAGAATTCATTCCGATGCCATCAAAGTCCTTTAGCGCACAAAATAATGAATGTCTTTCTGCATCTTGGAGGCATGAAAAATCGCATTGCACAATCATTTCAAATAATTTTTTTTCATCCAGTTTTCCAAGGATGGAAAACAATGGATGGGATTCATCGTACAGAGTGTCAGAGCATATGATGCCAAGTTTTTGAAGAATAGCCTTAACTGAAGCAATGTGCGGAGTCGTAATGGCATAATTACCAGATGTAATGTCTTCGAAAGAAATGTACTCTCCGCTAAAAAGAAATGCTGGTAGATGACTTGCAAATGTCACTAAGCTGTCATGCTGATCTGGAGTATCATTACTACCAATCCATTTATAAAGCGAAACTTTTTGCTCATCGTTGAGAGAAACGAATAATTTTGAAAAAAGGGGTTTATTGGCAATGACGGAGATGACATCAGCAAAATTCAACGTGTCAATCTTATCAAAGGGCTTCCTTTCCAAAACTCGAGCATCTAACGCATCAGCCGGCAAATGCTTAGGTGTTCCCATAACTTCACGGAACAATTTAGATCCAGTTATATGGGAAAGCCCTGTTTTATCAATGATGCAATCAACCTGCTTGGAAAGACTTTCTTCTTCATTAACTATAAAGGCTGATTCTTCCAAGGCTTTCCTGTATGCGACATTAAACGCATTGGCCAGCCTTGCCCCCGCCCAATCCTCTTCATCCAAGAACCCTGGCAACACATCAAGATAATTTGGAATTCTTTTATTGGAAAGGTTTATAGCCCAATCAACAATTTTTGAACCAAGGCATTTAAAAAGAAATACATTCCAATCAGTTTTAAAATGAATGCTTTCCCGGTTGGCAGTAGTTAAGAAATCTCCATTGCTCAAGAATGGGAACTGAAAATCAGAAACTTTTGTCGGTAAGTAGGAAAAAAGGAATGACTGTTTTTGTTCGACCTTTTCAATACGGCGCCCCTCATAGGGGATGGCAAACGTCAGCTTTGTCTTCACAGCTTTTTTTAATTTATCAGGGACGAGATTGTCAGACTTAATTTTCCCTTTGGTATCTTCTGATACATCGATAATAAAATCTTCTGTCAGCCAAGTACTACTTGCTTTTCCGTTAACAATGAGGTTGCAAATGCCATTATTATCTTCTTTCTGGATAGATAAATTTGTTCCAGTAAAATCAATATATTTTAATGAAGAAACATTGCGTAAAAACAGAATGAAACGCGGTTCAGCCAACAGCTTTGGGATCATTAATGCATATTCTTTTGCCTGATCCTTAGATATTGACAAGGCGATTGCAACTGGAGATTTGAAAAACGCCTCAACTTTTTGAATGGATTTTGGGTAATGTTCTTTTGCAACCCATATAGGTTTTATTTGCCATGGAACTTCGTTTATGTTTCCAGCACGGTTATGAAGAGGTGACACCTTATCGAAGGAAAAAGAAAAGCCTCCTGAATTGATGTATACAGTATCTGAATTGGCGAAAACGGATTTAAAACCAATGCCTTTATATCCAATTTTTTCTGAATCATCATTCTTTGTGCTGTCTCCAATACTGCAGATGCTATTAACATCTGACAAGTTAAATGGTTTGCCGTTATGAAAAAAAATTAAAGTATCTTCAAGAAGCTGCAGATGGATTTTCACACATGAGTTCTCCGCAGGCTTATCATCTGCGTTTTGAAGCAGTTCAAAGATGAATCGTTCTGGCTCAGTATATAAATCCCCCATTAAATTACGTAGAGCATTAGCAAGATTCCTGGCTACCCGTTCTGATGGTTCATATTCGTGAAAAATTCGCTGAATAAACATTTTTTTATCAGCGGGGGCATTGATTTCTTCAGTGTAGGTTTCCATTGCAAAAACTCGTCGTTGTTTTATGTTATGCGAGTCTATTTTACAATGTAGTATCTATAAAAGTCTAGTAACCTCTCTAAGGAGTGCCTGCGACTCATAAAAAGATATAACAAACTGTTATAATTATATTTACTAACTATTGGAATTGTCTATGTCTGAAGATCTTTGTCGATTTTTTTATCTCATTGCGTCAGCGAACGCCTCCAGCGCTTCACGAACTCCGCATTTAGGACAGATATCACTGCCATCCACGCGGGAGATCGCCGGATAGCCATCGTATGCTTCACCGCATTTCGGGCAGACCTTCCTGATTATATCCACGCCCCATATCACGTTGAGGCATGATCCCGTATCCCAGCACATCAGCAGGTCGCCGGCGTCATCAACGCCCTCGACCGTCCCCCTCGTCCCCTGGGGCGGGGCCTGCTGGTCGTCCATCTCGACAAGTTCGACCCGCGTCCCAGCGGGGAACTGCCTGCGCAGTCTTTCGATTTCTTCCTTCTTCATCATGGCTTCACCTTCACTTCAAAAACTGGATTCATGTCCTTGAACCTGACTTCCAGAAGATAAAATTCCATCCCTGCCGAATGTTCGTTGAGCCACTCGCAAGAAACGACATGCGGCGGGAAGGCATGTCCCGCTATCCACACAAATGCCTTTGCCTCCGTTGCACCGGCATACGTCATCATCCTGCCGAAGGTCGCATCCTTGGTTTCGCCGTCGTCAAAGGCTATCAGGACGCTACGTCTGGTCAGATTATCCTCGGCTTCTATCAAGCCGGGGCATGGAGCATTGACCACTCCAATTCCCATGCCAGTTGCGGCATTCAGGTCCGCCAACCCTGAGTTCGTAAGCACGCTGCATACGAAGTGATTCATCCATTTTTCGTCCATAGTAATTCTCCTGTCAGGATACAGCCGTAGAACAGAAAAATTGTCAACTTCTTTTCGTTCATCAGGGCTGTTCGCCTCCATAGGCTTATAGGAGGTGCTGATCATGACAGATGCACAGCGTAAAAAAATTCATGAGATGCGGGGCTGGGGTTGCGGCTATGGAGAAGTGGCAAAAGCGGCTGGACTGGCGCGGGAAAGCGTCAAGGCGTACTGTCGTTCGCACGGGCTGTCGGGGATAAAAGCGGATGCATCGCTGCAAGACCGATGTCCTGAATGTGGAAAGCCCGTTAAACAAATACCCGGTATGAAAAGGCGGAAGTTTTGTTCCTCTGAATGCCGCAAAAACTGGTGGAAAAAACACCCGGAAATGTTGAAGCACAGAAAATCAACTTCTGTGACCTGCCCATGCTGCGGCATGGAATTTACCGTATATGGACATGCTGAAAGAAAATATTGCTGCCATGCCTGCTATATTGAATCAAGATTCCATCATGAGTGATGACCAGTTTCGGCGGGAAGCTTTTTTCATGGCAAGCATGGCGGCCTTTAACGTCATGCTTGCTGAAGGAATCATCACTGAAGATCAGCATGCCCAAATCGAAAAAATTATGGTCAATAAATATAACCCCACACTCTGCGTATTCCCGTTGACTTATTGATACATTGACGGTCTATGTCAGTGACAAAAGCACATGGAGGTCACTCATGACGGAACTGCAAAAAGAGCAAATTGGTAAACTTAGGAACATGGGTCTTGGCTATGCAGGTATCGCAAAGAAAATGGGTCTGACAAAGGATCAGGTGTCGAGCTACTGCCGGCGTAAAGGGCTTACAGGATTCAAAAGCAATGGAAAAAATGAATACGATGGCGATTTCTGCAGAAACTGCGGGAAAACGCTGACGCATACTCCTGGTAAGAAAAAACGCAAGTTCTGTTCCACGGAATGCCGCCTAGCATGGTGGAACGCAAATCCCGAAAAAATGAACCGCAAGGCAATGTACTCTTACACATGCCCGGTCTGCGGCAGCGCTTTTTCTGCCTACGGAAATGCGCACCGTATTTATTGCTCACGGGAATGTTCACGCTTCGCGAGATATGGTCATGTCTGATGCTCAGTTAGACCGTGAGGCGAGGTTCCTGATGGGCATGGATTTCTTCCGTGCTATGCTCACGAAAGGCATCATCATAGAGGAGCAATACCGCGATCTCGGTAAGAAACTTGCCGAAAAATACAATCCTCCAGCGGGCATATTGTCGTTGACTAATTGATACAATTACGGCTGTATGCGCCCTGGAGGATAACATGCCTAACGTAACGAAAATACAGGTAAAAAAAGAAAAATTTCTTGTCCGGAAACGTGTGGCCGCATACGCCAGGGTATCTATGGAAACGGAGCGGCTTCACCATTCCCTTTCAGCGCAGGTGAGCCACTACAGCGCCATGATCCAGTCAAATCCGGAATGGGAATACGCCGGGGTTTATGCTGATGAGGGCGTGACCGGAACCATTGCCGCAAAGCGCCCGGAGTTCTCACGTTTGCTCGCCGACTGCGAGGCGGGGAAAATAGACCTCGTCATCACCAAGTCCATATCGCGGTTCGCCAGGAACACGGTCGACCTTCTGAACACGGTGCGGCGTCTCAAGGAAATCGGCGTCGAGGTGCGCTTCGAGAAGGAAGGCATCAGCACTTTTGACGGGACGGGAGAGGTCATGCTGACGCTGCTAGCGTCCTTCGCACAGGAGGAAATCACTAGCCTGAGCAGCAACGTCAAATGGGGAATCAGGAAGCGGTTCGCCAAGGGCGAGCCATGCACGCATTTCCGCGTGTACGGCTACAGATGGGAAGGCGACAGCATGGTCATAGTCCCGGAGGAGGCAGCCGTAGTCAGGCGGATTTTCCAAAATTTCCTGGACGGCAAATCGCGGCTGGAAACGGAGCGCGAGTTCGCAGCCGAAGGCATCACCACGGCGAAAGGATGCCGGTGGGTCGATTCCAATATCAAGGCTGTGCTCACCAACGTCACCTATACAGGAAACCTTCTGCTTCAGAAGGAATTCATCGCGGATCCGGTCAGCAAGCAAAAAAAGAAGAATCGCGGCGAATTGCCGCAGTACTGGATTGAGAACCATCATAAGCCGATAATCAGCTTGGATACGTTTCAATATGTCCAGGGCGAAATCGCCCGCAGGAAGGAACTCGGTCCGCTGGCGAATAAGAGCCTCAACACTTCCTGCTTCACGGGCAGGATTAAATGCGGAAGCTGTGGCGCGTCATTTATGAGGGGCAGCCGCAGGAATAATGCAAAGGCATTCTCGCTGTATCCGGCGGGAAGCTATGCATTGTGGTCATGCGGGACTCGCAGGAAGAAAGGTATGAAATGCCCCATGAAGGCGATTCCCGAAGCCATCCTTCGCCGAGCCTGCGCCGAGGCATTGGGTTTGGCCGAATTTTCAGATAAAATTTTCGCGGAAAAAGTTGAACGCATCAATGTCATCGGCAACGGGCTGCTTGAGTTCATATTCAAGGACGGCATGGTGAGAAGGCATGAATGGAAATCCACCGCCAAGAAAGACGTGTGGACGGATGACTATAAGGAGCGCCAACGGGAATGGGTGAAGGCTTACCAGATAAAGGAAGGCGGCCGATTCCATCCTTTCACGCGCCGCATATGTTCTGAAAGCGGGGCCCCCTTCAGGCGAGCCAACGGCGGCTACGTCAAATATTGGCGCCGCGAAGGCATCGGCATCCGCGAGGACGTCCTGAAAGAGATTTCTGCCGATGTCCTGGGGCTGGATGCTTTTGACGAGCATGCTTTCAGGGAGCGGGTTTCCAGCATCATCGTCAGCAAGGAAAAGCTGCTTACATTCCACTTGGCTGATGGCGGCATTGCTGTCAGGCAGTACTCCTACAAGCCGAAGCCAACAATCTGGACTGATGAACGCAGGGCTAGATTTTCTGAACTGGCTAAAGAATGGAATACCCCGGAGCGCAGGAAAATGATGAGCGAAAAGATGAAGGAAATTCGGAGGACAAAGAAATGGCCGCAAAAGTAACTGTTCTTCCTGCGACTCGGGTTCCTTTTACCGCCGCTCCCGTTGTTGCAGCGGCGAAGCGCAAGGTTGCCGGATACGCCAGGGTTTCGACTGACCATGACGACCAGTTCACCAGCTACCAGGCGCAAATCGACTATTACACGAACTACATCAAGGGGCGTTCCGACTGGCAGTTCGTGGAGGTCTACACGGATGAAGGCATCACCGGCACGAGCATGAAACGCCGAGAAGGATTCAAGCGCATGGTGGCGGACGCCCTGGACGGGAAGATTGACCTCATCATTACCAAGTCGGTCAGCCGCTTCGCCCGCAACACCGTGGACAGCCTCACCACCATACGGAAGCTGAAGGAAAAAGGCGTCGAGGTCTATTTCGAGAAGGAGAACATCTGGACCTTTGACGGCAAGGGTGAACTGCTGCTCACCATCATGTCATCCCTCGCCCAGGAGGAAAGCAGGAGCATTTCAGAAAACTGTACATGGGGTCAGCGAAAGCGTTTTGCTGACGGAAAAGTAACGGTACCTTTTGGTCGCTTTTTGGGCTATGACCGCGGCCCTGACGGAAACCTTGTGGTTAATCATGAGCAGGCAGTTATCATCAGGCATATATTTGACCTTTTCCTTTCGGGGAGGAACTATACGCGCATAGCTGAAACACTTGCAAGCGAAGGTGTGAGAACTCCGTCCGGTACAGGGAAATGGAGCGTTGGAACCGTTAAAAGCATTCTCTCCAACGAAAAATATAAGGGCGATGCGCTTCTCCAGAAAAAAATCACCGTGGACTTCTTGAGCAAGAAGCAGAAAATCAACGAAGGCGAAGTCCCTCAATACTATGTTGAAGGCAATCATGAGGCCATCATCGCTCCTGCAACATTTGATTATGTACAGTCGGAAATGATTAAGAGGGCTGCAAATAGCAAAAGCTCGACCCGCTTGTTTTCAGGGAAGATAAAATGCGGTGACTGTGGCGGATGGTATGGTTCCAAAATTTGGCACTCCACCAGCAAATACCGAAAGCTTGTCTGGCGCTGTAACGAGAAATACAACGGGGCGGTAAAATGCACGACCCCCCGCGTAACTGACGAAGAAGCACGAGATGCAGTGCAGTCAGCTATAAGGCAGATATTTACGACCAAAAAAGAAGTGCTGCAGAACTGCCGTGAAGCGGCAAAACTGTTCTGCGGGAGCGCCGAACTGGAAACGGAACGGGATATGCTAATTGAAACGCTCACACGGGAAGCTGAACTAGCTGATAGGCTGGTAACAGACAACGCCCGATCAGCTTTCGACCAGCATGAATACCGTGAAAAATATGATGCACTCGTAGCCCGCTATGAAAATGCAAAGCGCCACCTGGAAGAAGTTAAGAATGAGATTCAGAAACGCCAGAACCAGTTTATGAAGATTACTTCCTTTGCGAAGGAACTGGAAAAATCACCACACGACCTTGCGGACTTTGAAGAGGAAAAGTGGTTTCGCCTGGTAGAATTCATGACGGTTTATGCGAACGGCGATATCATCGTGACTTTCAAAAACGGGCAGGTGATCAAAGCCTGATTCCACCATCTTCCAAAGCAAAGCCCCGTCATTGCTGACGGGGCTTTCTCATTTTTGGGTTATAAAACATACCCACCCATTATAAAACTTACCCACCCCCATTAAGCAACATTTAAGAGTATCATTTGTGAGGTGATGTTTTCATACACCTTGTTGACTGATTTTTTCCCTACCGTTGCCAATTTCGTCAGCAATTCCGAAACTTCCTGCGGTGTATAGAACTCACCGCCAGACTTGCCAGCATTTGAAGCATACATCGTCATCAGGTATTCATAGGCGTCACCAAAGGCATCGATGGTGTTGTCCTGATAGTTGCCAAGCTTCATATTGGCTATGCCGTCAAGCAACTTCACCAGCTTCTTGTTCCGCTCATCAACGGTGTTCCCAAGTTTCTTGCTGTTGACATCAATATCGTCAAACAAGCCTTTGAAATCGTCCTCGCTGTCACTGCCAGCTGATGACTGTTCAATGTGCTTGAATACTTTTTCCAATGTGACATTCAAATCGTCATCATAAGGGGCATTCTTGCGGACATTGACGAAAAGCTCTGACGGAAGGATGAAGAAGCCCTTGGTATCCACCATTTCTTCACGGGCTTCTTCCGCTTCTTCATCAGTAAACTGTGTTGCGTAGTCATTTTTGGGGTCATCAGCTTCAATTAATCGCTGATTGATATAGGCAGTCAGGTTTTCGGATATGTAGCGGTAAAACAGCATTCCAAGCACATACTGTTTGAAATCCCAGCCATCCACGGAACCACGCAAATCATTGGCAATAGCCCAGATAGTCCTGTGAAGCTCCGCCCGTTCCTGTTCTTTCTTATTATCAACAGCCATAACAGCACCATCCCGGATTTTTTTGTCTTTCAATACCATAGGGCAGGTTGGCTGCCAACAGAAAAAAGGGCAATGCCTTTTGCGAATAGCAAAAGCATAGAACAAATAACCAGTTAAGATAAAAGGAAAAGGTAAAAAGTTCCCTTGGGAGGTTTTGAGGGAATAGTCTTATGCTTATTCCAATGCTCTAATCAAACATGAGCTTCTTACTATGGCCAGACAAATAAAAACAAAAGCTAGGGGTATGGCTTCAGAATTTTTGAAAATGTAAAGAAAAAGCAGAATCCAGCGCCGCAGAGCGGCGCTGGAAGGCATGGGCTAGGCCAGAAGTTCGGCCATATGTTCAAAGGTTTCGCGGCGGCGGATGAGGCGGGGCGTCCCATCAGCCTGAATCAGCACTTCCGCGGGGCGCGGCCGCTGGTTGTAAGTGGAAGCCATGACAAAACCGTATGCGCCGGCGTCCAGCACACCGATGATGTCATTTTCGCGCAGAGGCGGCAGGAGGCGATTTTTTGCAAGAATGTCGCCGCTTTCGCAGATGTTGCCGACGACGGTCCACGGACTGGTTTCGCCATCTGGCGGCGTTGTGTGGTAGACTTCCAGCTCGTGGTACGAATCATACAAAATGGGGCGCATGAGCTGATTGAACCCGAGATCCGTGCCGGCGTAACGGGTCGCGCCATTGCGCTTTGTGGCGGTCACGCGGCCCAGCAGGACACCGCATTCGGCCATGATATAGCGGCCCGGCTCCACTAGGAAACGGCCGTCATAGGCATTTTTCGCGCTCCAGCCGGATATCAGCCTGTGCAGCCCTTGGCCAAGGGCCGCCAGATCAAGGCGGGGTTCGTTGTCAAACTTGCGGTAGGGAATGCCAAAGCCGCCGCCGAAGTCAATGACGCTGAATTTGACGTTAAGTTCGCGCATGATTCTTTCAGCGAGGGCAAGCAGAATTTCGGCCGCGGCAAGGTAGCCCGCCGTTTCCATAAAGCAGGAACCGATATGCTGGTTCAGGCCAACAAGACGCAGATTATGCCGGGCAAGGACGGCCGCGACATCAGGCAGCTCGTCGGGGTGGATGCCAAATTTGGTGGCCTTGCCGGCGGTGATGACTTTCTGATGGTGACCGGCGCCGACACCGGGATTCATGCGGATCATCACGTCTGCTCCATGTCTCACGCGCCCCAGCAAATCCAGCTGAGCCACGGAGTCGATGCTGACTAACAGCCCCGCGTCCAGGGCTTCTTTCAGCTCGTCGCCTGAAACGTTGTTGCAGACATACAGGATTTCATCAGGTGTAAAACCGGCACGGCGGTTCAGAAAAAGTTCTCCCGGGGACATGGCGTCCACAAGGCAGCCTTCCTCGCGCACAATGGCAAGAAGCGCGGGGTTGGTATTGGCCTTGGCGGAGTAATTCACGCGAAAACCGGGATGGCTGGACAAAGAGACAAGCTCTCGGCAGCGTTCGCGCAGGATTTGTTCGCTGTACACATACAGGGGGGAGCCGAATTCACGCAGCAGTTCTTCCGGAGTGACGCGGCCGTAAAAGGACGAGGCATCGGTAATGCGGGTAAAAGGATTGGGCATAATTTCCTCGCTGTTCATTCTGTGGGGGGACACGGTAACAGGAGAGGGAGAGGGGTTGTCAAGCGCTGTACCCGTTTTTCCGTTCAGTTATTTGACATTTCAGTGTTCCTGTCCCATATTTTTAAATGGGAGCGTGTTTCCCGCCCGGACAATATTCCGCCAGGTTTTTTATGGCGGTGTTTTTTGTGATCATGCTCGTCTTATACGTATTCAAGGAGTATTCATGCCCATCAAAAAAGGTGATGCCGTCAAAGTTCATTACAAGGGCTGCCTGGCTGACGGAACGGTATTTGATTCTTCCGAAGGCCGCGAACCGTTTGGGTTCATTCAGGGAGAAGGACAGGTTATCCCCGGGTTCGAGGCCGCGCTTCTCGGTCATGAAAGCGGCGACAGCTTCACCGTGACCATCCCCGCGGAGCAGGCGTACGGGACATATGACAACAAAAAGGTTTTTGTGGGCGACCGCAGCCAGTTTCCTCCTGACGCGGAGCTTAAGCCAGGCCGGATGATCACTGTTGATCTTGAAGGTATAGGCATCGTGGAGGTGATGATTGTCCAGGCCGACGACGACAAGGTGATCATCGACGCCAACCATCCCCTGTCGGGCGAAGAGCTGACCTTTGAGATCAGCGTGGTTTCTGTCAATTAGAAAACGTTCCCAGAAAAAGACTGTCCCGCCCAGTCTGGCGCGACGGGACCATGGTGTGCGCCGTTCGCGCGCTCTGCTTCCCCCAGCCACACTTTTTGCCTGCCCTGACAGAAAAAACCTCTCCGGAAAGAAGGAGAGGTTTTTTTATCGTATCACAGAAGCCATCCGGTGAAGCTGCGCATCTTCATACCCGTCGGAATGGTGCGTGGCAGATGCGGTCCTTTTGTCCGGAGGGCTCGGGGGCGCGCGGCCGCGGCAGAGGGAAGCGCTTTAGCGCGCGGCCAGTGCCCCTTTGATCGCGCCGGAAAGTTTTTCTTCGTTGATAGCCCCTTCCTGTCTGAGGAAAAGGTTGCCATCCGGCGTCAGGATAATGTTGAGAGGAATGGCGGATACGCGAATGGCCGGGGCAATGCTGCCGTCATCCTGAAATATAGGATAGTTGAAGTTTCGCGCGACCGCAAATTTCTGAAGGGCGTGCATGCTGTTGTCTACGGACAATCCGATGAACGCGACCTGTTCCACGGGAAACTGCTGCCGTACGCGGATGAGTTCGGAAATTTCGTTTCGGCATGGCCCGCACCAGGAAGCGAAAACATTGATGACGACTGCCTTCCCGGCGGCATCAGTTATCAGTTTGTCAAACTGGGCAAGCGAGATGGGAGGAGCCACCAAAGGCGCGGAAAAAGTCTTTTGAGGGGCTGTGAACAGGCCGAACGCAAAGGCTGATACGGCGAGTAATATGACAATGAGTTTGCGCATGTTGGCTCCGCTGAACGGTTTAGTGCATTTGATAACCATATGGCAGGAGTCTATCTTGCGCCGGCCAAAAAGGCAATATCGCGGAAAAAAGGCTTGCGGAGTGAAATTTGTTTTTTTATAATTGAAAAGGTATAGTTATCAGGATAGACTATATTCGGTACAGGGAAATATTGCGCCAACGCAAAAGGAGGTAGGGATGGACAACGTTTTTATGAGCAGCCAGTCGGCAAGCCTTATTCGACGCTGCTGCGCGAGGTCTATCCCTATGATACCGGGGCAAAACTTGGCGCCGGGACACTGATGAGCATCATGAAGTTCACAGGGAATATTTCGCCTCTGAAAATAATGGCGGGCGAGATGGGATATTCATTGCTGCCCGCCAAAGGGAAACGTCTGTAGGCGCAGCGTGCGGCAATACTGTAAACCCCTCCTGGCGGTCAATTCGCCGGAGGGGTTTTGTTTTTGAGCCAAAAGAAGCTGGATGCACCAAACCCGCTGGGGAGAGTGGCGTCCATTTTTCCGCGCCTCCTTTCGAGAAGGAGTTTCACGCTTCCAGCGGAAAAGGCAGCGCTGCGCGCAAAGAGGCGCGTTGCGCGCTCAGCGCGCGAAGGAACGCGCGAAAAGATCGGCAATGGCCTTGCGGCCATTGGCTTCCAGAAAACGTGTCCCTGTCGCCGTGAAGCGGGGATGCGTGATGATGGGATCGGCGACAGGCGTCCAGGCATCCTGGTTCCACTGGAACCAGCCGTTGCGCTCCTGGTCGAAGACAAGCAGAGGCTTGTTGCAGATTTTTGCCAGCTCGGCGCCCCAGCCGGTGCCGCCTTTGACGGTATTGTCGGGCTGGATGGTCCCCACGACAATGACCTCCCGGCCGCTGCTGACCTGCCAGCCAATTGACTGGAGCACCTTGCGGAACAGGGGGGCGCGGGTGAATTCACGGCCCATCAGCTTGGAAACGTAGCTCAGGCTGACGTCCTTCAGAGACAGCTCTTCGGAGGTCAGCATCCGCACACCGCGTTTGCGTTCCAGTTGATGCCCCTCAAACGTATAATTGACTTCTTCAATGCCCCACGCTTCCGCCTGGGCACCGAAGAATTGCTCGGTTCCGGCGGCACCTCCGCTGAACAGGATGCATTGCTTGGCTTCTAACATGGATACTCCTCAGAAAGGGCAAAGGGTTGAACAGAGAACGGCGGTGTGGCTTCTTTCCTCCGGCAGGCAGGTCTGAACAGGCCAAATACACGCCGGCCGTTTTCAACCGGCGGGGGAAATCCTTCCCGCGGGTGAACGGCAACACAACATGTGGCGGCGGGACACCGGAAAAGTCAAAGGGGCGCCGGATTCAGTACATATACGCCACATAATGGGACGATTGCAGATTCGCGGAGCCTACCACGGGTTGTGGCGGATGTCCAGTTTTGCCCCGCACAGAAAGGAAAACGCGCAAATTCGGGGTTTGTGAAAATAAAAGCTTGCTTTTCTCGGGGCAAGGTGCACGTGCTGGCGAGGGCGTTTTGTTGTTTGATATACCTGCAGCATAAAGGTGATGTTTCAAAAATGCAACAAGCAGACGCGTCCTTTGTGTCCCTATGTTGCAAAAATGAAACACAATAAAGCTTCTTTTTTATCTTACAATAAGAATGTTGTATTTTTGCAACATCAGCGCATATTTTAAGCTGCCCCGGGAGAAAGTTCTTTTTATAACTAAGTGATATATAGGCGAAAAAAATAAAAAAACAGCTTTGGCACGGCCCTTGCTACCTTATTGCCAGACATATCCGCCGGTGGAGAACCGGTATCCATTTACAGACGCTGCCCGCCCCGCCTCCCGCGGAAACGGCGCCGCAGCGAAGGAGATTTTACACATGGCTGAAGTTCTGCTTTCCCCCAGTGAACAGCGTGTCGCTGACCGCATTTCCGGCAAGGTGGACCGTTACCGCGCCTCGCACGAGCGCGTATTCAAATTGCTTGAGCGCTTTGACGGAGAAAAACCCGCCATCGACGTGGAACGCGCGCTTTATTTTACCCAGTCAATGAAAGAAACCGAAGGTCAGCCCCTGCCCCTGCGCTG
>Ga0208297_1000494_pt1 | contig 75942 bp, 61 predicted proteins | sample LMS_cellobiose_e_FD_187367 | JGI IMG/M metagenome (GOLD analysis project Ga0208297, IMG submission 187367) | Rumen-fistulated moose microbial communities from Alaska, USA - LMS_cellobiose_enrichment (SPAdes) (version 2) | ecosystem: Host-associated > Mammals > Digestive system > Stomach > Rumen...
GAATGAGAGCGAAGGAGTTTTATATATTGCCAAGGAGGCATGGGCAAGAAAGCATAGATCTGATGTGGAGCATTTCCCTCACTCATCGAAAAATGCTCTGTATTTTTAGTTTAGCTCATCAGATTGACCAAAAAAGCCTGGATTTCCTGTAACCCCTCCAGGAACCGGAGGTTCGAGATTCGGAGTGTTTGGTCTACTAAAGAAAGCACTTGCATTGCAGGTGCTTTTTTTCTAAACAGCCATTCTATTCTTGCCGATATCGGCAAGAATTATTATATTTGTATCGGCATAGAAGCATTAATTGCCGATAGATTATGGAATTCATTACCGTCAGTCAATATGCAGAATTGCATAACCTTTCTGAACGCACTGTGCGAAACTGGTGCAGCGAAGGCAAAATGGACGGGGCTTTTCTTTCGGGAAAGACCTGGATCATTCCTGCCGACACCCCGCTGCCCAGAAAGGGGAAACGCAGGGTCAGTCCACTTACGAAGCGCCTCAGGGAAGAAAAAGCAGGAAAAATGAGCGGAGGAATCTACCATAGAACGCAGATTGACTTCACTTACAATTCCAACCACATCGAGGGCAGCAGGCTTACCCATGAGCAGACGCGCTATATTTTCGAAACCAACACCATCGGCATAACGGACGAAAGCGTGAATGTCGATGATATCGTAGAAACAACCAACCACTTCCGTTGCATCGATCTTATCATTGAGCGAGCTGAGGAAAGGCTCTCGGAATCTTTCATAAAAGAGTTGCACCACACCCTGAAAACCGGGACATCCGATAGCAGGAAGGATTGGTTTAATGTCGGTGACTATAAGAAGCTTCCCAACGAGGTAGGAGGGAAAGCTACCTGCCCTCCTGAACAGGTCCATCAGAGAATGAAAGCACTTCTTGCCGCCTACAACGCCAAGAAAGAGAAATCACTGGAGGACATCATTGACCTTCATCAGAGGTTCGAACTCATCCATCCTTTCCAGGACGGAAACGGACGAGTCGGCCGTCTGGTGATGTTCAAGGAATGCCTGGCCAACGGTATCGTTCCGTTTATCATTACGGACGACCTCAAGTTTTTCTACTATCGTGGCCTTCGTGAATGGGGACACATCAACGGTTATCTGACTGACACTTGCCTCACGGCCCAGGACAACTACAAGGCACTTCTGGACTATTTTAAAATAAAGTACTGATAAAAGATTGTAGTTTTCTAAAGTATGAAGTCGTTGCAAATCATTTTCTTGCAGGCATGCGCTGGATTCTACTCTGAAGTGCAACGCTTTGAAGTCTGACAGTATAACTTTACTGTCATAAACAGAAAAAGCGACAGAAGATGGGATACAAGCATTTAACAAGGAGATCGCAAAGGGACTCGATGCTGAGTTCTACTTTGCCCGTCCGTACCCCTCCTGGGAACGTGGCGCAAACGAAAACGAAAACGAAAACACGAATGGACTGATACGCCAATACATCCCGAAAGGTACGGACTTCAGCGAGCTGACCGACGAGATGCTTGCCGAGATAGAGTGGAAACTGAACCACAGGCCCCGTAAGTCGCTAGGTTACAGGACCCCGTTGGAATATTGCAAACAATTATGTAACTTTGACTATTGAAGTGTGTTGCACTTCTAATTAGAATTCACAATATGAAAAAACAACTCCTTCTCTTCCTTTCACTTATAGTACCCACCTTGTCATTCGCCCAACTGATGCCGGACGGGTCGGTCCAGGTTGTCGCTTATTGGGACAAGGGGGACGAATTCAGTTACAAATGCACAGACCGTCAGGAGCGTGTAGATGATACCGGAAAGGTTTCCCTGATAAAGTCCAACTCCGAAGATCTGATAATAAAGGTCAGCGACCAGACGGATTCTACATATACCCTTCTTCTGGATACCAAGGATGGGTTCTATTCTGATACCCGGGTCCAATCGTATATGGAACTGTTGAACAGCCTTGGCGAGTCCAGCCCGATCCAACTCACCACCACAAGCATGGGCACCGTAGTGAGTTATGACAATCTCGATGTCCTGGTGAAGGAAACCCGGGATATGATCCCTAAACTGGTCGATGCACTTTTTAAGCAATACGACAAGGAAACCCGCAAGCAGATGGACAGGAAAGGGATGATAGAGTATTTTAACAATACCATTGCCACTCCTGAAGCCCTGACAGCAAGCATCAACGAAGAAGTCGAGGCTCTGTTTATGTTTCATGGTGCCCGTATGGATACGACATCCACATATACTCTGCCCACTCAGTTCTCAATGGCCGGAACAGAACCTATCGATGCGAATATGGAGTTTTGGGTAGACAGTGCCGAAACAGACTCCACCTTTGCCGTAATCCGCACCCATATGCACGTGGAAGGTGAAAAGTTCAATGCTGCCGTAGCCAAGTCGGCAGGGAGCGCGGCATCGGCCATAGTCAAAGACGAATCCTTCGATCTGAATACTGCAACCGAATCTGCTTTCAAGGATCTGGATTTCAAGGCCACACTGGATGATTACTCAGCATTGGTAATACATCTTCCTACAGGATGGCCGATAAGATACAATTACGAGCGCAATGTCGTTGCTACCGCAAAAGGCAGTTCAACCCAGGAGAATATCTATCGCAGCATTGAGATTATAACAGATTAGGCGTCCGGGCGTCAGTCCTGCCACTCGTTGATGCCGTCGCGGATGCGGTTGCGGAAGGAGAGTGTGTCGCGCACGTACGCCGACTGCAAATCCGACTGCAAGGTCGAAGTCGTTTTGGCTCCACCAAGTTCCTAATTGTGAGGACATTGAGATAGTAGTACTGATATACTCCGGCAAGTTAGATATTTCTTCGTTTAGTCCAGCTGCTTCCCGGGTCAGTTCCGCTTTCCTTACGCCTATCTCCGGAACTACGGAATCAGCGAAGAACAGCCCTTTCGGAATGCTAAATGCGTGATTCGCAGAGGAATACTTGTCACTTCGAAAAAAAGTGTTAGTTTTGATGCAGTAAAACACATATCTTTGCGTTTATAGTATAGATTTGTTTGAACTCAATTTGTTATTTGGATATGAAACCGCTCAAAATCATGCTGTTATTCGCCAGTCTGATTCTTCTGGTCGGTTGCGAAAAAGCATCTCCTGACAGTTTGCAAGGCAGGTGGGAACCCATATATGCCTCCGGTGTTCATGAAGATGCTGTTTACTCATACTCTTTTGATGGACCTGTCGATGAGCACGGACAGATTCTAGCGACGATGGTGGGCAAAATAAACCCTGATATAGAGTATGAGCCGAGTACCATGCTAATTACGGGAATCCGCTTTTTCCGGAATCATGGGGAAGATGTTTTCACTACTTTCTTCATGGACTCTCCCCATAACGAGATTGGAAAACCACTCAAGTACAGAGTCGAAAGCGGGAAACTCTACCGTGAATTGCCTATGGGTGCATTCATCAACTGTTCTCCCGATGTTCTCGAAGAAGGTTCTGGAAAATTTGACGAAGGTACTCCCATTTCATTCCTGGGTAATGGGCAGGTAAAGATAGGCGATTACACCTACAGCAAGAAGTGATTGACGCATTTCTGCACGTCCATTGTCCTCAAAAACAAATAAATAAGCTAAAGATATATGCCGTGGCAGGGTATGTTGTTATATTACCTGACACCGCACCTGAAAAGGTCTTCCCATTGCAGGACCTTGCGACCCTGGCGAAACCTCAGCACGGATTGGAAGGAAAAGTAAAGGGAAAAGATTTGTTGGTCTCGAAAATCTTTGTACCTTTGTAAAGCATTTCATGGATTTCCACCTTAATGGTGGTTTGAGTCCGACTAATAAAGGTATTTCAGCCCACACTGGAATGCCTTTTCTCATAGAAAGAGAGCCGCAGGGGTACTTCTTACATCACCCCGGTAGAATGAGGGACGACCGTTCTGTAAGATGTTGAGAATAGGGAGGTAGGAGGCAGTATAGATTTGGCTTTCCGAGAAATCGCCTCAACTATTATCAGTTCCCTTTTATGGCACTAAAAGATGCTTGTATCTGCACCAATGGATGAACGCCACCACCCGCTTAAAGTCCTCGATGAAGCGGTTCTCGTGACTCCGCTGACCTTGTTGGCGAACACCTTCACGACCTCCTAGTTCATCCGCTGGCAGTAGTCCGTTAGTTCCAGCACCTGCCTTTCATAGTCCTGCCCCTGTGTCGAGACCCTTGCCAGAATTGCGACCTTTTCCATTGTGCTCATTGATTATTCGCCATCTTTCTCTATCTTTGATACCTATGGAAGCTAAAAAGAAGCAGGAGCGAGCCATCGTCCATCTCGAAAAGGACGGAAAACACTACTACTATGGCAACTTGAAAGCACTTTGTGACCACTGGAACAAGGATGCTATCGGTGTCTCGTACTCGTATTTGAAAAACCTCAACATTTCCGTGGAAAAACCGTTCAAGAATGATAAATGCGTTATCCGCAGGGGAACCATTATAACTTCTAACAGATTGGAAAACAGATTATGAAAAAAGTATTATTTGCCTTTACCTGTCTCTGTGGATTATGTGGTTGTCTAAATATGAATGATGACTCAACCATTGATGAGAGTTCTATTGTCATTACTCGTGGGAAAATCAGAGATGTTTATGTTGAAGCGTCTGTAGATGTAGAAGCGAAAGGGTTGAAGGGAATAGATGTGGTGCTTCCCAATAAACAAACGGGGTACAATCGCATTCACGAGATGGGATACACGATGATTTATGAAGTTTATGACTCTCAAGGGAAGTTGGTTGAAAAAAGGACCCAAGACCTTGGCAAGTATGGCGACCATTCTTCTTTTTCAAGACAAGAATTGACTATCCCACAACCGCAATGGTGGAGCGAAGATAATCCCGTCTATTACACTCTTATCCTCCGCCTGAAAATAATCAATCAACCTTTATCGACTGCCACGAGAAAGTTTAGATTAGTAAAAGATAGTACTGACACGACACCATAGACACATTAACATAAAATGATAAAGTCGAGGGCTTCGAGGGTATTGCGTCCCAGACGGCTGATTTCGAGGCATACAAGCCGGTTCAAGCGGTGCTCCTTGCATAGTCTACCAGCCCGGAGATTTCTTCTCTGTCGGCATTTCTCGTGGCTCCGCTGACCTTGTTGGCGAACACCTTCACAACCTCCCAGTTCATCCGCTGGCAGTAGTCCGTTATTCCAGCACCTGCCTTTCGTAGTCCTGCCCCTGTGTCGAGACCCTTGCCAGAATTGCGACCTTTTCCATTGTGCTCATGTCTGTTTCCTTCATCTACAGCTAATATACAGCTATGATTTAACATTTGCAATCCTCAACCATAATCTGTACCTTTGTACCTATAACAACATAGCGGAACGATGGCGAATGTAAATGGAAAACAGGAACGGATGGTCGTACATCTGGAAATCGGCGGTCAGCATTACTACTACGGGAACCTGAAAGCCCTCTGTGACCACTGGGGCAAGGATGCCCTCGGGGTCGGGTACGCCTATCTCCGGAACTACGGAATCTGCGAAGAAAAGCCGTATAGGAATAATTTTTGCATTATTAGAAAGGGATTTATTATCACTTCGCATCGGCTTTAGTTATCTGCATATGAAGTTTCCACCTTTAAAGCATTTACTGCATTATATCCCGATTGCGATTGTTGCCTTCTTTATATTGCTTAATTACGCAGACCCATTTATTGGGTTGTGGGCTGCAATAGCATCATTCTGGATAATTGTCCCTGTACTTGTATGGCTGGTCTTTGCCCTCATCCGTAGTTGGGAAATCGGTGGAGTCCATAGGAATGTGGTCTTCTGTGCTTTTGGCTTAGAGATTCTTGCCTTGATGATGTTCTTCCTGATAAAAGTCCCCGCCTATAAATGCGACCCTGACGAGATGGTGGCACATTATGAAAAAAACAGGGCAGGGATGGAGGCACTAATTTCATATACAAAGTCAGCGCTGAATGATGAACAACAAATGTGTTTAGAATTCGAGCACGGTAAGATTTCGATGTTTCATACTTCCACAATGAGTCACTGGGATGTCGGTAAAGAACTGAAGTCCAAGATTATGAGTGAATTAGGTTTGGACAATGAAGAATTCAACTCCATCAAAAGTCAATTGAGTTCCATTCACTGCATATCGGTTGATACTCATTTCCCTGCTTATTGTGATATCGGTTATAAGCGTGTCGGAATGGGTATGTATTCATATCGCTTGTATTTGAACCCAATGAGTGATGAAGAAAAAGAAGAGGCATTATTAGATGGACATTACATACCGTACAATGAAACAACTCTCTTAATGTTCGGAGGAGGGGCTGCAGGTCCGGATACTTTTAGCTATAAAGTAAAGGATGACTTTTTACGCAGACATCCATTCCCTTCTCCTAACACATCAAAGTAATACAAAATGATAAGTACGAGTTCCGCTCATGCGGGACGAAGGAGATTGTGGGAGAGGCCGGAGTGAGCGACGCGAACGGAGTTCCGCCGGCGGTTGGCTGCCTGGCGGCTCGGAGCCTTGGCCACAGGACAAAAAGAGAGGCTGGCTATCAGTCTCTCGACTTTTTAGTCAGCCTCTTTTTTACTAGAGCGTCACTCCGCTTTTGAAGATTGCTATCTCCCGGTAACCATTCTTTTCGTTATTGACCATGCGGCCGGAAGCGACCTGGAGAACGAATTCTGTAAACGCACGGGCAGCCTCATCCATCGGGGTATCTCCTGCAATCACTCCGGCATTGAAATCAATCCAATTGGGCTTATTCTCATATAGAGGTGTGTTCGTAGATATCTTCATGGTCGGGACGAACGTTCCGAACGGGGTGCCGCGTCCTGTTGTGAAGAGAACCATCTGACAGCCTGCCGAGGCGAGGGCCGTCGATGCGACAAGGTCGTTGCCGGGGGCGCTAAGAAGATTCAAGCCCTTGACCTTCAAGCGCTGACCGTATTTGAGCACGCCTCTTACTATCGACTTTCCGCATTTCTGGGTGCACCCGAGAGATTTCTCCTCGAGAGTCGAAATACCTCCGGCCTTGTTCCCGGGAGAAGGGTTCTCGTAGACCGGCTGACCGTTTCGCATGAAATATCCCTTGAAATCGTTAATCAAATGGACAGTATCTTCGAATGTCTTCACATCCTGGCAGCGGTTCATAAGGATTGTCTCCGCCCCGAACATTTCAGGTACTTCGGTGAGCACTGTAGTACCGCCGTGGGCGACGAGCCAGTCGGAGAAAACACCGAGAAGAGGATTGGCGGTAATGCCGGAAAGGCCGTCGGACCCTCCGCATTTAAGACCTACACGAAGCTCAGACACAGGTACTTCCTCCCTTTCATCCTTTGAGCATACTGAGAATATCTCCCTCAAGAGAGAGAGCCCATACTCTACCTCGTCGCCTTTCACCTTCTGGGTCTCGAACATCTTTACCCTTTCGGGATCGATATCGCCGACAAGTTCCCTGAAAGAGGAAAGCTGGTTGTTCTCACAACCGAGAGAAACCACAAGGACCCCGCCTGCGTTGGGATGATGGACAATATCGGCAAGTATTTGCCTGGTGTTCTCATGATCGTCACCGAGCTGGGAGCAGCCGTAGTTATGAGGATAAGCGACAACCGCATCGACGCTTCCCATCTTACCGGCAATTTTCTCAGAGAACCTTTTAACAAGCTCAGAGATAATACCGTTGACGCAGCCTACAGTGGGGACGACCCAGATCTGGTTGCGAACTCCGACCTGTCCGTCCGAGCGGCGAAAGCCCATGAATGTCCTTTTTTCCTTGGCGGGAGGTATCTCTACCAAAGAAGGCTCATATGTATAATCCAGAATACCGGAAAGATTGGTCTTTATCGAGGAATGATCGACAAGGGTCCCGGCAGCAGCATCTCTGATGACATGACCGATCGGATAGCCGTATTTGATGACATTTTCGCCTTCGGAGAGGCTCCTGAGAGTGAATTTATGACCTCTCGGTATATCCTCGAGAAGAGTCACGGCAGCGGCATCGGGGAAGGTCGCCACCGTTCCTTTCCGAAGATCCTCAAGCGCGACGGCAACATTGTCCACCGGATTGATATGAAGATATTTAGCCATACTACAGGATAGACTGGACTGCAGCCCTCATTCCTTCTGCCTGGATCAGAGCGAGGTCGCCCTCGAGCATCTGCCTCAGACCGGGAATCTCATTGAGATTTTCGCCCCAGATGAACTCGGCGCCAAGAACACCTTCTGCCACCTTTGCAACATCTCCTGTAGCCCATAGATCCCTGAGAAGATTCTTTATTGCCTCGTCGTCATTGACTACGATTTCATCTTCGCCACGGAAACCGCCCTTATAATAGGTGCAGATACCCGCAAGACCGAGAACGATTCCCTTCGGAAGCTCGCCTTTTCTCTCAAGATAGGTCTTGAGACCGGGAAGATCGCGGGTCTTGAACTTCGGGAAGGAATTGAGCATGATACTGGTGACAAAGTGCTTTACATAAGGATTGACGAATCTGTCGAGGACATCGGCTGCGAACTTCTCAAGCTCCTCTTTCGGGAGATTGAGAGTCGGGAGGAGCTCATCATACATAACCTTGCGGACAAACTTGCCGATCTGCTCATCCTCGCAGCACTCGCGAACTGTATTGAGACCGCTTAGATATCCGACAGGAGAAAGAACGGTATGGGGACCGTTAAGAAGTGTGACCTTTCTCTCATGATAAGGAGCCTCGCTGGGGACGAAGAGTACATGGAGCCCGGCCTTATCAGCAGGGAATTCCACAGAGACCTCCTTCGGAGCCTCGATAACCCAAAGGTGGAATATTTCAGCCTTGTCTAGAAGGTTGTCCTGGTAACCCACACGCTCGCAAAGAGCGGGAGCATTGTCCCTCGGATATCCGGGGACGATTCTGTCAACGAGGGTGCTGTATACGCCGCAAGCGTTCTCAAACCAAGTTTTGAACCCATCACCAAGATTCCAGAGATCGATATACTGCCTGATGCACTCCTTGAGATGCTTGCCGTTTTCGAAAATCAGCTCGCAAGGGAAGATAATGAAACCCTTAGTCATGTCGCCCTTGAAGTATTCGTAGCGATGATACAGGAGCTGAACTAGCTTTCCGGGATATGACGAAGCCGGCTTGTCGTCGAACTTGCAGGAAGGATCGAAAGCGATTCCAGCCTCTGTGGTATTGGAGATTATAAATCTCATCTGAGGCTGCTCCGCAAGACGGAGATAATCTTCAAAGTCCCTGTAGGGATTGATCCCCCTGGAAATAACGTCGATAAGATCGACGCTGTCGACTGCCTGACCTTCATTGATTCCCTGAAGATTGAGGTGGTAGAGGCCATCCTGCTCGTTGAGCCAGTCAACCATCCCTTTCTCAATTGGCTGAACAACGACTACTGATGCGTTGAAATCGGTCTTCTGATTGGTCTTCCAGATAATCCACTCGATGAATGCGCGGAGGAAGTTGCCCTCTCCGAACTGGATAACTTTTTCTGTGTACTGCTTCGCCTGAGGAGCAGTGGTGCGGTTCAATCTTTCCATTTTATTGAGTTGTTTCAGTGTATCTTTTATTATTCTGCGGCAAATATAAGCATTTTTTCCGTGCACGTGCACGGAAATTTGAAAAAAGTGCTTATCTTTGAGAAAAATTATCACTGCAACCACTAACACATCACATTAATATGGAAGAATTCATTGGAAAGGACTTCATGCTGCAGAGCGATGCGGCTCGCGAACTCTACCATGAGAGCGCGGAGAATATGCCTATTATCGACTATCATTGCCACCTTATCCCCCAGATGATCGCGGACAACTACAAGTTCAAGGATCTTACGGAGATTTGGCTCGGCGGAGACCATTATAAATGGAGAGCGATGCGCGGAAACGGCGTTCCTGAGGAATATATCACCGGCGACCGCACTCCTTATGAGAAATTCGAGAAATGGGCCGCGACCGTCCCCTACACCATGAGGAACCCCCTCTACCACTGGACCCACCTCGAGCTTGCAAGGGCCTTTGATGTCCATAAAATCCTTAAGCCGGAGACAGCCCGCGAAATTTATGACGAGTGCACCGAAAAGCTCCAGAAAGAAGAATTCCGGGCTCAGGGACTTATCCGCAAGTTCAATGTCAAGGTAGTCTGCACGACCGACGACCCTGTTGACGACCTCCATGTCCATAAGCAGATAGCCGAGAATCCCTTCGGGACCAAGGTTGTTCCCGCATGGCGGCCTGACAAGGCTATGGCCATCGAGAACCCGAAAACTTACCGCGCATACATAGAAAAGCTTTCTGAAGTATCCGGAGTAGAGATTCGAAGCTTTGCAGACCTCATCGACGCCCTTCAGAAACGTCATGATTTCTTTGCCTCAATGGGAAGCAAGCTCTCCGATCATGGCCTCGAGAACTTCTACGCCGAGGACTACACCGAGAGCGAGGTAGATTCGATCTTCAAGAAGGTGATGGAAGGCCGCTATCCCGATGAGAGCGAACTCGCAAAGTTCAGAAGCGCCATGCTCTATGAGTTCGCAGTTATGGACCACGCTAGCGGCTGGGCCCAGCAATTCCATATCGGTGCGATTCGAAACAACAACACCAGGATGTTCGCAGTCCTTGGTCCGGATACCGGATATGACGCCATCCATGACCTCAATACCGCCGCGGCAGGACATAAATTCCTCGACCGCCTCGCCAGCGAGGATAAACTCACAAAGACTATCCTCTACAACCTCAACCCGAAGGACAACGAGGTTTTCGCAACCATGGCTTACACATTCAACGATGGCACGGTTCCAGGCAAGATGCAGCTCGGCAGCGGCTGGTGGTTCCTCGATCAGGAGGATGGTATGCGCAAGCAGATGAACGCCCTCTCGACCCTCGGTCTTCTCAGCCGCTTCGTCGGCATGCTGACCGACTCACGCAGCTTCCTCAGTTACCCTCGCCACGAGTATTTCCGCCGCATCCTCTGCAACCTTATCGGAGATGACATCGAGCAGGGTAAGCTTCCACGCAGCGAGATGGCCCAGCTCCATCAGATGGTCAAGGACATCTGCTACAACAACGCTGACCGTTATTTCGGATTCTGATAATATGAAAGGTCTTAGAATCATACTCACAAGCATCGCTCTCGCGATGCTTTTCCCTTTAGGGACGTCAGCGCAGAAAGCCGCCAACTACGACGAATCACTGATTAAACCATATTCCCTCCCCGATCCGCTCCGTATGGAAAGTGGCCGGAAGGTACGCTCAGTAAGGCAGTGGGAGAAAAAGCGCCGTCCCGAACTGATTAAGCTTTTCAGCGAAGAAGTATTCGGATATGTTCCTGGAAAGCCGGAGGGTGTGCATTTTCGGGAGCTTACCGTCGGAGAAGCTTTTGACGGGAAGGCCCTGAGGAAGGAAATCGCAGTATATTTCGATGCGGAGGAGACTGACTCTCTGGTACTTCTCCTTTATCTTCCAAAGGAAGCCAAGGGCCCGGTCCCTGCCTTTCTTGGAATCAATTTCTTCGGGAATTATACTACAACACTTGACCCCGAGGTGACTTATCCCTCAGAGGCCCAGAGAGCGGCTGACGGAAATGGATATGGAGAGAAGGCGAGAGGATTTCAGGCAAGAAGATGGCCTTATGAGTACATTCTCTCAAGAGGATATGCCGTCGCCACCTTCTACTGCGGAGATGTCGATCCAGACTTTGACGACGGATTCACTAACGGGGTCCATGGGACCGTCTTTAAAGGGGAAAAACGCACAGGGAGTTCCTGGGGAACCATCTCCACATGGGCATGGGGCCTCATGAGGGCAATGGATTATCTGGAATCAGACTCTTCCATTGGGAAAGTTGCTGTAATCGGCCATTCCCGTCTCGGAAAGACCGCCCTTTGGGCCGGTGCGCTGGATGAGCGCTTCTCCATGGTCATATCCAACGAGAGCGGATGCTCAGGAGCGGCCCTGTCAAGAAGAGCAATCGGGGAGACTGTAGGGGTCATACAAACCAAGTTCCCTCACTGGTTCTGCCGGAACTACTTGAAATACAGCGACAAAGAGGACACCCTCCCGGTCGATCAGCATGAGTTGCTCGCTCTCGTCGCTCCAAGGCCGCTATATGTTGCTAGTGCTGACGGAGATAAATGGTCTGACCCTAAGGGAGAGTATCTGTCGCTGCTTGGCGCAGCTCCCGTATATGAACTCTATGGTTTAGAGGCGCTCAAGGATCCTGACCAGCCGAGAGTCTCCTTTCCTGTCTCCGCGGGAAGGAGCGCCTATCACCTCCGCCACGGACGGCACGACATCGTACTCTACGACTGGATTCAGTATCTCAACTTTGCAGATCAATTCTTGAAATAATTGCCGCAAAGTCGAGTCCCTGTCTAACTATTTGAACCAATCAGTGATATGATTCTTGGCATAGAGATAGTAGACGGCAAGGCCGATCCAGCTCGTGCAGAGAACGAGAACTGAGCAAATGATCTTTCCTACGAGGGAAATAGGCTTTTTGATAATGTCGAGGACTGCGATGACAGAGAGAACGACACCGACAATGTAAATAAGTGAGCTCATAGAAGTATTTATTTAAAAAAGTCTTACGAAGCCAAACTTACGAATAATACTCCAAAAATCAAAATGATTGTTCCTTATGACACAAGGACATATCCTCCATCGTTCTTCTTTATGGAAGATATGGCATAATATCCAATTTTAGCACCTATCCATTCTCCCGGGACCGCCTGAAACGGCTCTCCAAGAGTCGTAAACTTCTTCCCATCAAAGCTATAGCTGAAGGAGCAACGGGCATCCTCCGATATTTTTACCCGGAAAAACACTTTCACACTACCTCCTGCTGTCCGCCCTTTAACGGCAGGAATTGCTCCGCTGAAAATCTCCTCGGCCCCTTTGGAAGCTCCCTGACAGAGGACGCGACGGATAGAAACGCCGTCTGAGGTTCGGACAAGCTCTATTGAAGAGTAATCTCGTCCCATCACGACAAGTCCGACCCGCTCGCCTTCATAGCCTTCTCTATAGTCAAAAGAAGTCGTAAACTCCGTCGAAGGGCCAACTATTTTTTCAAGAAGAAGATTCGGAGTATCCCATAGGTTACGCCAGCCTTCTTCTGAGCGGATACAATTGAGTCTCAAAGAATTAAGGGTAGGGATAGTCATATACCATGAAAGATCCGGCACCGCATGCCACTGCCAATTGAGGGGAATTTCCGTATAAGAGAACCCGGTCTTCGTTGAAAGAGCCGAAACATGATGCTCCTCCGTATCGGAAGTCTTCACTAGGAAAGGAATCGGAGAAGAATCCTTCTTAACAGGTTCGCCAATGCCATCTCCGTCAGGATCGCTGCCGATTACGCACCAACCGTCGCTCAACCATTTCATCGGTTGTAGATGGACTACCCTTCCGAAAGCGCCCCTGTCTTCGAAATGGAGAAACCATGAAGCCCCTGCCGCATCCTCAACCCAAGCACCCTGATGGGGTCCGTGGATAGAAGTTGTCCCTTGATGGAGCACTTTCCTCCATTCATAAGGCCCAAGTACCGACTTAGACCGCAGCACAAGCTGCCATCCTATCCGCACTCCCCCGGCCGGGGCGAAGATATAGTACCAGGAGCCCTTTTTATAGAATTTCGGTCCTTCAACCGTCTCATTATCAGTTGCTTTCCCATCAAAGACCATCACCTGGGAGGAAATCGCCCGTGAAAGGTCAGGAGCGAGTTCGCATACACTCAGGACGCTCTTGAACCCGGCTCTCGATCCTGCCCAGCCATGGACTAGCCAGACCCTGCCGTCGTCATCCCATAGGGGGCAGGGGTCAATCAGCCCTTTTCCTTCGATAACAAACTGAGGCTGAGACCATTCCCCCATTGGATCAGCGGCATGGACCTCGAAGATCCCCCGGTCAGGATCTCCCCAGAAAATATGGAAAAGACCTTCATGGTACCTGATTGACGGTGCCCACACACCATTGCCGTGGCCATATGAAAGACCGGGAGAGCGAAGGGCTGCCCCTGCTATCTCCCAGTCTATCAGATTATTGGATTTCAAAATTTGAAGCCCCGGCACGCAGTTGAATGATGAAGAAGTCATCCAATATGTCCCGTCCACTTCGATTACATCAGGGTCTGAATAGTCTGACCAGAGAATCGGATTGGTATAGGCAACAAGAGCGGCAAAAAGGGCTAAAAGACTCATTTTGCCTTATTTACAGTATCAAACCAAGCGGAAGCCTCTTTGATATCGCCCTTGCTCCAGCAAGATCCGAACTTGTATCGGACAGGCTCTCCGCTCTTTATGGTCTTAAGAGCTACGACGTGCTTTCCAACCACCTTGACAGAATCCGAATCAGGCATGACAACGGCTACCCCTATCATTCCATCCTCAGGCTCCACGCTCTGGTCAGAGGCATGCTCCCACAGAGCTACAACGCCATCTCCGAGAATCTCTTGGGCAACATCATGCCTAAGAAGGCCAGCGGCAACTGTAAGATCTTCGGTATTAAAGGTATAGGTATCTTCTACCTCGCAGAAATAAGTATCCGGTTTTACTCTTACCTTCTTCGAGAGTGCGACCTTGAGACTGTCTACACTCCACTCGGGATAATTCAGCACGAACACTATTTCATCAGGCTTCTCGGTAAGAATCTCCCAAGAGCGATAGTTGGTGGCAGGAAAAGCAATTTTGCCATTTACAAGCGGAGACGAAGCGCCACCTCCGAGGCTGACTGCCACTTTGTAGCAGTCTTTGCCGCCATGATCATGGTGATAATAATTGCCATCTCCGGAAGTAGCATGCTCATACCACTCGTTGGCAACGAGCTTTCCTGGAAGCTTTACCCATACATCAATGCCAGGAGAGGTAGGATTACCCTCAAGGGCCTCACCATAGAAGCGTCCGGCAATGAGGTTGTTTTCGAAGACGAAATCGTCTGCTCTTTCCGGCACATAGCGGGCCATCACCCTGAACTCTTTAGGGGCGCAGGAGACTGCAAGAGCCAGTGCAAGCACGATAAAAATAAGCCTTTTCTTCATATCTACTTGAGATCTTTTGTCGCCACCCAGTCCATGTCGTTATAGTCGTCATTCTCGCCACACATGCCCCAGATGAAAGTATAGTTTCTGGTAGCACAGGCGGAATGGATGCTCCACTGAGGAGAAATAACAGCCTCTTCATTGTGCATCCATATATGACGTGTCTCCTGAGGCTGACCCATGAAATGACAAACCGCCGCATCCTCAGGGAGCTCGAAATAGAAGTAGACTTCCATCCTGCGGTCGTGAGTATGGGCAGGCATAGTATTCCAAGTGCTTCCCGGAGCAAGCTCTGTCATCCCCATCTGAAGCTGACAGCATGGGACTACCTCCTTTACGAGTAAACGATTGATCGTGCGCTCGTTACTCTCTTCGAGAGAACCGCAGTGCATAACCACTGCGTCTTTCTTGGTCACATGCTTGACTGCCGTCTCGCGATGGGCGAGAGCGGAATTGAAGTAGAAGTGGGCCGGGGTTGCAGGATCGAGGCTACGGAAAGATACATGACGGTCGCCGCCGCCGATGTAGAGAGCCTCTTTGAAAGGGATCTCATACTCCTCGTCTCCGACTTTGACAACTCCAGTACCTCCGACATTGATTATGCCTATCTCGCGGCGCTGGGTGAAATATTCGGAGCGAAGAATCTCCGGCGGGGTCAGGATAAGCTCCTCTTTGACAGGAACTGCGCCTCCTGCTATGATACGGTCAAACATGGAGTAGACCATATTAATCTCGTCCGGAACCATCAGATTCTTAACGAGATAGTGCTCACGAAGCTTCGCGGTGTCGTAATGCTTCGCATCGTCCTGATGGGACGGATAACGAACTTCGCAATTGATTCTCATGACTCTACTTAGGCTGTTTTCCAATATAGGCGAGAATACCGCCATCCACATAGAGAATATGGCCATTCACGGCATCCGACGCATGGGAAGCGAGGAATACCGCAGGACCGCCGAGCTCTGAAGGATCGAGCCATCTGCCTGCCGGAGTTTTGGCGCAGATAAAGCTGTCGAAAGGATGACGGCTGCCGTCAGGCTGCCTCTCGCGAAGAGGAGCGGTCTGAGGAGTAGCGATATATCCGGGGCCGATACCGTTGCACTGGATATTGTACTCGCCGTACTCGGAGCAGATATTGCGGGTCAGCATCTTGAGGCCGCCCTTAGCCGCAGCATAAGCCGAAACAGTCTCACGGCCAAGTTCAGACATCATTGAGCAGATGTTGATAATCTTGCCCTCGCGTCGCTCCATCATCTCCGGAAGAACTGCAGACGAGACAATATACGGAGCCACAAGATCGACATCGATAACGGCCTGGAAGTCCTTACGGGCCATTTCGTGCATAGGAATGCGCTTGATTATACCCGCATTATTCACAAGGATATCAATCTGACCGACCTCCTCATGAATCTTTTCAACGAGAGCTTTGACAGCCACCTCGTCGGTAACGTCACAGACATAACCTTTCACATTGGTTATACCCGCCTCGGCATAATTGGCGAGCCCTCTTTCGAGGGCCGCCTCATTTATGTCGTTGAAAACAATGTTCTTGATACCGGCTGCAACGAATGCTTTCGCAATGTTGAAACCAATTCCGTAAGATGCGCCAGTGATCCAGGCGTTCTTTCCTTCAAGAGAAAAAAGATTTGCCATAATTACTTACTATGATACTCTATTTTGTAGAAACGAAGACCGTTGGTATCGGGATAAATTGTCACAAGACCTGCAGGAACTTCGAATTCATAAGTTTTCGGCTCTGTGGAAGGCGGCGCGGGGGTCTCTCCATACTGGGTAACTCCGTCGCTGCCTAGCACTGCGACACGGCGGTTATCCGTCGCCGCACTTCCGCCGGTATTGGACGCTGTGATGCTGACAGTTCCGGAGGTTGTCGTAGTGAAAGTGAAGGTACGGTCGAGTGTACCATCCGAGTTATTGCCCTTTCCGCCGGCCTGGATGAAGTAATATACAACCTCATTGATGGTGGCGGTGTTCCACTTGCTCTTTGCCTTAGAGGTGAAGGTCAGTCCATTCAGCTCTGATACCCAATTGGTGATGTCGGCGTTCTTTGCTCCCTTGGCCGCTAATTCAGCCTGCCAATCGGCATCGGAGAAATCCCAGACGAAGTCTTCCTTGACAGGAGTGACAGCGCCTTCGCCGGAGAACTCGATCTTATAGAATCTGAGACCGTTTGTGTCCGGATAAATGGTCACAAGACCTGCAGGAACCTCAAATTCATAAACTATAGGAGCGCTGGACGGCGGAGCCGGGGTATCTCCGTACTGGGTAGTTCCGTCACTGCCTAGAACAGCAACACGGCGGGCGTCCGTAGCTGCACTGCCACCGGTATTGGAAGCGGTTATCTTGACGATTCCCTTGACAGGGGTTGTGAAAGTGAATGTACGGTCAAGAGTTCCGTCAGCATTGTTCCCCTTGCCTCCGGCCTGGATGTAATAGTAAACAACGTCGTTTATCGTCGCTGTATTCCACTTACTCTTTGCCTTAGAGGTAAAGGTCAGTCCGTTCAGCTCTGATACCCAATTGGTAATATCTGCGTTCTTGGCTCCCTTGGAGGCAAGTTCGGCCTGCCAGTCGGCGTCGGAGAAGTCCCAGACATAATTGACCTTGACAATCTCCCCTTCTTCGCCGCCCTTAGGCTGGATAGCCACCGCTGAAGTTCCGATTTCAGACTTCGTGTAATAGATATCGGTGTCTGCGGGAAGAGCCTGGACCGTGAAATTGTAAAGGCCTGCATCAAGACCGGCGATTGTCTCAGCATCGACCGTGTAGCTAAGTTCTGTCTGAGGATCGGCAACCCTCTTATTGAATGTAACCACATAGCTTGCGGCATTGGGAATAGCATTCCATGTCACAGTGACAGCCGTCTCATCACCTTCAGTAAGAGTGACAGGCTCGACTACCGGCTTCGGAGAAGCAAGAACCTTGTTACCGCCGATTGTATCTTCGCTCCAAGCAAGCTTGACAATCGAGATAGGGCCGGTGCTATAAAGTATTACAGTACCTTCTCCGGCAACGGGGCTGACCACGACTTTCTGGACGCCCGGCGTGCTTGCAGAAGCGACTGCTCCGCCCTTTACAGAAAATCCGTTGTCATCGATAAGAGCAACCACTACACTGCTGCCTTTACCTTCAGGATCAGATACTTCCATATCCACTGATCCGGCAGAAGCGACCTTGAAGGAGATATATCCGTCGGTCGGGACTCCCCTCTTGGTAAGAGGAGAAGCCGATAGGAAGTTGATACCGCCGTCGGCATTCATGGGAGTAGTCTCGGATGCGGTAAAGAGGATTTCGTCGCGAACCTTTGCTTTCTTCACATCACCTGCGAAGAGAGTAGCATTCTGAAGATTCCATGTATGAGGAGCGGGAACGACATTCTGGGTCAGATCCTCCTCTTTTTCAACGAAGGCAATCCACCACTGAGATGCTCCGACCTTCTTTGATACAAAGTCCTGATTCTCAAGCTGGAAGAAATTACCCTTGGAGTTATAGCAAGGATCGTCTGAAAGAATCTTGAAGCCGGCTTCCGCCGCACTGACCTTGCTGAAGAAGGCAGAGCCCTGAGCAAAGCTGTAGTTATCGGCAACACTCAGAGATGGAACGACTGTATTGTTGTTCTCCTGGAAGAGCTGAGCCTTGTCCGGGGTTGCTGCATTGCCACCGTCCTCATAGAGGAAGAGATTCTTCTTGAGGCTCATTTCCGTAGCGACGCGGATTGCAAAGACACCGCGGTTGTTGCCGTCGTTGACAGTAGCGATATTCTTGACCGTGTTGTTGTCGAAAGTGATTGACTGGATCTTGATAGCGTCAGAAGCATCGATACGGAAGAATGTACGAATACCGTTTGCAATGGTATTATTGACAAACTTGATTGCTCCGATTTCGGTAGCCTTGCGGATATCGACAGCGTCACCTCCGGTGCCGAGGATATCGTGGATATTGCAGGAATCGAAGGTCAACTCTCCGAGCTTTATGAGAGCATCGATGTTGTCATAGAAGAATCCGGCCGCGTAATTTGTAATCTCGCAGTTGACAAACTTCACGCTTGCAAGGTTCAGAGCGCCTCCTGTATGCTCGACGATACGGGACTGAGCACCGCCGCCGTCAAAGAGAATGCCTTCAGCATAAATTGATGCATTCTCCGGAAGAGCATCGGTAAGCTCTATCTTGGTAGTCACTACAGGCATCGTTCCATCAGGACCGATTTCGCCGAGAAGACGTACGCTTCCTGCAGGCTTGACGCTTCCGATTGAATACGGAGACCCTTCGAGGGTAAGATAGATCTCATCACCGGCGGCCATAAGAGCTGCAAGAGCCTCGGAAGTGCTTACACGGGTTGCGCTGCCCTGAGCGGCACGAGTCCATACATCAACACTGCCGCGAGATGCGCTCATATAGAAGAGAGTCACCTGGTATTCGGTAGAAGCCGAAAGGCCGGGGACAGTCGCCGCACCGGAGGAAATGTCAGAGTCGGTAAGAGTATAAGTGACCGTATCTCCCCCTGCAACAGGGACAAAATCAATATGGGTTACATCCTTGTAGTCGGAAACTGAAGTATCCCATGTGAGTGAGATTGACGAATCTGTGCGATTTACAGCCTCGAGATAGAGGTTGTCCTTGACCGCATAGGTCTTGAATGAATCGCCAAAGGTAGCCCAATGGGAGCCGTCTCTCTTCTCTGAGAGAGCCTGGACCTTGAACCAGTATTTCTGGTCCGCCTTCATCTTGACTGTATAAGGGACCTCTGCGGTAGGGATGATAGTATTGAGTACTTCCTTGGTCATTGCCTCGTCAGAGTAGACTACAAGGTTGTAGCTGTCAGCATCTTTGTTGACATCCCATAGGAAGGTGACGTCATCACCGGTAACGGGACTTACCCTCACATTGAGGTTCTGGGGCTCCAGACAGCGGGCAAGATCCATTTCGGTAACCTCGTCGAACGCCTCCCTGGCGCAACCTGCAGCGACTCCTACGGAGAGAGCTGCAAAGAGAACCGATTTGATGATATTGTTGTATTTCATAATTCTTCAGATATTAAATGCTGTCGTAGCCGTAGTCATTCTTGATGGCACCCTGGCTGTTAGTCATAGTGTCAATAAACATGGGCCAAAACATGTGCTGGATAGGATCTGCGTTGTAAAGGCCATGCTCCACAAGGTCATCATAAAGACCGGTGTCTGCACCCTTGCTGTCCTGAACCTTTGTAAAGTAACCGGCCTTCTTGGTCCAATCACCCTTAGGAGTAGTATTCTCGCCGGAGAATCCGTAGACGACGACCTTGTCATTGTCCATCTGGACATAGACGTCGCCATCAAGACCGTTTACATTGGCATACTTGCCGGAAAGGCTCCTCAGTGCCTTCATATCGGCAATCGCCTCATCCATCTTGGTCTTCAGGAGGTTCCAGCGGATAAGGTCGGTCTTACGAAGCATCTCGCCGCAGAATTCGAAGGCACGCTCATCTACAATGGCATTGAACATTTCGTCCTTGCCGGCGATTGCGGCAACATACTCCTGGGCCATTTCTTCATTACCCTTGAATGCTCTCTCGCGGACGGGTAGGAAATACTCCTTAGCCTCGGTGAGGTAGCCAAGTTCATTGGCAATCTCTGCCGCCATCAGAAGAACATCGGCATAGCGCATCACGACCGGCTTGACGCCATCATCGTTACCTCCGACATACTTGTTATTTCCGAGCATCCATTCGAAACGGTACTTACCGAAGTACCAGCGCTGGATGCCTGCGAGCTCCTGCTCGTCATCAGCGTTCCATTTCCAGTTGACACAGGTAATGTCTCGACGGGTGTCGGCAGGGTCATAATTGAACCACATTGTAGGTACCGGGCCGGCATCTCCGCCACGGGTGACAGCTGCGCCACCGGCGTAACTTGATTTCTCGGAACGGACTGCAAATGTGTAATTCCAGCGGCCGCGGCCGGCAGAGAACGGAATAACATAGAGAGACTCATATCCAGGGCCAGCAGTAAGGTTATTCAGATTGCTCTGATTTCTCCACATCGTCTCGAAATCCTCAAGAGAAGCACTCTTTGAGCGAATGGCATCGCGAAGATACTCCAGAGCCTTGGGATAGAGGACACTTTTCTGAAGATCAGGATCGTTTGAGAGGCGAACAGTGCCGAGGTCTCCGGTTCCTATCATTCCGTCGTCAGGGCGGATTGCATAACCGGAAGCAAGAAGAGCGATTCGTGCATAAAGACCTTCAGCGAAGACCTTGTTGATCCTGTCCGTACGCGAGGTCAAAGCCGTAGCGCCCGGATAAGGAAGATAAGGGATAGCTTCGTCGAGATCGGCGAGAATCTGCTTGAAAATCACGTCGCGGCTCGATTTAGCCACATAGATTGTCGATCCGTCTACTGAAGAGAACCTGGCAGGAACGTCCCCCCAAGTCTTAGTGACATCATAATAGAGGAGCGCCCTGAGAGTAAGAGCCTCTCCAAGAAGATAAGCCATGTCGGCTTTATCCTTGAGCCCCTCAAGGTTACGGAGGTTTTCAATAATGAGATTTGCCCTCTCGATACCCGTGTACATGCTGGGGAAAGGCCCGTTACTGAGATTGAGCTGGCCGTTATTCGGCAGCAGGGAGTAGCCGGCAATCTGGTATTTCTCGTCAGTCGGCTTATATGTGTTGTACCATTCGATGTCACTGTTCAGACCTGACCATGAAAGGAAACGGCCCCTATATGAGTTGGTCTCGGCAAAAACTTCCGCAATACCTAAAACCGAACCCTCGGCAAGGTCATAACTTGAAAAAACATCATTAGGGTCGAACGCGGACTTTGAATCCACATCCAGGAAACTTTCGCAGGAAGCAGCTGAGAACGCCATCAGTACAACAGCAATCGTATATTTCAATATCTTTTTCATATTGTTTCTTTCTTTCTCGTTGTCCTACATTACTTAACAATACATACGGCTACGCGGTTGGATTCAGGAGATGCGGAAACATCCTTGTCAGAACCGGTTGCAGCAGAAGAGATGCGTGAAGCGGCAATGCCCGCTTTCTTCAGCATACTGACGACAGTTGCAGCACGCTGTTCAGAGAGGGTCTTATTGCCATCCGCGGTACCGGTGCCGGAGTCAGCATAACCGGTGACGGTAATCTTGGCACTGGGGTTGTCCTTCAGGATCTGAGCGATTCTACCAAGCTTGAAGGCCTCTTCAGGACGAAGTTCAGACTTACCCTTGAGGAAGAGAAGATCGTCTTCATAAGTGCCGTCAAGAGTACCTGCAGGAACCTTTACTTCCTTGACAACTTCTTTCTCGACAACTTTTTCCTTGATGACTTCCTTGATCACTTCGCGGACCTCGGGAGCAAGAGAAGGAACAGAAGCAGCTACAGCCTTTGTAGCGGCAGGGGCTGCTGTAGTTGAGCTGCGGCGGCCGAAGGCTATGTTAAGACCTACGACGAATCCGATAGATTTCGGATAAGCTGAATAATCGACGCCCGGTGTAAGAGGAGTTGCACGGCGGGTATCAACCTCAGGATCATAGCCTGAATATTTTGTCAGGCAGAAGAGATTGGTACCTGTTATATATGCGCGCACGCGGGTGAGATTGACTTTTTCGGTAAGCGACTCGGGAAGAGTATAACCGAGAGTTGCGCTCTGGAGGCGGAGGAAAGAAGCATCCTCAACAGCCCAGTCTGTGAAAACGGCGTTTCCTATAGCGGGAGACCACATGGTGACACCTGAATTGAGGGAACGGAGAGCGTCGGGATCGTTGACAAGCTCACCGGTAGTCCAGTCTATGTTTGTCCAGCGATCGGAAACGTTCATCATATTCAAGAGGTTGCGGTTGTAGTACTTTCTTGAAGAAGTGAACTCAATCTTATTGGCATTGTAGACCTGATTGCCAATCATATAGTTGAAGTTGGCGCTGAGGTCGAAACCCTTGAAATAGGCACTGAGGTTGAATCCTCCGGTGAAATCAGGAGAGGCATTGCCTATGACTGTACGGTCGGAAAGAGTAACTTTGTTGTCAGCGGAGCCGTCAACATTCTTGAGTTTCATTGCTCCCGGACGCAGATAACCGGTTCCGATGATAGAAGAGCAATCTGCCACTCCCTCATTGAGGTTCCACTTTGTTCCATCCCATGTGAAGTCATCGACTGTGTAGAAGCCGTCGCTTACAAAGCCGTACATGTTTCCGAGAGGCTGGCCGACCTGTACGATATAGTCGTCGCCGATTTCTGTTGAAGCCCAATAGGACTGCTGGGTAATGTACTCAAGACCTCCCAGGTCGGTAACCCTGTTGATATTGTAGGCGATGTTGCCGCCAAGATTGAGGGAGAAGTCCTTTTTCTGGATCAAAGGGAGGTTGAGAGTGAGCTCGATACCACGGTTACGGGTCGAACCTACATTCTGATACTGGTACTTATATCCGGATCCGGTGATCGGGAAGTGGATGAGAAGGTTCTTTATATCGTTCTGATAGACTTCGAGGCTACCGCTGAGGCGTGTCTGGAAGAAGCTGAAGTCTACACCGATATTATGAGTGTATGTGGTCTCCCAGGTGAGGTTGGGATTGTTGAGGTCTTCTCCGGTGGTATAGTATGTTCCGCCCATGGAGAGCCATGCAGCAGAAGAACCTGTGTAATCCTTGAAAATCTGGCCCGGAGGGATATTGTTGTTACCGGCGGTACCGAAGCTATAGCGGAGTTTGAGCTGGTCAACATTGTTTACCCCCCTCATCCAAGGCTCGTTCGATATGGTCCAGGACGCAGCGGCTGAAGGGAAGAATCCCCAGCGGTGACCTCTGGCGAACTTGGAAGATCCATCGGCGCGGAGGGTGAAACCGAGCGAATACCTGTGGAGATAATCGTAATTAACTCTTCCGAAGAATGAAAGGAGCTTGTCATCCGGGCTGTAATAGTTGGACTTCTGGTTGACATATGCACCGGAACTCATGAAATACCAAGCCTTCTGAGCATCGAAGAATGTCGGGAAACCGTCAGTCATCGTTGTATAGAGATTGGTCTGGGTAATAGTCATTTCCTCTCCGAGAAGGGCAGTAACAGCATGATCTTCGTTATGGATAAGATTGGCAAAATCGAAATTGAGAGTATTCGTATTGCGGTAGCGCGTACGGAACTGCTCTTTGTGCTGATTGGCCGGCATATCCCGGTAATTGACAATCTCATCCTTATATGCATTCTGATGAGAATAATAAGTAGTGATTCCATAGAACCTGTCATCCATCTGGCGGAAATCCTCGAAACCGCCTTCTATTTTGAGGCGAACGAAGTCAGCTATCTTCCAGTTGAATGCGGCGTTGGCGTTCCATGAACTGCGTAGCCTGCGGGAATCATTGTCCGCTACAGAGAGAAGCGGCGGAGCATTGTCTCCGAAGTCCTGCTCTTCATCGAGACCCTGAATAGTGGGAGTTACCGGGATCGGAGCATATGAGATTGCATGCTTGAGACGGCCGTTACCGGCATTGGAACCGGAATCATTGATACCGTTGGCACCGGATCCGCGCACATTGGTACGAGAATAACGGATGTTGGCATCAATACTGGTATTGTCCGACAACTTGAAGTTGCCTTTGAAGCTTAGGTTGTCACGGAAATAATTGGAACCCACCATGATAGCCTCATCTCCCATATGGGCGTAACCGAAAGTCCAGCTATGGGTGTCCCCGCTTCCAGAGATAGAGAAATCAGCATTGAAAGTAGAGCCGGTCCTTCCGAAAACAGCATCCACCCAATCATTCATCGGGATATTCTTGTAGAGGTCGATATCATTGAAGGTCCCGAAATAGGGAACATAATTACTGTCGACATTTCCACGGATTGAAGCTAGCTCATACTGGAACTTGACAAAGTTGTCGGGATCCATTGCGACGAGAGCATTCTTGTTGGCCATGGTCTTGAGACCGTAATAAGTATTGAACTTAACGGAAATTTTCTGGCCTTTTTCTGCGCTCTTAGTGGTCACGATGACAACACCGTTCGCTCCTCTGGATCCGTAGATGGCGGTAGAGAAAGCATCCTTGAGGACGTCGATTGACTGAATCTCGGATGAAGGAATATCGTTGATTGATTCTACCGGGAAGCCATCCACAATGTAAAGAGGAGAGCTGTCCTGGGTGATGGAACCGCCGCCACGGACACGGATCTTGATATCCGCATCAGGGTCGCCTTCGGTAGTGACGACTGAGACTCCGGCCATCTTACCGGCAAGAGCCTGGCTTACAGTCGTTACCGGCTGCTCTACGAGCTTTTCGCTTCCGACGGAAGCGACAGAGCCGAGAAGGTCGCGGCGTTTAACAGTTGCATATCCCACGACAACTACTTCGTCGAGGAAGGTAGTGTCTTCTCCCATCTGGACATCAATGACAGAGCGTCCGCCAATGGGAATCGTCTGGTCAGCCATGCCGATAAAAGAGAACACCAAGTTTGCCGCTCCTTCAGGAAGAACGATTTCATAATCTCCGTCAAGGCCTGTAACGACTCCGACAGTCGTTCCCTCGACAAAGACACCTGCACCCATAAGAGGTTCACCGTTTTCGTCAGTGACTACTCCGGTAACCTTATTCTGTGCAGAAAGAGCTATCGTCATCCCAAGAGAAAGCAACACAAGAAGGATTTTCTGAGTGAATCTTTTCATGGAAATTGGTTGTTAATTATAATTATCTGTTTTAGTTTCTGCCAAAGGTAAAAATAATTTTTCATTTTCCGTGCACGTGCACGGAAAATTATTTCATCACGGAGTAATTTCCTCCCGAATTCCCAGCTGAAACGACCTCGCGAACAAGATAATGGAGGTACATTTCGAGATTGGTGTATCGTCCATTCTTGTCAAGATCAATTCTCCCTGCGTCTGAAGCGTCATATTTGTCGAGAGAGTATTTATCTTCGAAATCATTCGACATCCCGTCACCATCTGTATCCTTGACGGCCTCAATCTGGGCGGGAGTGGCGCTGTAGACCGGATATCCGTCTTTCCACCATGATTCTGCCACATCTGTCTGGGAATCTATTAGACCGCCTGTAGAACCGTTGCTACCGGTATAAGTATAAGTTCCTTTCTCCGTCTCCGAGGCGATGCGCTCATCAATCCGGTCGCGGGCAAAACTCGCCCCGGCTCCGGAAAGAACCTTGCTGAAAGCATCCTGGGCGCTATGGAGGGTAATATATTTCCCGTCAGTGAAAGGAGATTCGCTCTTGATGGTAGTGATAAGGCTGGAGGAAGCTGTAGTTGCCGTCCAGTTATCGCTGTTAGCTCCGCTATTTCCGTCCATAATATTTCCGGTCATGTAGAAATGGCCGGGGACAATGGTGCTCACTCCCATCGCCGAAGTACAATTGCTGCAGGAGGTTGTAGGATCAATAAACCATCTCTTGCTGGAAGGGGTCACCGGGCCCGGTTTATAATAGTTCCCGACAAAATTGTATTTCCTGAATTCACCCGTATTATTGGCGCTCTCGCCTCCATAGCAAGTATTTCCCCTCCAATTGTAAACCACATTATTTGCGATTGTGACAGGACCTTTTTGGGTAGAGACATAATCATGGTCGATACGGGGATTGCGGCTGTCATGGTGAGCGAGGAGATTGTGGTGGTATGTCGCATTGTTACCGCCCCAGATACCGCCGTATCCATGGGTCTGCTTCTCATGGATAGAATTCCTCAGACTCTCGGAGACGATGTTCCATGAGAAGGTAAAGTCCTTCATCCCATAGAAGGAAGCGCATTCGTCGGTGCTCCAGCTGACTGAACAGTGGTCGATGATGATATTATTGTACTTGTCGTCCGTATGGTCCATGACCTGAATCGCATCATCCTCTGTCTTCTTCTCATCACCCATCCTGCAGCGGATGAAGCGGACGATGACATTGCTTGCAGATATCCTGAATGTATAATTCTTGAGGCAGATTCCGTCTCCAGGGGCCGTCTGGCCGGCAATTGTGCAGTCGGGCTTATTAACCTGGAGCTGACTCTTCAGAGCGATGACCCCGGCGACATCGAAGACAATTATCCTGGGATAATTCTGGGTACATGCCCAGCGAAGAGAACCTTCGCTTCCTGTATCTTCAAGTGTAGTGACATGGAGAACCTTTCCTCCCCTTCCTCCGGTAGCATACATTCCTCCGCCCTCGGCACCCGGAAAGGCCCTTGGAGAGCCATCTTCCTCGACGGACGGAATCATAAAGTCTCCATAGTACTTAGTGTAGTCTACGGATGGATCCGGTCCCGGCTCTGGCTTCTTTTCAATGAAAGCCTCTAGCGGAGTGCTCCAATGGGAGGTTGACTCGGCCGAGACGGCACGGACCCTGAAGGTGTACTTGACCCCGGCCTCAACATCCGGGATTGTGACATTTCTGGAAGTCACTGTACCCTCTCTTTCGATCGCATTCGTAGAGTCGTAAAGGTCCCACTCATAAGACGTCGCTCCGGTTACCGGGGACCACTGGAAGGTAAAAGAAGTCTCGGTGCTACTATGGAGAACAACCCCCGAAGGAGCGGGAAGTGTCGCCGGCTGAGAATTGCCGGGATTTTCCTGAGAACAGGCTTGGAAAAGACCTATGGCGAAGCCCAAGGCCATGATTGTCAATAATTTCCTTTTCATCATTTCATTGTAAGGAGACCATAATGATAGGTAGCCCAGATAAATGGACCTATTCCCTTCGGGTCATTTTCTGTGATTTTCTCGTTGATATAGTAGTCATAATCACCGCTGCGATTGTCCTTACCGCCAAGACCGGCGACAGCACAGCAACGGATCAGGGTCAACCTCCCGCCTTTTTCCTTGCAGATAAAAGTCTTGAAGAGGTTTTCATAAGTGCTCAAGGCATACTCCCTGTCGGAATAATATCCCATCCCCACCGACTTAAGATAGACGTATGAGAACATTGCGGAGCAGGTGGCCTCAGTATAGTTGCCTTCTCTTCCAGGAGAATCGAGAACCTGATACCACATCCCCGTCTTGGGATCTGCGTATTTAGGGAGAGTCTCTAGTATATGTGAAAGAATATCAAGTAGTTCCTTCCTCTCTGGATGATCTTTCGGGAAATAGTCGAGAACATCCACGAGAGCCATTGCATACCACCCCATCGCTCGTCCCCAGCTATGGGCTGACTGCCCAGTCTCCTTGTCGCACCAGAACATTTCGCGGGACTCGTCCCAAGCATGACGATAAAGACCGGTGGAAGGATCGTAGGTCTTCTCGGCGGCAACCTTGAATTGCAGGGCGATATCAGAGAACAAACTGTCTCTCTGAGGATTAGCCTTTGTAGACGCCCACATGGCATAGAAAGGCTCCGCCATATAGAGTCCGTCCAACCAGACCTGATAAGGATAGGCTTTTTTATGCCAAAACGCTCCCGCCTCGGTCCTCGGTTGAGTCTTCAACTGCGAGGCTATCTCTTCAATAGCAAGAGCATATTTCTCTTTAGGGCGATACTTCTGGAGAAGAAAGAGAGTCCGGGCCGGGCAGATATGGTCTAGATTATAATTGGACCTTTTGTAATTTGCACCAACATGTCCCTCAGAATCAATTACTTCATCATACCAGGCATCGACATAATCAAGAATCGTCGAATCCCCTTTCGAGACAAAATAGGGCGCCTTGAAATCATACATGTCCATAAAGGAGAGAAGCTCGAGACCTGTTGTATAATTCCATTTCATCTTCCCTTCCATCCCGTCGATATACGTCGCCTTTGGATTCCTCTGAATCTCGGATCTGACCATAATGGTATCGGGCGCTTCGTACGAACAGCCGGAAAGAACGATTAGTGCTATCAGGAGTACTTTTTTCATACTATTTATTGTTGAACGGATCCCAGACGATGCCGTCTTTTTTCTGATACATTACTTTCTCAAATGAGTACTCCGCAGCCTGCTTTGCCGTCAGCTGACGAGACCATTTCACTCTTTCTTTCTTGGAAGCTGCCCCGGGGCCAAAGTTCTTATACTCTGCATAATAAGAGTTTTTCTTCGTATCCGGCTTTCCGGGCTTTTCCCAGTCATGCCACCCTTCAGGAAGAATATGGCTTCCAAGCTCGCATTCGATGAAAACGGTCTTGGCGTATGCTCCCCATGGACGGCCAAGATAGCATTTATCTATCCCCTCTGCAGCAGTAAGGCGGCATTTTTTGAACACATAGCCATATTTCTCTCCGGGAAGAGTGGAAGCAGCTGTGACATAGCTGTTTTTCTTCGAATGAATGGTGCAATTCTCAAAGTAGGCGATACTGGGACCGAAGATGAAATCTGTCGTTCCCTCAATATAGCAATCCAGGAAATAGTTGCGCTTGATCCCTCCATCCTTGCCGTAGCGGCCATAGGTGTAAAGGGTATCCTGATTGCCTATGAGGCGGCAACGGTGGAAGAAAATAAAGTCGCCGTCGGTGAAAACGGCCACGGCCTGACCTATCTCTTTCCCCTCTCCGGCACTGTTTTCAATAGTCATGTCCTCGATAGTGACATAACTCGAATGCATATAAATGGTAGCGCTCCCCGATGTCCCCATCTTGAAATTCGAGTCGGGCCAGAGCTTCTCGGCATACTTGTCATAGGTAAGGACAGTCTTGTCGGCTCCTTGGCCTGAGATCTTGATTCTAAATTTGTTATGGGGAATCGTAACCATCTCCTTATAGACCCCTTCGCGAACGAGAATGGTCGTTATCTTCTCATGGCTATAGTCCGGGACAGCATTGATTGCCTCTTGGATGGTGAAGTAATCCCCGAATCCATTCTTATCGACCACAATGTCGTAATGAACAAGATGCTCCGCAATCTCGGGAAGAGACTTCCTTATCTCGGTGCAGGTCATCTCGGCAAGTTTTCTCGCTCCGCGTGCAACAGTATGAGTATTGTCGCTCTTCCCTGTCGAAATCATATAATAAGGCCTTGAGCCCTCGTCCCCAAGTCCTTCCAGCCAGTCAAGAGTCACACTCGTCATATCGAGAAGAGGGACATTGAGCTCCTCGGCGACCTTTTTCATTACAATGGGATAGTCCCCATGGCAATTGCGGTCGAGGCCACCCTCCTTGAACCATCTCCTGGCCACCGGGGTCAGAAGGACCGGCTTTCCCCCTTTCTCCCTTGTCTGAAGGACGAACTTCTCGAGATTGGCCTTATATGCGCCCCATGGAGCGGCATAACGAACTGAGTCCGACTGCTTTGAGTCATTGTGGCCGAACTGTATGAAGACATAGTCGCCTTCTTTGAGGTTACCCAGAACCTTGTCCCAGAGCCCCTCGTCGATAAAAGATTTGGTGCTTCGGCCGTTTTTTGCATAATTGACGACATCTACTCCTTCGTCAAGGAAATTAGGGAACATCATACCCCAACCTCTCTCCGGATTGGTTCCGCCCTTTATGTCCTTGTCGGCCATAGTGGAATCCCCGGTAAGGTGGATTGTAAAAGAACTCAGGACAGTCGAAAGTGCAGCAAAAGCTGCTATTAAAGCTAACCTTCTCATTTACTCACTACATTTTCAGAATTAATCACCGTAAGCGGCTCTTCGCCTTCGGAAGGATGAACCTTGACGTTATCAAGAGTCACATTTTCGCTATAGGAAATCACAATTCCCTTCTTTGACTTAATAACGCAGTCCGAGATGGTCACGTTACTTACCGGCTTTTCCGGCAGTCCGTTGAAATACATTGCACGGGCAGCTCCATTGCATACGACGTTGCTGATATGGATGTCCCTGAACTGAGGAGTCGTCTCGTCTACAGGCATCGCCTCGACAACGGCCTCTCCACCTTTTTCCATTGCCTCAAGAGCCGAAACACCGCCGTAGAACAGATCGAAAAGGACGGTCTCCGTAGCAATGTCTGTCATGTATATATTATTGATATAGATATTCTTCACTACTCCGCCGCGGCCTCTTTTACTTTTGAAGCGAAGGCCGACATCTGTTCCGAGGAATCGGCAATCTTCCACTTGCATATTCTCGACTCCGCCGGACATCTCACTACCTACAACGAAACCTCCGTGCCCATGAAAGACAGTACAGTTCTTTACGATCAGGTTCTTACAGGGAGCCGCCCTTCTCCTTCCGTCCTCGTCCTTTCCAGACTTTATGCATATTCCGTCATCTCCGCAATCGAAAGACGAATTCAGCAGCACCGTATTCTCGCAGGATTCGATATCAATTCCGTCTCCGTTTTGGGAATACTCCGGATTACGGACTGTTATATTATTGATAACTACATTCTTACACATAAGAGGATGGATATTCCAGCAAGGAGAGTTCTGGAAAGTGACGCCTTCTAAATGAACATTCTCGCATCCACGGAAGCTAATCATTACAGGGCGAAGGAAGCTTTTGATTCTCTCCCACTGCTCCTCTGTTTCAATCCCGGTAGGGACATTCATATCAGCGTTTTTCTCAGCTTCGATGAACCCTTCATCAGGATACCAGCGGTCCCCCTTTTCATTCAGGATTCCTCCGCTTGCAACCTTTGCCTTCCACTGCGCCTCGTTCATTTTCGATTTCTTTACACTTCTCCAGTCGCCTCCATTGCCATCGATAACTCCTCCTCCTGTAATTGACACATTCTTGGCTCCTTCCGCATGGATAGGAGACTCACACCTACGGCAATCCAAGCCTTCGAAAACAGTATTGATAATCGGATAAAGATTCCTGTCTGAAGAGAAAAGAATCACAGCATTCTCATCAAGGTGAAGATCGATGTTGCTCTTAAGCTCTATAGGGCCGGTAAACCAGATGCCGGGGGGAACCAAAAGATGTCCGCCTCCTTTGTCTGAAAGGGACTTTACAGCCTCCGCAAAAGCATCTGTGCAAAGGGTAATTCCATCTCCAATCGCACCGAAATCTTTGAGGTTGACCGTCCTGTCCGGAATGGACGGAAGAGTTACAGCTTCCATATCGAAAGGTGCCGCGGAGCAGAGCTTCGATAGATAAGCATTGTCTACAGTTGACGACTCTCCTTCGCATCCAGAAAGGGCAAAAATGGCCATACTCGCCCCCAGAAAGGCGATTATCAAGTCTTTAGAGATTCTTTTCATGTTATAGATATTATGTGTCAGGATGCAAAGATATAAAAAAATAGGGAATTCCGTGCACGTACACGGAAATAATTGAAAAGAGAACGGAGCGGTGCTTACTTACACTGCTCCGATACGAAGTTAATCATAGTTCCTCTTTAAGACATCTTGGCCAGAGATGTCCGAGAGGCCTTTTGCAAGACACAAAGTTAGAGAACTCTCTAATGATAGAAAAATTAAAAGCGTAACAATTGCGATTTTAAAGCGTTGAAATGCCCTTTTTTACAGTTTCAAATCGTAACAATGCCCTTCAAACAGACAGAAAATGCCAATTATCTCTTTATTTTGTCGTCCATAGCATTGAGATAATCAGCAGAGTTTTCGTTGCCAAGATTCCTGAACTTCCGGCGATATCGGCTCTTTCTCATCCTGATTGCTTCGTTGCTGAGACCGGTATAATAAGCAATAAGTCTCGTATGAACCCCGACAAAGGCCATAGGCACGATCAAATAATCGAGATCGTCCATATGCTCTCCTACATCGGAATTACCCGAAAAATCTTCCTTGAATCTATCAATAAGGCCGTCTTCCATCAAATTGAGAGCTGCTTCCAAATCTTCCAGCCAAGTCTTATCGCTTTTTACCTCGCACATAAACTTCTTCATAGACTCAAAGAGATCATCCATAGTCTGTCCTCGCCTTTTCATCCTGCGATAATCAGATCCAGTTTCACAATAATCCAGTAAAAAGAAGATAGCCTTAGTGTAACGTTTCAATGAAGAGGCCATTAGTTTTTTCAACACCTGTACTTCTGAAGGGGTCATCTTAGTATTAAAAAAAGGTCCGGCAATCCATGTGGACTGCCAGACCCTATCCAGAATTCCTCCTGCACGGCGACCGGAATCACACAGAGAAGGAATCCCAGAATATGGGATCCTTCTGTTACCTGTGTGATGCAACGTTGAGTTCCGGTCGCCGTGCGTAACAGGATTTATTTCTCTTATCGGTAAGACAAAGGTAATGAAAAAAAGGCAGCCATACAAATGTGGCTGCCCTTTTTCAGATTTCAGGATTTTTTACCTGCGCTCGCTACGCTCTGCGCGCTCTCCACGATCGCGTCCGCCACGGCCTCCACGGCCTCCGCGACGCTCGCCTCCGCGTCCACCACGGCCCTGTGAAGGAGTCTGTGATGAAGCGAAACCGGCGTTAGGAGAAAGATCCTGCTTGCCGTACTTTTCACCGTTGCAGATCCAAACCTTGATTCCGAGAGTTCCGACCTTGGTGTTTGCTACTGCAAGTGCATAGTCGATGTCTGCACGGAAGGTATGGAGAGGGGTACGACCCTCTTTGAACATCTCACTACGAGCCATTTCAGCTCCGCCGACGCGGCCGCTGATCTGGACCTTGATGCCTTCTGCACCTACCCTCATCGCAGTCGCGATGGCCATCTTGATGGCGCGTCTGTAGGAGACACGACCTTCAATCTGACGAGCGATGCTGTCTGCTACGATTGTAGCGTCGACCTCAGGCCTCTTGACCTCGAAGATATTGATCTGAACGTCCTTCTTAGTAACCTTCTTGAGCTCTTCCTTGAGTTTGTCGACCTCCTGGCCACCCTTTCCGATGATAACACCCGGACGGGCTGCATGAATAGTCACAGTGATGAGCTTAAGGGTTCTCTCGATGATAATCCTGGAGAGGCTGGCCTTGGCAAGGCGGTTCTGCAAATACTTGCGAATCTCGTAATCCTCAGCGATCTTCTCAGGATAATTGCCACCACACCAATTGGAGTCCCAACCACGGGTGATACCGATTCTGTTGCTTATAGGGTTAGTTTTCTGTCCCATAATATTATTCCTCCACTGTTGCTGGTTTCTTTACATCGAGAATGATAGTGACGTGATTCGAGCGCTTGCGGATACGTCCGGCGCGGCCCTGAGGGCAAGGACGGATGCGCTTGAGGGTGCGGCCTTCTCCGACCATGATGGTCTTAACGAAGACATTACCCTGCTCGAGCTCGGATGTCTGCTCGGGATTCTTGGCTTCCCATGCTGCTACCGCGCTGCGGAGAGCTTTCTCAAGACGGATTGAAGCTTCCCTCTTGGAGAACTTGAGAAGATCAAGTGCGTGATTTACTTCCTCTCCCCTTACGGTATCAGCGACAAGGCGCATCTTACGGGGGGATGTAGGAACATTATTGAGTTTGGTTATAGCGGTCTGCTTCTTAGCCTCTTTCTGCCTCTCGGCCATAAGTCTTTTTCTCTTTCCCATAATGTCAATTCTCTTTAAACATTACTTCTTATTATTGCCGGAGTGGCCTCTGAAGGTCCTGGTGGGAGCGAACTCGCCAAGCTTGTGACCGACCATGTTCTCAGTTACATAAACCGGAATGAACTTGTTTCCATTATGAACTGCGATCGTATGGCCGACGAAATCAGGGGAAATCATGCTGGCGCGGGACCAGGTCTTGACAACCTCTTTCTTCTTGCTGCCGTCATTCATTGCAAGAATCCTGTTTTCCAGGGCTTCCTGAATGTACGGTCCTTTTTTAAGTGAACGACTCATAATCTCTTAAGTTTTATTCCGTTTATTTCTTTCTTCTTTCAATGATGAACTTGTTGGAGACAGCCTTAGGATTGCGAGTCTTGTAACCCTTTGCAGGGAGACCCTTGCGAGACCTAGGATGTCCACCGGAAGCACGTCCTTCACCACCGCCCATCGGGTGATCGTGAGGGTTCATGACAACACCTCTGTTGTGAGGCCTGCGACCGAGCCAACGGCTGCGGCCTGCCTTACCAAAGGACTCGAGGTTGTGATCAGGGTTGGAAACAGTTCCGACAGTTGCGCGGCAGGTAACGGGAACCATACGGGTCTCACCCGAAGGGAGACGAAGGATAGCGTACTTGCCTTCGCGGGCTGCTAGCTGTGCATATGTTCCGGCTGAGCGGGCCATTGCGGCACCCTGACCGGGACGGAGCTCGATTGCATGAACAAGTGTTCCGACCGGAATATTGCTAAGAGGAAGGGTGTTACCGAGATCGGGAGCTACAGAAGCGCCGGATTCGATAATCTGACCGACCTTGATTCCGTTAGGAGCGAGGATGTATCTCTTCTCACCGTCCTCATACTGGACGAGAGCGATACGAGCGCTGCGGTTCGGATCGTATTCGATAGTCTGTACGGTAGCCTTGACGCCGTCCTTATTGCGGAGGAAGTCAATGATACGGTACATCCTCTTGTGGCCGCCGCCACGATAGCGGACAGTCATCTGACCGGTGTTATTACGACCGCCGGTAGATTTGAGAGGAGCAAGGAGTTTTTTATACGGCTTGTTAGTCGTAAGCTCTTCGAAGGAGCTGATGGCCTTATTGCGCTGGCCAGGGGTAACCGGTTTGTATTTCTTGATTGCCATGATTCAGTCCTCCTTAGATATTTGCATAGAAGTCAATCTTGTCGTCACCGGCAAGAGTAACATACGCTTTCTTGAAGTGGTTGGTACGGCCTGTGAGAAGTCCTGCCTTTGTATAGCGGGATTTCCTCTTTCCGTGGTAGTTGAGAGTATTGACGTCTGCTACGGTAACATTGTACATCTTCTCGACAGCGTCCTTTATCTGAATTTTGTTGGCCTTGCGATCGACGATGAAGCCGTAACGATTGAGCTTCTCGCCCTGTGCGGTCACTTTTTCAGTAACGATTGGTTTGATTAAAATTCCCATTTCGCGTTCTCCTTTACTTTACCCTTGAAGAGAGGATGTCCTGTACACCGTCAACAAGCACGAGTGAATGTGCGTTCATGACGACATAAGTGTTGATTTCGTCAACAGTTATGACCTTCACCTCAGGAAGATTACGTGATGAAAGATAGATATTGTCCGAATTCGAAGGGAGAACGAAGAGGACCTTGCGGTCGCCTGCCTTGATAGCAGAGAGGATGTTCTTGAATTCCTTCGTCTTGGGGGCCTCCATAGCGAACGGCTCCACAAGGGTGATCTTGCCTTCAGCTGCCTTGTAAGAGAGAGCTGACAGACGAGCAAGCTGCTTGACTTTCTTATTGAGCTTGGAGTTGTACTCGCGGGGCTTCGGTCCGTGGATCTTTCCACCACCTACGAAGATACCGGCCTTGAGCGATCCGTGACGTGCACCGCCACCGCCTTTCTGGCGACCGAGCTTCTTTGTTGAATAAGCGACTTCGCTTCTTTCCTTTGCCCTTGCAGTACCCTGACGCTGATTTGCGAGATACTGGACTACATCGAGATAAATAGCGTGATCGTTAGGTTCGATTCCGAACACTTTCTCATCGAGAACGACCTTCTTTCCGGATTCGGTTCCGTCAATTTTATATACTGACAATTCCATAATTAAGCCTCCAGAATTAAATAAGAACCTTTGGCTCCGGGAACGGAACCCTTTACAACGATAAGATTGTTCTCGGGGATGGTCTTGATAACCTCGAGGTTGAATACTTTCACCCTCTCGTTACCCATGTGACCTGCCATACGCATTCCGGGGAATACGCGTGAAGGCCATGAAGACGCACCCATGGAACCGGGGTGACGCAGACGGTTGTGCTGGCCGTGAGTGGTACCGCCTACACCGGCGAAACCGTGGCGCTTGACAACACCCTGGAAACCCTTACCTTTAGAAGTACCGACGACGTCGACGAACTTAACTGACTCTGTGAAGACATCAGCAACAGTGAGGACATCGCCCAGCTTAAGCTCTCCCTCAAAATCCGCCTCAAACTCGACGAGCTTTTTCTTGGGAGTGGTTCCTGCCTTTTCGAAATGGCCCTTAAGAGCCGCGCTGGTGTGTTTCTCTTTCTTTTCGTCATAGGCAAGCTGAACGGCGGCATAACCATCTTTTTCTACCGTACGAACCTGCGTGACAACACATGGACCAGCCTCAACGACGGTGCATGGAATATTTTTTCCATCAGCACCGAAGACGGAAATCATTCCGACTTTCTTTCCAATTAATCCAGGCATTGGTTTGGTAACTAATTGTTAATTAATAATTTATCTATGTCCGCATAGTTTTTGCGGACCGCAAAGATACGATTATTTTTTTGATTTTCAAGGCCTTGCCGAAAACTTTTTATAGGAAATCGCTATTTCCTTGCCCCGAATTGCCATTTTTCAAGTAAGTGTCCGCAAAACGGATGTACTGCAGCCAGTCGTACCTTGTAATGGCATGCTTCCCCGTGTGGATATGATAGCCGAGTAGACCGTCAATGACTGGCGTATCGGGAGGTGGCATCTGCTGTCCGTCCATCCCGGTCCGGCAGAATAGCCTGTATACTGGAGCAGCAGCCTGAAGGGAGAGGAATTCTCCCTTAGGATCTGCATTGCGGTCTTCTGTAGCACTCGCCACATAGACTGGACGCGGAGCGCATAGGGCAATCAGCTCATGCTGGTCGAATGGAAGGTCATCCTCCCTATCGTTATACTTTAAAAAGTTATCGCAAAACCACTGGGGACGGTACTCGTTTACCTTCCGGATGGTCTCCCCATATCGGCGACGTGAAAGGGCGGCTCCGCAGTTTCCTGAACAATTCGAAATCACCATGGCGAAACGTTCGTCCTGCGCTCCGGCCCAAAGGGCTGTCTTACCAAGCCTGGAATGACCTATGACCGCTACACTGGATGCATCCACGTCCGGATCGGTCTCCAAACAATCCAGTGCCCTGCTAAGGCCCCATGCCCATGCTGCAATTGTTCCCCACTCATCCGGCTCGGGATAGTCCTGGCCGGGTCGGAAAAAGAGTGGATGCACTCCGTTTTCAAAGACATCGTCATAATCCGGATCTATGTCTCCGCGATAAAAGGTCGCCACCCCATACCCCGCCGAGAGAATGTCCTGAAGAGGCCATCTGGAGGCATCATCGCCCCTTTTCATTGTCTCCACCCTACCGTATGAGAGGAGTTCCTCTTCCGTAGGCATCAAGATACCGGGATCTTCCGACACGGCCCAGTTTCCGAGGAAATTGACTCCGAGAAAAGCCGGGACAGGACCGCCAGCCTTGAGTGGAGTATAGACCAGAAGGCGGAGATAGTGCTTACCGCTGCCATCGAAATGGACCTTGTATTCTTTCCGTACAGCCAGTCCGTCCAAGGCTTCGCAATCGCGATATAGCAGTTCGAAATGAAGATCTTTCGGGCGAGAAGGCGCTCGGCCGAACATCTCTCTCTCAAACAGGGAAAGAAGTTCCGGCCTGCGACGGCGCAGCCACATACGACGGCCCCTCACCTTGCGTCCTGACTGCATCCTGAGAGGATCCGGCAACGTGTATGAAGGCAGTGTAGACTCGTTATAATTGACTTTGATATTCTTCCGGCCGACATCAGTCACCGTGCCGGGAGTCAGACAGGCGGCATGGGCGCAGAGTCTCGCAATCTCCATCCTTGCCGCATCATGTTCCATGTGTTTAGGAATAAAACCATCCCCAATAGGAGCATCGCCGAAAAGAAGTTCATAGTATACGCACGCGGCTGTATATGCGCCTATTGTCCGGTTGAGTCCGGGAGGCTCCGGGCCCATCCAGTTTTCTCCTATATATGTAAGGGCAAGATTGTCTAGAGCAGTCCGGAGTGCAGCCTCGTATCCGTCGGGATAGGCTTTCCATTCAGAAGGCATCTGTCTCCCGTCCGCTGCTGCGAGAGCAATAAGATGACTTTTCACATACTCGAAATCATCCCCTCTCCCCTCCGCACCAAGGCAGAAAAAAAGAGTCACCAGAGAAAGGATAAGAATTCCAAGTTTCTTTAAGTTCATTTTCTTATAGTATATATTTGCCGCTGTCGGCATCAACGTAAAGAGTCGCTGCCGGATGAAGACGCATCACCGTTGCAGGAACTCTTTCAGAGACCGGGCCGAGTACAGTCGCCTTTACAGCGTCAGCTTTGGTCGAAGCAGGGACCATGCAGAAAAGTCGTCCTGCCTCAGCAAGTGCCGGAACAGTAAGGGTCAGAGCATATTCAGGCACCTCTTCCAAAGTAGGGAAACAGCCGTCATGAACCTGCTGCATCCGGCAGACTTGATCGAGATCCACGCGTTTAATCCTGAGAGGATCGTGGAAATCTGCCACATGAGGGTCGTTGAAGGCGATATGACCATTCTCGCCAATACCCATGAAGACCACATCTACCGGGTTCTCGGAGAGTATCCTGTCATAGCGGGCCATTGCCGCTTCAGGATCATCGACAGGTCCTATATAATCCACCTTCCCGAAGGGCACAAGGTCGAAAATGGCGCGGCGAAGGAAATTCCCAAAACTCTGGGGAGCATCCTCCGAAAGACCTACATATTCGTCCATATGAAGGGCATGGACACGGCCCCAGTCGATACCTGGTGAGGCCGCCAGCGAAGCGAGAAATTCATTTTGCGAAGGGGCCGCTGCAAACACGGCGCAGACCTCTTCTTTTTCATCCAACAATTCCCTTAGATACTCTGCCGCTTCAGCTGCAGCAGCTTCACCGAGGCTCTGCCTGGTATCGTACACCTTGACCTGCAAGGCATCCGCCTTGAATTCTTTTATTAGCATGAATAAACAGTTTTTCCTTTCACTATTGTCCGGCTGATCCGGATATCCTTGTCAAATATTACCACATCGGCGTCAAAGCCCTTCCGAAGCGCACCTTTTCTTCCGTCCAAGCCCATGATACGCGCCGGATTCGCCGTGGCCATTCCCACCGCCGTTTCGAGGGAAACTCCTCCCTCGCGAACCATTGTCCTCACAAGTCTGTCCGCAGTTGCTACACTCCCGGCAAAGGCCGAGCGGTCGGGCAGTTTCGCAACGCCGTCCTCGACAATCACCTTCTGTCCGTCCGAGAGGCCTCCGAGAATGCTCGGTCCCTCAGGCATACCAGCCGCCCTCATGGAATCTGTGACCAGGACAATATGTTCAGGACCTTTAATCTTGACCACCAGCTTGAGAAGGTCGGCACAGACATGAATACCGTCACCAATGATTTCAATGTCCATTCCATCCTGATAGTACCCGTACTCGACCGTCCCTGCAATCCGGAAGGCGTTCCGGCGTGTTATAGTGCTCATGCAAGAGTAGAAATGGGTCATCAGGCTGCAGCCCGCCTTAAAAGCCGCGTCGCAATCAGCGAATGTCGCATTTGTATGGGCAATAGACGGAACGATGCCGTGAACGCGGAGCTCGGCAGCAAATGCCGGAGCACCCGGTCTCTCGGGAGCAAAGCTCCATCTGGCGATATGGGGCGTGCGTGAGATAATGTCAAGGTATTCCTCCGGCTTCGGGTCGCGAAGATAGCGGGGGTCCTGTGCTCCGGCCATTGAGGGAGAGAAATAAGGGCCTTCAAGATGCATTCCGCCAAAAGCCGCCCCGTCGCGTCCGCTGAGCGGAAGCGCCTCTGCATAAGTGTCAAAGCTCGCAAAGAGGAGTTCGTTAGTACTAGTAAGAGTCGTAGGGAAAAGAAGTGTTGTTCCGTGCCGGGCGTGCATACGGGCGGCCGTCAGATAGGCTTCAACCGTCCCATCCATAAAGTCCGCCCCGCCGGCCCCGTGGGTATGGAGATCAATGAATCCGGGAGCAACGTAAAGTCCCTTGGCATCAACTATTTCCGTCTCTTCCGGATCAAGGCCTAGCCCGTCCTCTGGCGGGACCGGAGAATCTGTGCCCATATCTAGGATTTGCCCCTCCCGGAGTAGAATCCAACCAGGTCGAATGCCCTCAGGAAGAACCAGCAAACCATTTTGAATCAGTGTATTCATTATTTCCATTGATTGATTTTATATCCCATAAAAGCATAGAATACCATATACAGTGCGGCGGGAATCAGAATCCAGTAGGCAGTATGAAGGGACGCACCCCCATCTGCGATAGAGGCATAGACAAGGGGGAAGATCGCGCTGCCGCAGAGAGCCATCACAAGAATGGCCGAACCGAGATTGGTCCATTTCCCGAGGTCATGAATGGCCAGAGGCCAAATGCTGGCATAGACCACCGAGTTGGGAATGCCCATCAGAACTAGGCACCATATGGCTACCCTCGGAGGCAGGATAAGGACCAATACAGAGAGGACAAGTATGATGGAAGTCACCACTTTGAGCATGTCCTGCTGGCTGATGTATCGCGGAATCAGGAAGACTCCTATGAAATATCCTATTAATGTACATGTAAGGGTCAGCGAGGGGAAAACGGCAGTAGAACTGAAGCCCGCCTCGCCTGCAAAGCCGATGATAGTATTGACGCTCAGGGCCTGTGTCCCGAGGTGGCAGAACAGGGCCACCACTCCGAGCACCAGATAAGGGTAAGACAGTATGGAAGAGCGGCCCTCCCCGTCGGTCTTTTCGTTTTTGGAAGGATTGATGTCCTGGATTGAGGATCGATAGAAAATAACTCCAAAAATGACCAGCAGCACCCCAAGGACCGCATATGGGGCGATAACACCATGAAGAAGAGAGGAAAGAGCCTCATCGCGCGCGGCGCCGGAAAGAGCTCCGGATTGGATAGCGGCCATTCGCTCTTTCTGCGGTGCAATGACTATGGCGGAGAAGACCAATGGCGCAAGTATTCCGGCCAGTTTGTTGCAGATGCCGACAATACTTATTCGCTTCGCAGCGCTCTCTATCGGCCCTATAATAGTAACGAAAGGATTGGCGACGGTCTGAAGAATCGCAAGAGCCGTTCCCATAGTGAAAAGGGCCACGAGAAACATGTTGTAGACCCGAGTCAAGGCGGCAGGGATGAATAGAAAAGCACCGAGGGCAAGGATCCATAGTCCTATCAGGGCTCCTTTCTTATACCCGGTCCGGCTCAGCAGAGCCGAAGCCGGGATTGTCATCACGAGATATGCAATATAGAAGGCAAACTGGGCCAGGTAGCCCTGCACTTCGCTTTGGAGGTCGCAGGCCACCTTGAAATATGGGACTAAAATCGAATTGACCCAAGATACCAGGCCGAAAACGAAGAAGAGGGCTCCAAGGAGAACCATCCCGCTATTCGGGGTGGAAGGCCGGTGTTTCTCAATCATGATGGTCACATTTTATGCAAATATAGCAAAATAGAGGCAAATGGTAAATTTGTTTTCCTCAGCCGAAACATCTAACTTTGTCTTTATATGAAAAAAATCCTTTATCTGGCGGCTGTCCTGTTGCTTGCAGCAGCGTGTGTGGAGCCGATGTCCAAAGAGACTTTCCAAAAAGGGGAAGGTCCCTATCGGTTCGATGTGGACATGTCCGACAGTACCTCCGTCTACGATTTTACTTTCTATACCAGGATTGACGGAGGTTTCTTCGGGGTTGACGCTCCCGAAGAAATAAAGATGACAGTCCTATGGAAATCTCCCTCTGACAGTCTTTTCGGGGAAACGGTATTCATGCCTCTCATCGATTCCTCCGGGACTTTCTATTCAAGTCAGATTACCGCTCCCTATCGAAAAGGGGTCGCACCTCTTGAATGGGGGAAATGGGAGATGGAAGTAGTTGTCCCCGAGCATGTTAAAGGTATGAGAGGGCTCGGACTCATAACAGGAAAAACAAGGGAGAATGGGACACGATAAGCTACGGAAATTTGCAGAGAACGAGACTTTCCGCTGTCTGTTGCAGCCGGATGCGAAGGAGATAATGTTCCATGGTGAGAATGGTGAGCTGCTTCTTAAGGACCATCCCATCAAAGGCCGATGGGGAGAGGAGATGTTCGGGAATGGCCATCCTATCATTGTCGAGCTCGGCTGCGGGAAAGGGGAATACACTATAGCACTTGCCGAGAGGCATCCCGAGAATAACTACATTGGCATCGATATCAAGGGCGCCCGTCTTTGGAAAGGGGCGAAATACGCTACTGTCAACTCGCTCCCGAACGTGGCTTTTCTCCGTACGAGAATCGAGTTCCTCCCCGCCCTTTTCGCCGCAGGAGAGGTTTCCGAGATATGGCTGACTTTCTCGGATCCTCAGATGAAAAGCGAGAATAGCCGTCTCTCATCCCCTCTTTTTCTCGAGAGGTACCGCTCTATAATGGTTCCCGGCGGGATTGTCCATTTAAAGACAGACAGCAGGTTCCTCCATGAATATACCATGGCTGTAGTCGCCGCCAATTCGCTCCAACTGCTTGCTTCGACCAAGGACCTCTACGCGACTGCTCCTGAAGATATTGATTTGGCCGCCGGAGCTGCTTTGGAGGTACATCCCTCTTCGGCGCTACGGGATATTGAAGCCTTGTATCAGGTGCAGACTTTCTATGAATCGATGTTTCTCAAAATGGGGATTCCTATAACATATATGGCCTTCGTGATAGACCACGAGGGACCCTACTCCTATCCGGAGTTCGATGCCGCCTTCTGGAAGGCCGCAGAGGGGCCTCGAAGGTCTTTTTCACATAACCCCACAAAAGAGAAATAGCCTTATTTGCTCCTTATCTTGTTGATTGTCGCGCGAATTTGATCGACGGTACCTGTCGTCAGATAGACAGTGTAGGTAAAGTTGGTCGGAAGAGCCAAGGCGCGAATGGGAGCGACATATGAGCACGAAACGGCACCTGGACCGCCAGGACCGGCTCCTACCCTGTAATATGTGCACATAGTTGTCCCAGGGGTATAGATGCCTATTCCCCAACCGGAGTCGTCAGTCCAAGCGTACCACGGCTCTTTCAGAGGGGTGCCGGTGCCAAGATAATAATTCTTTATTCCGCTGAGACTCTGGGCCTCGACCGTAAGGTTTTTGACAGCATCGCCGGTCCAAGGCTTGGACCCGGCATAATACACAAGATGATTGAATGCCCAATCTACGAACATGGCCGGCATCTCCTGATGGTGGGCGGCATGGCTTTTACCTCCGGTATAGGTGAACTTGAATGTAATTTTTGCGTAGTTGTCCACCAGCTCGATCTCTTCTTTCATCCTGCATTCCGGAAGGGCGGTGCAACCTCCCCAGTTTCTGGGCTCTGTCTCAACAATTATCTTTGAATCAGTTATTTCCGACGAGATAATTCTACCGGGGGTCTTCTTCCAGTCGCCTCCTTGGACGGGATTATATCGCCATGGTGTACCATTCCAGTCACTTCCGTCCGAATCTCCATAATAGGACTGCTGAACGAACCGTCCCGTATCGTAATGGTTGAGAAGGTTCCTTTTAGTTCCGGCCTCGGAGAAATGACAAATGCCTCCTCCGCGGGTAAGGTCAACTCCTATCTGGACTTTGCCGTTTGAAATCAATGTGGCATTCGGGAGCGACTTATCTTCCCATGTTTTAGGTGTTTCCGGAGCGGGAGTCGGTTTGTCCTGAGGCTGATTCTTCTCAATGTTATCAGCATTGCAACCAACGAAAAACGCCCCTGCAAGAACAAGTGAAAGAAACCTTATATTCATAGATACAACAATTATTCTCTACCACAAATATAATAAATTCTCCGCTACCCCACACACCAAACCCCTCTACGTACACCAAATGCCATTCCCTGTGTACAAGCAACATCTTCTGCCACTTCACGTACACCAAATGCCATTCCCGGTGTGCCAGGATGGCGCAGGTGCGGTTTTTTCGTGGCTACCTGCGCCGCTATAAAATGATATATTTCTGATACTCAGCTTGTTAGTAATTTCCCCCGGTGCAGGTCCTCTGCATTTTTTCGCACCTGCGCCATTCCGTGCAACGGAGATTTTGCAGCCGGAGCCACGAAACACGGGGAAGGAAAGGCCGGGAAATTGTCTTTCTTTCCAAGAAAGTAACTATCTTTGCAACAATATGAGACTGCTTGTGAACCTATTCGGTTTTCTGCCTCTTTCGATGGTGGACATTCTGGACATCCTTATGGTTGGCCTGATCATTTATTTCCTGATCCGTCTTATAAGGAATTCTTCTGCCATGAATATCTTCCTGGCTCTTATCTTTCTCCTTCTGGTGCAGGCCGTTGTGTCCGCATTCGGGATGAAGATGATGAGTTCGATAATGAATACCCTGCTCGATGTCGGTGTTCTTGCGCTGATTGTGATCTTCCAGCCCGAGATACGGCATTTCCTCAACAGGATCGGTAGCCAGACAGGTATCACCAGAAGGACTAGTGACATATTCAACCGCCTCCTGGGAATCAAAGATGACAAGATGGGAAATGCCGCTGTCCAAGAGATTACAGAGGCCTGCAGAAGCATGTCGGAGCAGTATACAGGAGCGCTGATCGTATTTCCCCACAAAACTTCCCTTGACTATATTGTCGAGACCGGGGACCGCATCGATGCCGACATAAACCGACGCCTCATAATGAATCTCTTTTTCAAGAATTCTCCTCTTCACGACGGAGCCATGATAATTGGAGGCAACCGGATTATCGCGGCCAGATGCACCCTTCCAATTACTCAAAGGACTGATATCCCGCCCCAGATGGGCATGCGCCATAAAGCCGCTATTGGCATTTCGGAAGAAACAGACGCCGATGTTATCGTCGTTTCCGAAGAGACCGGAGGGATTTCTTTTGTGAGCGGTGGAAAGGTCACCCATATCAATAATATCAATGAACTCAAGCTCCTTCTGGGAGGCTCACTATCATAATGATTGACACAAGACTTGAGGAGAAACTGGGATTTTCCCGCATAAGAGCCGCTATCCAAGATAGGTGCTCCACAGACTATGCGGCGGAAAGAGTTGAGAATGAGGAGTTCTCCTCCGATGAAAAGGAAATATCGTCAAGGCTCGCCTTGACAGATGAGATGAGGCTCATACTGATGTTCGAGGACAGTTTCCCGACAAGTGGATATATCGACTGCATCGGATTCCTCGAGCCAATCGCCGACAATGCATCAATAGACCTTCTCTCCCTCGGGAAGCTCCGGACGATGCTGGAGACAATAAGAAAGATCACATTCTTTTTCAGGAGCGTCAAGGACGGAGTCTATCCGCACCTTAAGCGAGCCGCCTCCTCTCTGATTGCTTTCCCCGAGGTCCAGCGAAGGATAGACAACATCCTCGACCGCTATGGAGAAATCAAAGATACGGCATCAGACGAGCTATACAGCATCCGAAAAAGTATAAAAGACAAGGAATCAAGTGTTTCCAGGAGGATTAACGCTATCCTCAAGAAAGCCCAGCAGGACGGTATCGTCGACTCCGATGCTGCCGTATCCGTCCGAGACGGAAAGATGCTGATTCCTGTTTCGAGCGCAAAGAAACGCTCTCTTCAGGGTTTTATCTATGATGAATCGGCGACAGGAAAGACTACTTTCATCGAGCCCGCCGAAATAGTAGAGATGACCAATGAGATCAGCGAACTCCGTTTTGCCGAATCGAGAGAAATCGCACGGATTCTAATGGATTTCGCTGAGTTCCTTCGTCCATATGTCCCCGAGCTTCTGACAGGCGCTGTGTTCATCGGAGAGGCCGATTTTCTGATGGCAAAAGCCCAGGTTGCCCTTGACATGAGGGCCGGAATGCCTATAATATCCGTTGACGGGTCCCTGAGTCTCAGAAAAGCCCGTCATCCCCTACTAGAAAAGGCTCTGAGAAAAGAGAAAAAGGAGATTGTCCCGCTTACTGTAACCCTCACGAAGGACAAGCACATCCTCCTTATCTCCGGGCCGAATGCAGGGGGAAAATCAGTCTGCCTCAAGACAACCGGCCTCCTCCAGTACATGTTCCAGTGGGGCATGCTGATACCCACCTCTGAGACATCGGAACTACCTGTGTTCGACAGGATTATGGTCTCTATCGGAGATGACCAGTCGATAGACAATGACCTCTCTACATATAGCTCCTTCCTCTCCGACATGAAGGGAATGCTCTCCGAGGCTGACGAGAAGTCGCTTATCCTCATTGATGAGTTCGGCTCCGGAACCGAGCCGGCCGCCGGAGGAGCTATCGCGGAAGCGATACTATCTTCCCTGGATTCAAGAGGGACCTATGGAGTTATCACGACCCACTATACCAATCTGAAACTCTATGCCGCAGGCTCAAATACCGGAGTCATCAACGGCGCCATGCAGTTTGACGAGAGGAACATCGCTCCCCTTTTCAAGCTGGAAATCGGCCTTCCGGGTAACTCCTTCGCATTTTCTCTGGCGAGAAAGATGGGTCTTCCTGAAGATATAGTGAAGGATGCGGAAACAAGGGCAGGCGAAGAGTTTGTCGGCATTGAGCGCAACCTCAGAAAAATCGCCCACAATCGCCGCCTTCTCGATGAGAAGCTCCAAAAAATCCGCGCTACCGACAAGACCCTCGAGTCCATAACGGGCAAATACGAAAAGGAGCTAACCGATATCAAACAACTCCGTAAGAATATAATCGACGAGGCAAAAAAGGAAGCGGAAGAAATTGTAAGAAGCGCCAACCGCCAGGTGGAGAATACAATCCGCACAATAAAGGAATCCCAGGCTGAGAAAGAAGCGACTCAGGAGGCTAGAAAAGGCCTTCAGGAGTTCATGGGTGCACTTGAGAGCAAAAAACTGGAGGACAAGCGGAAGAGGGATGAATACCTCTCAAGAAAGCTGGAAACGCTTGAAAAGAGGCGGAAGAAAGAAAGCGAGCGAAAGGCAAGGCGAGCCGGAAAAGCAGCCGACAAAGCCGTGACTGAGACTGAAGAAGAGCAGATTGCCGCATTCCGCTCCGGCCCAATAAAGGTCGGCGAAAAAGTCCGAATCAAGGATAACGGCATGGTTGGGGAAGTCAGCAAGATTTCTTCCAAGAATGTTTCCGTCATTATCGGCAGCATCACCACCAATATTCCAAAGGACAAGGTCGAGAGAGTAACCTCAAACGAATATAAGGCCGCAATCAGGGAGGTTGAGCGCCCGAGGGCGAGAATAGACATGAACATCTCCGACCGGAAACTCAATTTCCGTCCCGAGCTGGATGTCCGCGGACTTAGGGTCAATGAGGCAATCGAGCAGGTAATGCATTACATAGACGATGCAATTATGCTGGATGTGACCTCGGTACGCATCCTTCATGGAAAAGGCACAGGAGCGCTGAGGGAAGAAATCCAGAAGTACCTCAGAACCGTTCCCGGAGTCACTTCCGTCGCCGACGAAAGAATCCAATTCGGAGGGAGCGGGGTAACCGTTGTCAAATTCAGATAATCCCATGATAGAGAAAGGGAAAGGTCCCCTCGGAAAGAAAGGAGAGCAGGTCGCGGCAGAGTTTCTTGAAGCCCATGGCCATACTATCTTGCAACGTAATTGGAGAAGCGGACATCTTGAAATAGATCTTATCTCCGAAGACGATTTCGGCTTACATTTTGTAGAGGTAAAAAGTCGTACCGCTCCGATTGAGGCTGCCCCGGAAGAGAATGTCAATCCGCGTAAACAGGGAAAGATTACTTCCGCCGCACTGAGGTACCTCAATAGTGTCGGAGGTGGAGACAAGGAAGTGTTTTTTGACATTATTGCTGTCGTGTTCAATGGAGACAAGACCACTGTCAAATACTTCCCGCAGGCATGGATACCATTATACACATAGACTACATAACCAAATGAATACAAATCACTTCTGTGTAATTATGGCCGGTAGCTCAGGCAACTGGTTCTGGCCTGTATCCCGGGAGCAGCGTCCAAAAGAATTCCTTAATCTCACAGGAAAGCCCTTCCTAAGAGAAACTTACGACCGCTTCTGCCAAATTGTTCCGAAAGAGAATATTCTCGTCGTTACCCTCGACAAGTACAAGGAAGGAGCGAAGGAAATTCTGCCGGACCTCGCCGATGAGAACCTTCTCATCGAACCTTATGGAAGGCATACCTGCCCCTGCATGGCCTATGCCGTATACACCATCCTTAAGCGCAATCCTGAGGCCGTCATTGTGTCTACCCCTTCAGACCACATAATCGAAGATGAAGACAGGTTCAACAAGGTTATCCTCAGCGCACTCGACTTCGCCGAAAAGAACCCTGTCCTGATGACCCTAGGAATAGTTCCTAAATCACCCTCTGACAATTACGGATATATTCAGGTCACCGGCGGCCGCCATGCTATCACTGAGACTCCGCTCCAGGTCAAGACCTTTACTGAAAAGCCCTCAGAAGAGCTTGCCCGTGTATTCATTCGTACTGGGGAATTTTACTGGAACTCAGGTATTTACATCTGGGCAGCCAAGACAATCCAAGAAGAGATGGAGCGTCTCTGCCCCGAGGTGACCAACCTCTTTGTAGGATGGGAGGAGAACATCGGGACCCGCGATGAAAAGGCTTTTATCGAGAGGGCGTATGCAGACTGCCCAAAGATATCTCTGGATCATGGCGTCATGGAAAAGACCGACGACGCATGGCTTTTCCCCGCCGATTTCGGCTGGTGGGACATCGGGAGCTGGGATTCGCTTTATGACTGGGCCCGTAAAGACCGAAGAGAAAATGCAGTCAGGGTTGGAAAACTTCTCGCAGACGAGTCAAAAGGCAATCTGATTATCGCTCGCAATCCGGACAAGCTTGTAGCGATTAGCGACGTCCGCGACTCCATAATCATAGATACGGACGATGTTCTCTTGATATGCCCAAGGAACAATCGCGCTTTCAAGGACTTCATCTCCGACATAGCAATGCCCGAGTATGAGGAGTATAGATAAACTGTCAAAATGAGAAAATACCTTCCCCTGCTGCTGATTCTCGTCTTATTTTCGTGTAAGACAAAAACAGAGACTTCCTATGGACACCTGATTCCGCTGAAAGACGGATTTGTCCTGCCTATGTCCAAAGCCCCCGGAGAAAAGGATATCACCTATGAGGTCTCCCTTATCTTTGGCGACAACGCCCTGTTTATAACATCTAAAAAGCCGCTGAAGACCTGTTACATCTCTTTTGCCTACGATACGGACAATGGGCAGAAGGACGTTATTAATGTAGACCTGGATTTCATCGATGTTCTCAAGGGGAGATATGTCTACAGTACTCTCTACTCGTGGTTCCCGTCAAAAGAGACTCTCCAGAACACATTCCAGACCGCCGTCTACTATGCTCCCGATGACGTAATGATTCCGACAAAGGAGTTCACTGAAGAGGATGGGGCAAAAGTATTGTATCCGGATTTCTCCGGATACATGTACCTTTTTGATAAAGAAGAAACGACGGAGTGGTTCCGCCCGATGATAGAGACTCTGAGATAATTACTTCTGAAGAGCATCAAAAAGGGCAGAAAGGTCTTCCGCGCTTGCAAAGTCAACTGAATTTGACTCAAAATACCCCTCAAGAAACTCTTTCCTGTCCGGGAAGAGTTTCATTATTCTTTTTGCTGACGGGGCATAAAGCCTGTTTTTCTTACAGATAAATACCGTCTCTTTGATTTCATAGTCCATCCCGCCGGAAAGATTATAAAGTACGGATCCGGCATGAATGCCCTGCACCGACTTAATATTGGTCGTGGCGGATTTTGCGCCATATGCTCCTGAATGAGTATCATCGAAAGACAGTTTCTTTTCGGAGCACAAGAAGATATCATCAATTGTCTTCAGTACCTCGAGATAAGAATTTTGAGGCCTTATGAAAAGAGATCCCCCAAAGCTGACTGTCGAAACCGTCGAATTATCAGAAATCGTTTTTTCGCTCCCGTCGGCATCGATATACCGAAGAGTATTGTCCAGAATACTGATGTTAAACTCACCGACGGAATACCCTCCGTCCTTATACATCAATGTTCCTCTGCTGAAGGACGGTTTTACATACTTCACACTGTCTGGAAGGCTTTTCTCAAATGATGATTGCGCCGATTGGGCAAACAAAACAGCCGAAAAGAGAGAGAGCAGGAGTGTCAAAAATGATTTTTTCATATTAGCTCTTATTAGAAAAAAAGGGGAGGACTCTGGCCCTCCCCCTTTTTTGATTCACAATACTATTCCCATCCAGGGTTCTGAGTGATCGTATACTTCTTCTCCTTGTACTGATCTATAACGTCGGTGCAAACCGGCTCAAGATAGTTGCGGACAAGAACATTACGTGGATCACGGTCCTTGATGTCAAGAGGACGGAGGAATCCGCGCATCGTTGCAGGATCTGCGCCTTCTTTCCAATACAGAGGCTCACCAAGTTTAATAGTACCGTCAGCATTAAATCCCTCAACAGGGTAAACTGCTACCTTGTCATAATTCGCAGCGGTCAAAGAATTGTAACCGACATTAGCTTTGGTCTTCTTGAGGTTGGTAGTCTGCGCAGTACGGCCGAGATCCTTTGCCTGTTCCTCAGTCAGAGTAGCGGCAAGGTCAAGCTCGACATAACCACCGACAAGGATATCGGGATTGTTGGCACCAAGCATGAGCTCTAGCTGACCCCAACGGCGGATATCGAGAGGACGATACTGCTCGAGAAGGAATTCAATACGACGCTCGCGACGGATTTCCCACATCAGAGGAGAAATCTCACCCATGGTCTGATATCCGAGAGTTGTATGGATAGCGCTGCTTGTACGCTCCGGGTCATTAGGGATAGCACCGAGCTGGAGAGGAGCAAGCTTCTTGACACCCTTACCATCAGCCTCTGCATCAAGCGGACGGTTACGGATTGCATTGATGGATTTATCTATGTCATCCTGGGTAACAGCAGCTCCGCCGAAGTGATCTGCAAGTTCGCACTTTGCCTCAATCCAGTTAAGGACAGTCTCTGCATAACGAACGCAAGGATAGCCGTTCTCATTGGTGCAGGAAGCATAGTAAGTAGGGCAAGGCTGGCCATTATAGCTGAAGGTAGGGCCGACACGGTCGATGAACTTCTCGATATAAAGACCTGTTGCGCTGTTGGTAGGCTCATCAAGATAAGAAGCTTCGAAACGAGGATCACGGGTTTTGACCATATCCTGGAGGCGGAAACTCTTGGCATTAGCGACAGATGAGCTTGAATAAGGCTTACCGTCGGTGCAGAGGAAGGCCTTCATCGTTGAGAAGTTACCCGCCGTGCTCTGGCCTTCACGACCGCCATTGCCACCAGAATAAGAAGCAATGCAGTGCTGGATGGAGCTATTAACACTCTTGTTGTACTCGCGATAGAGAATGATTTCCTTGCTTGAAGGAGTCTTGTAAAGAGTTCCGAAAAGGGTACGGAAATCAGTGTCAAATGCATATTTGCCGGAGTCGATGACAACCTGAGCATAATCACGGGCGGCCTCAAGATAGGTCTTTGCATGGCCGTTGATATCGGTGCAGGTCTTGAGAGCTTCGTCATTTTTATGATAGACATACCATGTCCCCTCGAAGAGCATGCAGCGAGAAGCAATGGTTCCTACAACATATCTGTTGATATAATTGGTACCGTCAGATATACGGACGTTCTTGATCGCGAAGTCGAAATCTTCCTTGACAGCGTCCATAACCTTGGTCCTGGGATCACGGTCCTTGTACATATCGTCAAGGTCATTGGCACTGACTACATGATCATAATAAGGAACGTCTCCGAAGGACTCTACGAAACGGCTGTACTCCCAGCCTCTGAGGAAGCGGGCTACACCCACCCAGTGATTGTAAGCCTCATCTGAAAGCTTATTTCCATCCTTCATTGTCTTGAGTCTGTCGAGAAGGAGGTTCCACTTGCGTACATACGCAAAGTTCCAAGGAGCGGAAGCTCTACGGGCAAGCCAATAACCGCGATAGCCGTTCTCCTCCCTGTACCAGTTGTCCGCAGGTACGGAAAGAAGGATATTGGCCTGAGTTCCGGTAGTGGTCCTCTCATCGCTGTATTCTCCTGAAGAATACACACCGGGAGCATAAACCTGTCCCCAGTTATCAGAATAACCGCTGAAGTAGTTGCCGTAAGCTCCGCCCACGAAAAGGCGGACATTACTCTCGTTCTCCCAATAGTTACCGTCGGTCATCGTGGTAAGAGACTGTCTGTCGAGAAAGTCCTCGCATCCCACGAGGGAGAAAAGGAGTGTCGCTGCAAAAACAATATTGATAATCTTTTTCATATTCTTTGCCTTGTTTTAGAATGTAACCTGCACACCAAATGAAGCACTCTTGTAAGCAGGTGTACCAATTCCCGCGAAGCTGGAGTTATAGTTGCTGGAGTTGAAAGAAGAGTAACCGGTAATCTCCTCCGGGTCAAGAGGAAGACCTCTTAGTTTATCGAAGGTGAAGAAGTTCTCGAGAGAGACATAAACACGGGCTTTCTGCATCGATATCTTACGGGTAAGATTTCTTGGAAGAGTGTAACCAAGAGTGATGTTTTTGACACGGAGATAAGCCATGTTGAGCATATAACGGTCGCTGTTCACCATATTGAAGGTATTGGTACGGTTGAGGTTGGCTGCCTTAGGATAGAAAGCGTCGTAGTTGCTGTCGATAACATTTCCCTTATCATCCTTTGTTTCATACCAGAAGTCGTTTGCGAAGGTTGCAGCCATACCACCGTCACCGGAGCTATATCCAGGGATGGTTGTCCAGGATGAGCCAATCATGTTACGCTTGCCGATTCCCTGAAGGAAGAGTGAGAAGTCTACACCCTTATAGTCGAGATCGAGACGGAAGCCGTACTCATAACGAGGTGTCGTATTACCGATGACATCGAGGTCTCCGTAACGAGGCTTACCCCATTTACTCTCGTCATCTGTATTATCCTTATTATAGTAACCGATGAGCTGATCGCCGTTGTCAATGATTCCATTGCCATCGAGGTCCTTGAATTTGACATCACCAGGGCCGGAAATGAGATTTCCGCTGGAAATCTTACCCTGAGTAGCATAATCCTTTCCGTCTGCATACTGATAATATGAACCATATTTATCAGTAAGGGTGATGAGGTTGCCGGAAGCATCATAAGCAAAGTCTTCGTTCTGGAAGAGACGGTCTACACGGTATCCCCAGATTTCACCATAGGTCTTGCCGTCATACCATCCGTTGATACCGTTAGCGTTGTTACCGTAATGGGTAATTTTGGTCTTGGCATCTGCGAGAGTGGCTGTTGCGGAAACGCTGAGGCCGTTTGAGAAGGTCTTTCCGTAGCCGACCTCGAGTTCCCAACCACGAGTGCGAAGATCACCATAGTTTCCACTCGGAGCGGTAGTACCGATATTGTAGCTAAGACCCTCCATCGGGACAATCATGTTCTTGGTATCTCTCTGATACCAGTCAAAGGTAACATTGATCTGATTGAAGAGAGAGAAGTCCACACCAAAGTCAAGGGTAATAATATCCTGCCAGGTAATGTCGCCGACAACCATACCAGGGGTTGCGAAAGCATTATCCTTTGCACTGTTGTGAATCCAGTAATCGGTGATTGCCGCCATTGTAGGAATATAGAGGCTGGACGGAACTGTCTGGTCACCAATCATTCCCCAAGAAGCGCGAAGCTTAAGAGCGGAGAGGACATTCTTATAAGGAAGCATCCAAGGCTCCTCGGTTACACGCCAACCTGCGGAAACTGAAGGGAACCATCTCCACTGGAGAGCTGCAGGGAACTTGGAAGAACCATCGTAACGAAGGTTTGCCTCGAGGAGATATCTCTCCTTGTAGTTATAGTTGACACGGCCGAAGAAACCGGCGGTAGAGTTCCATGATGCGGAACCACCGCTGGTCATGGTACCGGTTGCAAGATCAAACTGAGGATTGTCGATGTTGATAAGGGTCATCTTCTTGCCCCATACACCCGTATAATCATAGCTGACGATATTGGCTCCAAGCATGAAGTTGAAGAGGTGGTCAGTCAACTTAAGATCGTATGTTGAGGTGATGTTCCAGGTCTGACGCTGAGAAGTATAAGAATCCTGATAGATACTGTCGTACGTTGCAGTATAATCCTGGACCTGAAGACCGTAAGCGGTAATCTGAGATCCTAGACCATTATAATCATTCCACTCGTTTGCGATAGTATAGGTAGAGCCATTCTTGGTAAGAGGCATCGGATCCGCCCAAGTGTTGCCTGCCATGTAACGGATACCCGGCTCGAAAGTCTGGCTGTTGTTATTGGCATAGGTATAATCGACATTGATATTCCAGTTCTTGACAGGAGTAATAGTTGTTCCTACATTGATGCTTGAGTACAGGGTCTTGGTCTTAGCCTGATGAGCGACAGAGGTCTCATAAGCCATAGTACGGACGTTATTGCCGTTCTCGTCTACGGAGATAAGAGGATAGTTGGAAGCCCAACGGAAGAGATAATACCACTGGTCAGCCGTTGTTGAACTCGTAGAGAAAGCCCAGGACTTTGTGCTGTTGGTCATCATGAGACCGGAATGTACATTCAGCCAGTCGTTGATCTGAGTCTTTACACGGACATTGGCGTTGTAACGATCGAAGTAGTCAAAATTGGTATTCTTCATCAAACCGTGCTGGTCGAGGTAACCGAGGCTGATGTTGTAATCAGTACGGCCCTTATTGCCTGCTACAGAGATATTGTGGGTCTGAGCGGGAGCATACTTACGAACATTATAATAATAAGGATCATAAGTACGGACTCCGATCTTGGCTCCGGAATCGTTGATATACCAGTCACGTCCGTAAGTCATAGGAGAATCCTGAAGAGTCTTGCCATATTTCTCCTTCCATGCCTTTGCAGCCTCATAACCGTCGCGGTCAATTAGCCAGAATGCTCCGACAGGCTTGAATTTGCCTTCGCGCTCTGCTGACTCTACCCAATAGTGGAGAGACTCTACGTCAGCCATCTCATAATTCTTAGCCATACTCTGGAAAGCCATGTTTCCTGAATATGTTACATTCACTCTGTCTGCTTCTTTGTTACCTTTCTTGGTGGTGATAAGAATAACACCGAATGCAGCCTTTGCACCATAGATAGAAGCGGAAGCAGCGTCCTTGAGGACGGATACGCTTTCGACATCATCAGGGTTGACAAGGTTGAGAGAAGGAATCTCGACGTTGTCGAGGAGAATGAGAGGAGAAGCACTACCGTTGAGGGAACCGACCTGTCCGCGGATACGGATAATAGCATCAGAACCCACCTCGGCAGAACCGACGCGGACATTAAGACCGGGAGCCATACCCTGAAGACCACGGGCGACATCCGGAATCGGACGGCCCTCGAGAGCCTTCTCTACATTGACAGAAGCGACTGCACCGGTAAGGTTTTCCTTCTTCTGCGCGCCATATCCTACGACGACGACCTCGTTGAGGAACTCTGCATCATCGCTAAGGACAACTCTGACGCCTTCATTTGCTACAACAGACTTGGTAGCATAACCAACGCAGGAGATTTCAAGGGTCGCGCCGGGATTCGTTGTTATCGCGAATCGTCCCTGGGAATCGGTCATCGTTCCGTTCAGCGTACCCTTTACGATTACACTGGCACCGGGAATGGGCCGCCCCTGAACGTCAACAACGACACCGCTTGCGCGGATCTGCTGCTGCTGAAGAGCTGCTTCATCAGATGAAGCTGTAGCCGCATACGCACTGACGCTCCCAAAAAGGGCAGCTCCTAATGCTACTGCAGCTAGAATCTTTTTAACATTCATAGATGATGGTAATTTAGTTAATAAAATAAATCTATTTTTAGAGTTATTATTCCGCTTACAAATATAATTTTTTTTTTGAAAACTAGTTATTTTTTAATAATATTTGATAAGCACCTTTCTATTTAGTAAATTTTACCTCCGAAATCAGGAAGTAATGGTCAGAGGGGTAGATTCCTTTCGGATGATCGGTGATAACCTCTGACGAAAGAGTTTCCACGGGACCCTTCGTAAAGATGAAATCGATTCTTCGGCCCGGTTTCTTCTTGGTGTCTGCCTTGAATCCATGGGCGGTAAATCCATATTCCACCTCGCCATGGATCTGCTCCCAAGTCTCGATCCAGCCTGCGGCACGAAGGTCCTGATAAGGGAGATTCTTCCTTCCGGAGTTGAAATCCCCGCAGAGAATCTGAGGGAAATCCTCCTGATACTGAGCTGCTTCCCTGATGAAGAACTTTGTCTGCTCCTGACGAGCCTCGTCGGAGATATGGTCGAGATGGATGGAGATTACGCGGAATTCCTCCCCTGTCTTCTTATCTCTTAGCCTTAGCCAGTTGCAATGACGCGCGCGAGCTGAATTCCATGAGATTGAACCGGCAATTACCGGGTCTTCCGAGAGCCAGTAGCTTCCTGCGCTGACAAACTCATACCGCGATTTCTTATAGAAGATACAGTTTTTTCCGATGAAATGGTAGCCTTCCGTCCAAAGGTCCATCTCGGGGCCCTCGAAGCCGAATCCCTGATAGCCTTTGAACTCCTTCTTGAAATAATTCCAGGAATCATAAATAACCTCCTGGAGGCAGATCAGATCCGGTTTTCCGGCTAAAATCACATTCTTGCATATCTCCTTTCGGTCATCCCAACGGAGCCCGGGCACTTCGTCAGCCTCGAGACCGGTGATACGGACGTTGGCCGTGATTACTTTATGGGTCGCCTGCTTTTTTGCAAATGATGGGACGAGGGCGGTAAAAATCGCTGCGAGAGCGACCATCGTCTTTATTAATCTATTCATAATCAATTATTTATCCCTCAGAAGGGGTTTCTTTTCTGACCATCTTGGTAAGTATTATTGCAGCAAACAGATGGAGAGTTCCCATAATTATGAAAAGAATCTTCCATGCGCTTTCTGGGATTGAGCCGACAAACTGGTTGAAGACCATGCTGCCAAGAGCTCCGGCTCCGCAGGAAATGCCCATCACCGTCGCGACATTACGGATCGGGAAAGACTCCGCCAGCACCACCGGGAAGGTATAAAGCCAGCTGAGGCACATTACGGCGACAAGGCTGAAGATTGCGATGATAAGGCCGATCTTGAGGCCGAAGGCCATGCTTTCGGACCCATTGATGAACGGGACGAGCATGCAAAGAGGAGCGATGATTACCATTGTATTCATCATTTTTTTCCTCGCAGCAATCGCAGTCATTCCTTTCTTGATCATGCTGTCGGACCAAACGGAAGTCAGGATGCCGCCGATGGCGCCGACGAGGAAGGGGATGCCGCCGATCCACTGGATCATATTGAGAGTCTGCTCATTGGAAAGTCCCTGATGGGCCCCCATAGAGCGAAGGAATCCTGGAAGCCAGAAGCAGCAGAAATACCATACAGGGTCGCTGACAAGGCGAATCAGAACTCCTCCCCAAAGACTGCGGGTCTTAAGGAGATTCTTCATTTTAAATGACTTCTGCTCGCCGGAAGGCGTCTTGGTCTCAGAGCCAACAGTCACGTCGAGAACCTCTTTCGGAGGAGTCTGATATATGAAAATCCAGAAGACGGCTATTACGAGACCGACCACGCCGGAAATGACAAAAACGTGCTGCCAGTAGCCTAGAAGCCCCATAAGCCAAGCTATGACAATCGGTGCGATAACTGCTCCGAGGGAGCCGCCGACTGTACATAGGCTGTTGGCAGTAGCCCTCTGCTTCTTTTCAAACCACAAGGTGACAGCGACCAGCTGACCTGCAAAAATCGTCGGTTCGGCGAGCCCGAGGAATCCTCGGCAGGCAGCAAATACCCATACATTGGGAGCGAGACCGCCGCCTATGCATGCAAGAGACCAAATGGTCAGACCGCCGAGAATGACTTTCTTGGGGCCGAACCTGTCCACCAGCATGCCGGATATCGGGTACATAATTGCATAGCAGAGGAGGAACACATTGACAATCCATGCATACTCGAGATCTCCAATACCGAAATGCTCAAGTATTTCCGGTTTTAAAATAGAGAGCAGCTGACGGTCGAGGTAATTACAGATGATGGCGAGAAACATCATCGCCACAATCACCCACTTGCGTGATGAAGGTTTTAGTATTTTGTTCATAGAGAGAGATTTGCCATTTCAAGATACTTTGCATAACGCTTTTTAAGCACTTCGCTCGGGCGTGGCTCGTAGCGTGCTGCAGTCGGAGGACAGAGAGCGTCTTCCGCTGCCTCGACAGAAGGATAAAGTCCCGCAATGACGGAGGCATGTATAGCCGCCCCGAGGGCGCATGAATCCTTCGCCGAAGACACTTCGACCGGACGACCCAGGGCATCAGAGAGCATCTGCATCACAAAGGGAGACTTCTGAGCGACACCGCCGACGGCAATGAGCCTCTCGATATCGACTCCTCCCTTTACGAGGTGGTCTATAATCGCCCTGGTTGCAAAACAAGTAGCCTCGACAAAGGCTCGGAACAGCTCCGGAGCTGTCGTTGAGAGTCTGAGACCTTTTACTGTTCCAGTCAGGGAGCTGTCTCCAAACGGAGAACGGCGTCCATTAAGATAGTCCGTAGCGATGGGGGCATCTTCCCGCTCAGGAAGCTCTGACGCGGCCTTTGTAAGAGAAGCTATCATCTCGGATTCAATTGTTTCCGCCAGGGCTGGATCCTTTTCTTTCACCTTCTCGAGAGGCCACGAGATGAGTTTTTTCACCCATGCATATGCATCTCCGAAGGCCGAGAGACCGGCCTCAAATCCTATCTGGCCGGGAAGAATGGAACTTTCGACCTGAGCGAAAACTCCGTCCAGGACCTTCGACCCGAATATTTCCTTCGGCATTACAGACATATAGCAAGATGACGTCCCGAGATTGAGAACTATCGTCTTATAACGGACTCCGCCGCCTACGGCTCCCGAATAACTGTCGATGTTGCCGACTCCTACTAGCACGGACTCTTTAAGGCCGAGCTTCGAAGCCCACTGAGGGCAGAGGGTCCCCGCGGGCTTGTCGCAGCCGTAGTTTTTCTCAGGAAGTGCAATTCGGCAAAGTCTCGGGTCAAGTTCTTCAAAGAAGCTCTTTGGAGGATATCCTCCCCATTCGTCAGCCCACATCCATTTTGCCCCGAGGCAGCAGTGGCCTGGCCGGAAGGAGTCCATATCAGAGCATCCCGTCAAAACAGCTGATATCCAGTCGCAGCACTCTATAGCTGCGAATGCGCTTTCTGCCACCTTCTCATTGGTGCGAACCACATGAAGCACCTTCGACCAGTAATTCTCGGGAGAATAGACATTTCCGCAGTGGCATGTATAGGGATAGCCCTTTTCGCGGCAAAGAGAGTTTATCTCATCGCTCTCCGCCTCTCCGGTATGGTCCTTCCATAGGATGAACATAGCATCAGGGTCTTCCGAGAACTCTTTCCTCAGCGAAAGTGGTGAAAGGTGCTCATCACAAAAGCACGGCGTACTTGCCGTCGTATCAATTGCAATCGAGAGAATGTCGTCTTTTGACGGACATGCACTTATCACTTCTTTCAGGACCTTCTCCAGAACCTCAAGATAATCAAGAGGATGCTGACGGAAACGGGCTTCTCCAGCATCGCTGTAAAGACCCTTTGCCCAACGGGGATAAGCGGCTGTATGCCCTGAGAGTATCTCTCCTGAAAGAGCATTCACCAAAATCGCCCTTGCGGAGTCTGTCCCATAATCGACTCCAATTACATATTTTCCCATTTAATCTTCGTTTGATTATAATTACAAATTTACATTTATTTTTTATAATTTTGTCTACAGGTAATAACACCTGATAACCATGATTTCAAAAAAAGCAATCTATTTGTTTGTCTCTCTATGCATCCTATTTGCTCCTATCTATTCCTGCAAGCCCCAGAAACCCGATACCGGCGAGCAGCAGAATCAGGAACAGAACAAGGATGATGAACAAAACAAGGATAACGAGCAGCCCGAAAACACGGACATTGCCGGAGGCATCGATTCCTTTACACTGGTTGAAGAACGTCCGGACCCCGTTCCTGTCGCGGGAGCAGTCAAACTTGCCGACGCTTCACTCAGAATCTTTTTCGTAGGGAACAGTTTCACTCAGGATGCCGTCACCCATCTTCCCGGCATCCTTGCCGCAGCCGGCATTCGCGACGTCACCCTCGCCCACTGCTACTATGGCGGGCGTACTGTCCCGGAATACAATGACTGGAGCAAAAAAGATTATACCCTCTACAAGGCAGAAAAGGGAGCTTCTACATGGACCACCCACCCGGAGAAAGTCAGCCTTGCCCAGGTCGCGACAGGAGGAAGATGGGACATAATTACTATTCAGGAGCATACCGGCAATTTCAGGGCATGGACATGGACGCTGGATGAGAAGAATGCCATCCTTGGTCTTATTGACAAACTCGACAAGACACAAAAAGAGAAACCCGCCTTCCACTATCTTCTCTCGCAGGCCTATTTCAACATGAATAAAATCGGGTCCGGCTCTAAGCCGTACATCACATGGACAGACCAGGCCGGAATGTTCGAGGTGATTGTCTCCCAGGCCAAGACAGTGATGAAAGAAATTGACTTCAACGGCATTATCTCAACCGGGGCGGCTCTCCAGAATCTCAGGACAACCAGTCTTGACACTCCGATGAATCTTACAAGGGACGGCTATCACATGGACTATGGGACAGCACGATATGCCGCCGCCTGCACAGTATATGACGCCCTGATTGAGCCTATTTACAAAATCAGTCTGGACAATAACACTTTCCGCTACAACAAAACCGACACTACAGACGGAAAATACACCACCCCGGTGACAGACGCCTCTGCTCCTATCTGCCGGGAGGCCGCACGATATGCCGTCGAGAAACCATACGAAGTAACCACAATTAATAAATAACTATGATGAAAAAATCTATTATTTTGGCAGCAGCTACTGCCTTATTCATCCTCGGGGGATGCGGCAAGGAGCCGGAACCGACCCCTCAACCTCAGCCCCAGCCGGAACCCCAGCCGGAACCGACCGTTGAAAACACCGTTCTTACGGCAGTAATTTCTCCCATTACACGTACCCTCCTCTCAGATGACCTGAAAGTGAGTTGGTCGGCAGGAGACAAGATCATGGCGAACGGGACCACCTCCGACGCAGTCAAGGCCGCAGCTTCTTCCGCCACGTTCTCTTTCAGCAAAAAGCTCGACTATCCTATCAGCGCGCTTTACCCTTCGACAGCCTGGAAATCAAGTACTTCTGTAACAGTACCCGCGAACCAGCAAGGGGTTGACGGAAGCTTTGCAGCTGGTGCAGACCTCCTCTATTCCTATATCACGGAAGGGACTTCAGCTTCATTCCACCACCTGATGGCGGTTTTGAAAATACCTGTAAAAGGGGAGCCTAAAATCAACCGCATCACAGTGACCGCAGTTGGCGGAGAGCAACTTAGCGGAGATTTCACAATCGACTATAAGACCGGTGCCCTTACTCCTAAAGCCTCTCCTTCAGATGCAGAAAAGGCTGTCACCGTAAGACTCGACAAGGTCGCGCCAACAGCATTCATCGCCCTCCCTGCAGGAGAGTATAAACAGGGCCTTGCTCTCCAAATCTTTGACGCTGACGGCAATAGCGTAGAGGAACTCAAGCCTGCGATGACATCGCTCGCAGCCGGGACCATCTATTCCCTTCCGGAAATCGAATTTGTTCTTGAGCACAAGATGAAAGGATCAGGAACAGAATCGGATCCTTATCAGATCACCCTCCCTGAGGATATGCCGGAGATCACCGGCAAGCTCGTAGACGAGGCCACCACCTACTTCAAGCTGATGAACGACATCGACATGTCATCCCTTGAAGGTGAGTGGACACCTCTGATGCTTGGAAACTCTGAAACCTCTCCCAAAATCTATTTCGACGGCAACAATAAGACAATCACCGGCTTCAACGGATCGTCATCAAGCAGCAAATACGCTTCTCTATTCGGTATCCTCAACGGTACGGTCAAGGATCTGACGATCCGCGACTCAAAGGTAGAGTGCTCTGTCAGCACCCCGATTGGCATCCTTGCAGGATGGGTCGGCAACAGCAACGGCAAATGCAAGGGAACTGTTGAAAATGTCCATATCATCAATTCCTCAGTTACTTCCACTTACATTAATTCCGATACGAGCAAAGCGGATCCTAATGTCGGAGGCCTTGTAGGAAGCACACACGCAAGTTCATTCAAGGACTGCTCCTTCGACGGTACAGTCACCCGTACAGACGAGACCAATGCTGCTTATTCATTCATTGGCGGTCTTATCGGCAGACTTCCCACAAACGCACAGAAAGAAGTCACCATTGTCAACTGCTCTACTACTGGTAAGGTTATCGCCCGCAGCGGACGTGCAGTCGGCGGCCTCATCGGAGGTGTTCATGCCAGCGCCAATATCGATCTTGTAGGATGCCGCTCAGAAATGGACATCGAAGCTACCAGGGACGTTGTAGGAGGACTTGTAGGCTATTGGGGCGACGGAACACTCACCGACTGCTCATACAAAGGCACTATTACCACAACCATCACTGGCAACGCCTTCGTCGGCGGACTCGTTGCCCATACCAACCTAGGTTCCGAATTCTACCGCTGCCACTCAGAAGGAGCAATCGTGACTACAGGAGGCCTTGTCGGTGGTATCATAGGCAACAATAACGCCCAGTCTGCGGCTCTGACAAAAATATCCCTGGAAGAATGCTGGAGCACAATGACCATCTCCGGAGGATCAAACGTCGGTGGACTTTTCGGACGTTCCCTCAATAAATTACCTCTCACAATCAAGAACTGCTGGTATTCGGGTGATATCACGACTGTCTCTGAAGGCGGTTACGTCGGAGGCATCTGCGGAGATGCTCCGAAAGACACTGAAATCAGCAACTGCTGGGCAGGCGGTACAATAAAGGCATTCTATAGCACCGGAGGTATCCTCGGTCGTGCATTCAACCGCCAAGGCTCCTCCGATCCCAGAGACACCGACCTCAATATCATCGTATCCAACTGTATTGCATGGCAGAGTTCGATGACATCAGCTTCTGATGCACCAATGTCCCCTGCCAACAAATACAGCTGCGGCGCTGTTGTAGGATTTACTTCGACGAAGAACACTATGACCGAGTGCGTACGTAGAAGCGACATGGCTTTCAGCATGTACGCGGATCCTGCCCTTAACGTTCTTTATGACATGGAAGCATCTGATCCAGCTAATCCTATCGTGGAACCGTTCACTGATCCTGAAGGCGCAGAAACTCCACAGTACACTTATTTCATCCCTTACCATGGCAAGGCTGCAGCTGCAGGGGAAACCGTTTCCGCAGTTGCCAAACGTCTAGGCTGGGATGAGACCATCTGGGATCTCAGCGGCGCAACTCCTACTCTCAAGAATAATAAGTAATACTACCTGTCTAAACGAAAACGGCCCCTCAAATTGACATGAACCCCGAAAGTTAGACAAAAAACTTTCGGGGTTTTGTTATGTCAAAAAAGTACAAGAAACACAGTTACGAAGATCGTCTCAAGTATATGAGGATGATGGAAGATGGATATAGCAGTAAGTATATCCATAATCATTATGGAATTAGTTGTGAACTTCTTGAGGCTTTGTGGCTTATGTACCAGGAGAAAGGCCCAGCAGCATTGGCGAAGAAGCAATATGTTAAGGCAGATGGAGCTTTTAAGGAGAAAGTAGTTAGAGATATTGGAGAGAATCCCTTACCTTTGCATGAGGCGACCATAAAATATAACGTAAGTGTCAGCAGCCTGCTCGCCTGGCGAAGGATAGTCAGAGAGTGTGGATATGAGGCTCTATATCAACAAAAACCAAGAGGCCGCCCAAGAAAAGATATGGGAAGGCCCAAGAAAAAGAAACCAGAGGAAATGACGGAACTGGAGCGGCTCAGATATGAGAATGAGTGCCTCAGGACCGAGAATGCTCTGTTAAAAAAAGTGAGGGCCTTAGTCGAGGAAAGGGAAGCCCGTCTGCGCGAGATAGGGCGAAAGCCATCGAAGAACTAAGGCCGGAATGCAATCTCGAACTCCTTCTAAAGTTCGGGAAGATGGCTCGTTCTACTTTTTACTATCACACCAAACGTATTGGGCAACCGGATGGATATGAGACCATCCGGGGACGTATCCGTGCTATATATGACAAACATCATGGCCGGTATGGATACCGGCGCATCACGATACAGTTGCATAACGAAGGTATTGATATCAACCATAAAACAGTGCAGAAGCTGATGGGACAGATGTCTCTTAAGGCTAAACGAAAGAAGCAGCGTTATCGTTCATATAAAGGAGAACTTGGAAAGATTGCTCCCAATGTTATCGGACGAGACTTTACTGCAACGGCACCGGACCAGAAATGGGCGACCGATATAACTCAGGTGAAGATAAAGGACAGATGGATATACTTGTCACCAGTCCTGGATATGTTCAATGGGGAGATCGTCTCCTATGCAATCTCAAATAGTCCAGACTTGAGATTGGTAATGACCATGCTGGACAATGCCTTCAAGAAGAGGAATATACAAGGAAATCTCATCTTTCACTCAGATCATGGATGGCATTATCAGCATAAAAGATATCAGAAGACTCTGGAGGATAGGCGTATAACGCAGAGTATGTCCCGCAAGGGGAACTGCCTAGATAACGCAATGATGGAGAACTTCTTTGGGCTAATGAAGAATGAATTGCTATATTTGCAGGAGTGGGAATCTATCGAACAGTTCAAAAAATCGCTCCAGGAATATATCCAGTATTACAATAACGATAGAATCAAACTGAGGCTAAAAGGAAAGAGCCCGGTGCAATACCGAGCTCTGTTCAAATCTAAGGCCTCGTAATAATGTTAAACCGTCCAACTTTTGGGGGTCACATCACCTTTGGGCTGCGTCTTTTTTTTACCCGGCACTAGGGAAAGCTTCAAAAACCGGGGTCTATAGTTAAAACTAAATGCATACTATAACCAATTCTATAAAAATATGAGAAAGCATCTTATCCTGAACGCACTGTGCATTCTGGCCGTCCTGGCCGCTTGCACCAAGCCCGAACCCGAACCGACACCCACACCCCCCGAGCCTCAGCCTGAGGAAGTTACATCGCTCGAAAAGCCGGTCGTCACGGCCACTGCATCCGGCAACACCATCTCGGTGTCCTGGGCGGAAGTCAAGGACGCCAAATCTTACAAGACCGAGTATCACAAAGCCGGGGAGGCAGACTTCAAGGCTGCCGGCAGCGGCGCTGAGCGCAGCTGCACAATTGGCTCACTCGAGTATTCAACCGAATATGTGGTACGGGTTCAGGCAATAGCCGGCAAGGTTACCTCCGAATGGTCCGACGAGGTATCCGTAACCACCGGAGAACTGTCCATAAGCTACCCTCTCACAATCAACGACGCTACGCTGCTTCTGGTATGGCTTAACGAGTATGCCCCCCAGTGCACCGAGGCCGACATGGTCAAGCTCGGCTCCGACATTGATCTGTCGGGCAAAGAGCTGGTTCCGGCAGCATCTTTTGCCGGCACGTTCGACGGAGGCGGCAAGAGCATACGCAACTGGAGCGCAACCACTCCTCTGTTTACCGAAGTGTCCGGAACCGTCAAGAATCTGATCATCGACTCCAGCTGCTCGCTTAACGGCGCCGACCAGGGAGACATAGCCCTGATAGCAGGACACTTGCTGCCCGGCGGACAGATCAGCGGCTGCACGAACAAAGCGCCCATCAACCGCGTCGATTCATTTGCAGGCACAGCACGTCTGGGAGCCATCGTAGGTTTCCTTGAGGGCAACATAAGCAACTGCACCAACGAAGGCGCCATAACGCTCAAAAACGTCGCCACTGCCAATGAGCAGGTTATCGGAGGCGTTGCAGGATATATGGCAGGCGAAGCTGCGCCCGGACAGGACCGCATAGTCAAGTGCCACAACAAGGCCCCCATTTCCCTTACATACGATGAGACTCCCGGCAAGACATTCCTCGGCGGAGTTCTCGGAGCCAGCAAGGTAACGGCATTCGCAAACGACGCCCCGGCCAACATGGGCAAAATGAAAGAATGCACCAATGAAGGAGCCGTCTTCTTCTCGATCGGAGTCTGCGCCACCGGAACCTACGGCAACGTGGGCGGTGTGGCCGGCTACTTTGAGGGAGATATGGAGGGATGCATCAACTCCGGCGACGTGAGCTACATCGTGCCTCTCACCAATCCGGAAGAGGCCTGCACACGTCCTTCAGTCGGCGGTGTCACCGGCTATGTAGCATTCAACCTGATTGACTGCTCCAACTCCGGAACCGTAACGCTCAAAGGCTCATTCGCCAATGCCGGAGGCCTGCAGAGAGGCGCCGGCGCCGATGTGGGAGTACTCTGCGGAGGCGTTGCAGGCGGAGCTTCAGCCAAGGACTACACCGAGGAGACCATGGTCTCCGGCTGCCGCAATACAGGCAAGATCGATGTTGATATCATCCAGCCGGCAGGCAACTCCACCGGAGCCGACCTTGGCGGAATCGCTGGTTTCTGCAACATGCCCGTCAAGGATTGCACGAACATCGACGGCGACATGCCTTCTGTGATTTCTTTCAAATCGACCGCACGCTGGACCCGCGCCGGAGGCATAGTAGGCTACCAGAACGCAGGCAATGTGACCGGATGCAGCAACGGCAAAGAAATAGTGCTCGATGCCAACTGCACCGTGCAGAACGTCAACTGCTCTCAGCAGCTCATGCTTGGCGGTGTCATCGGACATCACCACACACATCTTTACACTATAGGCAACTGTATCAACAACGGCAACCTTACTTATAAAAACGGCTGGCACAACCAGAAGGCAGCCACTTATTTAGGCGGCATCCTCGGTGGGCGCAACGGCAATTCCGGACATACTATGGACGGATGTAAGAACTTTGGCAAAATCACCAGCCAGTCAACATCTTACATGATGATCGGCGGCCTTTGCGGAGACTTGTTCGGAGAACTTAAGAACAGCTCCAACGAGGGAGAGATCATGGTCACTAACGCCAAAGCCGACGGTGTGTATATCAGCGAGATAGGCGGATTGCTCGGTTATTCGGTCTGCAACCTCGAGGGCAACACCAGCAAGGGTCCCATCACCGTGAATTCTTCCGATGCCGTGCGTATCGGCGGATTCTGCGGAGCTACCCAATATGCCAAAGTATGGAGCGGCGACACCCTGAGTGCCGTCATCAGCTCCGACGGCGCCTGCATCGCCGGTGCTTTCCTTGGAGCGATACGCAAGAATTCCATTACCCTTGGAACTCCCGACAAGCCTGAGAAAGTAACCGCCGACGCCCGTGTACTCGGAGCCAAGGTCAGCGCGGAAAACCTCATCGGCGCACCTGGAGACCTTGTGGTGGCGAATGTGAACATCGATTAATGAACGGGACTCAAGAATCGGAGTACATCCAACGTCTGTCGGGCGGGTCATACGAAGTGTTCGATTACTTCTACCTGAAGTATGCCCCGCTCGTCGAGACGTTCGCACGGGCACTCCTAAAAGATAAATCCATTGCGGAGGATATCTGTCAGGATGTGTTCCTGCGCCTCTGGCTCAGACGGCGCTCGCTGAGGGGCGTGCGTGCGTTCAAGCCATTCCTGTTCACCATCGTCAAGCATGCTGTCTATGATTACTATTCACGCGGAAAACCCATCCCGCTGGAGCAAGGCTTGACCTCTGAAGAACTCCCGGAACTGTTCGGCGGAGACCTGGCCAGGGAGGAGGACTTGCGCGACGTCATTTCCCTTGCAAGCCTTACCATAGCGGCAATGCCTGAACAACGCAGAAAAATATTCCTGATGAGCCGCCGTATGGGCCTGACACAGCAGGAAATAGCAGCCCGGGAGGGAATCTCTCCCAAGACAGTTGAGTATCACATAGGAAGGGCCCTGGAGCAACTCAAGGCACTAAGCGCCCTGCTTTAACCACACAATCAATATGGGCAAGAAAAAGAACATCATAAACCGATTTATGTCAGGCAGTTTCCCCGACGAGGTAAAGCTGGCCTTCGGGAGCTGGCTTACCGACCCCGAAGACCAGCAGGAAAAGGAAGATGCCCTCTACAGTGAATGGGAAGCCCTGTCTGCCAGAGATATAAGCGACTCCACCCTGGAGCGGCGGCGCAAGCTCAACCTTATACACCGCCACATGGAAGGAGAAAAGCAAAAAACACTCAGGAGCCGCTTTATGTCTTTTGTGGCCGTGGCCGCAGCGGCAGCCCTGATCGCGGGATTTTTCGGCCTGGGCCGGGGAATCCGCTCCCACAGCAACACGCCTTCAGCTACCTCGGAAGTATGCATGGTGACATCCAGCAATTCAAAGGGCGAATTCCAGCTCCCGGACGGCACATCGGTATGGCTCAACATAGGCAGCTCCCTGTCGTACAACAGCAATTTTGAAAAAGCATCCGTGAGGGAAGTCAAGCTTGACGGCGAAGCATACTTTGATGTTGCAAAAGACGGACGCTCCTTTGTGGTAAATGCCGGTGACCTGCAGGTCAGCGTACTGGGCACCCGCTTCGCCGTAAGGCACACTCCCCTGTACGAGCGCGACCAGGTCACCCTCGTGTCGGGTTCCGTGCGCGTGAAAGGAGAAGGCATCCAGGCGGTAACTCTTTCTCCCGGCGAGCAATTGAGTTATGACCGCCTGCTGGGCGACAGCACCGTCCGCACGGTTGATACAGGCGACTATGTAAGCTGGATACGCTCGCAGATTTCGCTTGAGGACTGCACCTTGGGCAAAGTCATCGAAAATCTTGAGCACCGCTACAGAGTAAAGGTCAGCACGTTGGGAGACATCGACCTGGACCAGCACATCACACTTAAAATCAACGACGAGAGCAAAGAAAAAATATTTACCGTCCTCTCCTTTCTCGCCGATTGCGAACTCCGCATAATCGACGAAGGCAATATAGTCCTGATACGATAATTCACAAAACTTCTCTTATTATGAATAAACTAGCAAAAACATTGCTTCTGCTGTTTCTGTTGGCCTCTCCGGTCGTCTCCTGGTCGCAGGAAAGAAAGGTCAGCGGCAGCTGGCAGAATGTGCCGTTACGCACCGTCCTGAACGATCTGGAAAAACAGAGCGGATTCACTTTTGCCTACCGTACCGCCGAGATTGACTTGGAAAAGCGGGTGAGCGACGAAGCCAAAGGCGAAGATATTCTCCAGCTGCTCGGCAGGATACTCGCTCCCCAGCAAATGTCGGCAAGTATCGAAGGAACCCAGATCATGCTGCTCCGGAAACGGGGCGAGGATCCCAAGAAGACTGCTCCTTCAACTCCCAAGCGCACCTTTTCCGGAACCGTGGTAGCAACCACCGACCGCAGCCCTCTTGCTGGGGTAACGGTGTATGTTAAAGGCACTTCCACCGGCACGCTCACCGACACTGAAGGCCGTTATTCGCTAACGGTAGGTGCCGATGTCAAGGAAATAACGTTCTCAATGCTGGGATACCTCGACAAAAACATAAAGACCACCGAGAACGACAACTACTTCCGCATGGTCTTTCTGGACGAATCGTCAACTGCATTGAGCGAAGCGGTAGTGGTCGCCTTCGGAACCACCCAGAAAAGGGAGTCGATAGTGACCTCGGTGGAGAGCATCAACCCCGAGCAGCTCAAGTCGCTCCACTCTCCCACCCTGTCACAGTCTTTTGCGGGCAACCTGGCCGGCGTTATTTCCACCCAGTCATCCGGCGAACCCGGCTCGGACGGTGCCAATTTCTGGATCCGCGGTATTTCCACCTTCGGCCCCAACAGCAAGCCTTTGTATATCCTCGACGGAATAGAGGTCGGCGTAGGGGTGCTTGACGGTATCTCTCCGGAATCAATCGAGTCGTTTGCCGTGCTTAAAGACGCTGCGGCGACGGCTCTCTACGGCTCCCGCGGCGCAAACGGCGTCATGGTCATTACCACAAAGAGCGGACGTACGTCAGACAAGATGTCCATCAACGTCCACTTCAATTCGACGGTAAACACCTTCACCAAGGTATCCGAAATCGCCGACGGGATAACTTATATGGAGAACTACAACGAGGCTCTCCGCACCCGCGGCGGCAACGATTATTATCTGCCGGCCAAAATCGAGGCTGCCAAGCAGGGAATCAACAATTATGAGTACCCGCTTGTCAACTGGTACGATATGATTTTCCGCAAGTACTCTACCGCCCAGAGCGCCGACGTGAACATACGTGGCGGCGGAAACCGCGTAAACTACTTCCTGAGCGCTATGTTCGCCAACCAGAACGGTATGCTGCGAAACTCCCCGGAAGTATCGTTCGACACCGGCCTTAACGCACGCAAGTTCTCGTTCCAGAGCAATGTGACCGCCAAACTGACCAACAGCACTACGGCGTCCATAAAGATGACCTCCATATTGTTCTACAAGAACATGCCGTATTACAGCACGCAGCATTATTTTGCCGCGGCTCTATATGCCAATCCCGTAAACGTATCGCCCACATACCCCTCTGAGTGGCTGGGCAACGATGCCGACTATGTAGTGTTCGGCGGTACCGACGAGTGGGACGGAACCACATCGTGGACCAACCCCTACATGGACCTTTCGGAAGGCTACCGCAAGCAGTTTACAGAGAACACCACGACTTCGGTCCGCCTGGACCAGAACCTCGACATGATTACCCCGGGACTCAAACTGTGGGGACAGGCGTCGTTCTATTCCTACACTGCCGCTACCCTTACTTTCCGCAAGGCGCCTTGGCTCTACCGTCTTCAGGGGATAGATACCGACCCCGTCAGCGGCGAAAAGACCTACTACCTCTCACAGCTGGGCAGCGAAGGGTCGAAATACATAGGCTCCGATACTTCATCGAGCGGCTATCGCGAACTTAACCTGCAGACCAACCTCGAATACGCCCGCAGTTTCGGCCCACATTACATAAACGCCGTGGTCCTGTACCACCAGAAGGAACACGTTGACAATCAGGCCTCCAGTTACAACGCCCGCCTGCCCAAGCGCGAGCAGGGATTCGCCGGACGTCTGTCATACACGCTTCTGGACCGGTACGTACTCGAAGCCAACTTCGGATACAACGGCAGCGAAAACTTCATGAGAGGGCACCGCTGGGGCTTCTTCCCCTCCATGGCGGCCGGCTGGATCATCTCCAACGAGCCGTTCTGGGACAATCTCCGCAGCACCTTTGACCTGTTGAAGATACGCTATTCCTACGGCCTTTCCGGTAACGACTACCTGTCGGTACGCTTCCCCTACATCTCTTCGGTCGCAATGAATGTCAACAGCGGTTTTATCCAGGGATCCTGCGCCGACGGCTTCTATTCCGAAAAGGGTAACGTCGTGAACCTGTGGGGTAACGAAGACGCCACCTGGGAAGTGAGCCGCAAGCACGATATCGGCATCGAATTCGGCTTTATGCAACAGCTCAAATTCATCCTCGACATTTTTGACGAAAACCGTACGGGCATATTCATGGCCCGCCAGGTACTCCCCGCCACAACTGGTCTTTCAGGCGTGTCGCCACGGGGTAATCTTGGCGCAGTGCGCAACAGAGGTGTTGACTTCAGCCTCGAGTACAAGCGCATTTTCAATCCGGACTTTTCCATCAGCGCGCGCGGCACATTCACCTACGCCCACAACGAAATAACCGACTACGACGAGCCGGAGATCCAGCCTTATCCTTATCAGTCAAAGATAGGCCAGCCGGTATATGCTCCTTACGGACTCATCGCGGAAGGCCTGTTCAAAGACCAGGAAGACATAGACAACTCGCCTACCCAGACTTTCAGCACCAACTATAAGCCCGGCGACATCAAGTACAAGAATATGAACGACGACGATGTTATAGACGAGAACGACGCTACCTACCTCGGGCTGCCCACCGTGCCGGAAATCAACTACGGATTCGGCGCCACCATGAAATACAAGTCGTTCGACTTCTCGTTCTTCTTCTCCGGGCGCGACAGGGTATCCATCCTTATGTCCGACGCGGTACATCCGTTCGTCAACAAAACGCACCGCGGCTTGAATATGTTCAAATGGGTGGCCGACGACCACTGGAGCGAGAGCAATCCGAACCCCGACGCCAAATACCCCCGCCTTGACTGGGAATACAACCCCAACAACATCCCTGCGTCGAGTTTCTGGCTACGGGACGGTAAATTCCTGCGATTGAAAAACGTGGAGCTTGGATGGACCTGGAAGGAAACCCTCAGGGTGTACTGCACGGGCACCAACCTGTTTGTCCTGTCTCCGTTCAAACTCTGGGATCCGGAACTGGCAAACGGCGCCGGAGTATCTTATCCTCTTACCAAGAGCGTTCAACTCGGTCTGCAACTTTTTTTCTAAATTTGGACTCTTATCATGAAAAAGACTTTATTGATCCTCGCTATACTCCCGTTCCTTGCGGCCTGCAACTTTTTGGATGTTGTGCCTGAAGATACCGCAAGCGTGTCGGATCTGTACTCCTCTCCTATGCAGGCGGAGCGCACGCTGAACTCGGTTTACGGCTTCTTCCCTCACCACATAGGCTATTATACCTATCCCGATTTCTTCCAGAGCGGCGAAGTGGTTACGTTCTACAGCAACCCTATCCGCTGGGCCGCTTGGAAGGCCATGCTGCACGGCTACGAGAGTTCCAACAGCACATACTTCGGCATGTGGTCGGGCGACACCGCAACCCAGCCCGGAGCCATGAAATATGACCTCTACAAAGGCATACGCAACGCCTGGACTTTCATCAACAACGTAGAATCCGTGCCCGGCCTGAGTCCCGAGAAGGCCAAGGTCTATACGGGCGAGGCTTATTTCCTCATCGGCCTGCTGCACTGGGTGCTTATGCAGCATTACGGACCCGTGGTGGTGGTTGACCATGAGATTTCGATGAACGAGCAGGTATCGAACATTCTCGTGCAGCGCTCTTCATGGGACGATTGCGCCGAATTCGTATGCCGTATGTTCGACGAAGCGGCCACAAGGCTTCCCGCGCACCGCGACGACAAAGAGGCCGGGCGTGCCACTTCCGTTGCCGCCAAGGCCATCAAGGCCAGCGTGCTGGTCTATACCGCCAGTCCCCTGGTGAACGGCAATACGGACTTTGCCAACTTCCTCAATTTCGACAAGACTCCGCTGATCTCGCAAACCTACGACAAAAACAAGTGGAAAACGGCCCTGGACGCACTCCAGGATGCAATAGACCTGGCAGAAAGAGAGGGCTACCATCTGTATGTCGACCCGGCGGCCAGCGCCCTTCCCGAAAAAGAACGGGGACGCAACAACTACTATAAGCTGTTCATCCAGCCCATGACCGACAGCGGCAATAAGTGCGAGTACCTCTGGTCTTCCGCCTATGACGACCGCACCAACACTCCGAAGGGCTATTTCAACTACATCATCCAGAGGCTCGGAACACCCCGTGCATGGGATGGAGCCAAGGGCACCGACCTCGACAACTTCAGGCCCATGAGCGTTCCGACCATGCAGGCGGTTTGCACCTTCCTTACCGAAGACGGACTTCCCCTGTGGGCCGATCCAAAGACGAAGGATGAATTTGCCGCCAACAATCTCCTGACCATAGCGCCGGGCGATTCCACAGCTCGCCTGCACCGCGGACGGGAGCCCCGCTTCTATGCGTCGGTGGTGTTCGACCGCGGAAACATCATCTACAACGGAAAAGAGAAGAACACCATCTACACACGCGCAGGAGAGTATCACGGCTACTGCGGCAGCCGCACCTTGTATCATTCCTGCACTGGTTACTATTTCCAGAAGTTCGTGTCAATCAGCACCCAGTTCGACCAGACCAACCGCACGTTCAAACCGGTTTCCTACAGGGTTCCGTTCCTACGTCTGGCTGAGTTGTACCTCGATTATGCCGAGGCCAGCTTCGAGCTCAACGGAAGCTTGGATGCCAAGAGTATAGCATACATCGACAAAGTGCGCTCCCGCTGCGGACTGCCCGGATTCTCCGAGTCGTGGTCCAAAGCCGGCGGCATTCCCTCCGGCGACCAGCTCCGGGAGGCTATACGTGCCGAGATTGCTGCAGAAGTATGCCTTGAAGGCCGCAACTACGACAACTTCCGCCGCTGGAAGATTGTGCACAAGTTCCTTGAGAATACGCCTATGGAGCTGAATGTCTATGCCGATGATTCTTCGGCCGAGTCGTTCTACAAGTTGGTACCTCTTGAGGAGATTGCCCCGCGCTCTTTCAGCTACCCCAAGAACTATTGGTACGCGATTCCCATCACGGAAATGAAGATTAACTACAAACTTGTGCAAAATCCAGGATATTAATATGAAAAAGTTTCTTGTCTTAACTTTTATTACCCTTTGCTGCTCCTGCTCTTCAGGATATAAGACCCTCAACCGGCAAGCCGCCAAGGAGTATCTTGAGCCGTTCCGTACCGATGTTAGCTGGAACAACTTTGCAAAGAAGTTTATCTATGCTCCGGCATTCCATTTTGATGAAGTACAAGGTGCTGAATCTTATGTCTTTACGCTGACTCCCGACGGCGGCGAGGCCCTGAGTTTCAAGGCTTCCAAGCCCACGGCTCCGCTCTCGCCGGTGTGGGACAAACTGCCAGTGGGAAAGCAAGTTGATCTTACCGTGGACGCCCTGGCGGCGGACGGAAAGGTGATAGCACGGGCCGGCGAACGCAGTTTCCTTAAGGACTTCCCTTTCGAGGGCCCCTACCCCGGACCGGCCTGCGACTACCGCGAGGCGGCGCTCAAGGGAGCACTGTACGTCCACACCATGCCGGAGATCCAGCACTGGAGCACCTCTACGGTGCCGGACATGAACTATCCGCACAATACCTATCCCTGCAAGATAATAAGCGCTACTATACGCAACGAGTGCCTGATTGCAACCATGCTGCCCGACCGGCGCGAGAACGCCCTGGCGGTGGCACGCGGCGCGGCGCAGTTCCTTATCGACCAGAGCCGGCCCGAAGGAGACCCGCTGGCGTACTTCCCTCCGACCTACTATCTTGACAAGGAGGCATCAAAACGCGACTGGAACAAGGGCAAGACCATGACCCTTGAGGCGGCCAGCGCAGGACAGGCTTTCCTTGACCTGTACGATGTTACGGGCGAGAAGCAGTGGCTCGACCGTGCCGTGGCCATAGGCAGGACCTTTATCAAACTCCAGCACGAGGATGGTTCGCTCCCCGTCAAGGTGGATTTTGTAACCGGAGAGCCGGTGAACTCGGTGTGCGCTATGCTGCACCCCCTGCTGCGCTACTACAAGCGTCTTGAGGGATACGGCTTCGGAGAGTTCCTGCCCTACCGCATCAAGGGCGAGGAGTGGATGAATTCCACGGCCGTGAAGGTATTCGATATGACCGGTCAGTTTGAAGATGTGAACGTCAAGGGTCTGGAGCCTTACCAGAACCTCACCAACTGCACT